>Ga0302200_10004442_pt1:7500-10000 | contig 11299 bp, 12 predicted proteins | sample II_Bog_N3_1_FD_194585 | JGI IMG/M metagenome (GOLD analysis project Ga0302200, IMG submission 194585) | Peat permafrost microbial communities from Stordalen Mire near Abisko, Sweden - II_Bog_N3_1 | ecosystem: Environmental > Terrestrial > Soil > Wetlands > Peat | place: Sweden... | reverse complement strand
AAATCGCGAATTTTCCGTTCGCCTCCCGAGCACCCGTTGCGGGGTCGGAATGAGCAAGACGGTCGAGTGCTTAACGTAGCTACACCGGTCCGACTCAACGGGTCCGGACGTTCGGGCGTTCGGCCGTCGCATGCCGGATAGCGAACGAACGAATCGAGCACCATCTCGGCCGAGCGACGGCAACCAGTCGTCGTCAGCAAAACGCCAATCGCTGCACGTTGTACGCGCAGACGCGTCTGCTACATAAGATGCGGCGGCACGTCTGACGAGGGGCAATCGGCTGCGCAAAACGTGTCGCACGAACGTGCACGAGCAATTTTCGGCACCCCTGCCGTAACTCCTCCGGGAAGCGCCGCACGCACTTGCGACCCCCGAGAAGAAACGAGCGCACGGGCCGCCCGGACACGACGATACCAAGTTCTTAGCGATCCGCCCACGGACGGCCGAGCTACGGGCAAAAAACCGTATCGCCGGGACTGTCATCGGGCGACGGTCGACAAAAGGACCGGCGGGACCGGTCCTTTAGGTCCCGCAGAGCGCGGAAGAAACGGGAGACGAGTCGCAGCGACTCGGCGCAGTATTTTCCTGCTGCGGCGAGTCGGATTAGCTGCGAACTCGACAGACACCGAGCCGGCGGATTAGCTACGTGCGCAACAGCGTCCAACACGAATCGAAGCAGCAGCGCTGCAAGCAAGCGACGGGCCGTCCGGCATGCAAGAGGCGGGCCGTCCGGCATGCAGAAAGTGCAATTCCGTCACGCTTAACGGCGGGCTCGCGGAATGTAAATTTTTTGCGAGCAAGGACCATCGGCTGAATGTGTTTCAGCAAGGCAAGCGGCGTCTAATACTTGCGACTTGGCTGACGGACGACGCAGCGAATGAAGACACGGGCCGTCCGGCATGCAACGAACGGGCCGTCCGGCATGCAGACGATAGCAATCTCCGAGAGCCTTCGGATTGCCTGCAATCTCAAAATCCAACAGGTCATCGACGGACGAGCTCGACAGTTAACGAGCGAACGATCCGACGGATTGGCCGCATGCACAACAGCCAGCAGCGTAGCCATCCAAGCGGCGGGCCGTCCGGCATGCAAGCGACGGGCCGTCCGGCATGCGGACGAAAGCAATCGGCGAGAGCTGTCGGATGAGCGACAAGCTCGATAATCAAACAGATAGATTGGCGACGGACGAGCTCCACAGTTGACGAACAAACCGATGGACTAGTTGCGCACCCAACAGCGAGCAGCGCTGGCTTCGGCATCCAAGCGGCGGGCCGTCCGGCATGCAGGATATGGGCCGTCCGCTGCCGTATCTCCTCGGGGAAGCGCCGCACGCACTTGCGACCCCCGAGAAGAAACGAGCGCGCGGGCCGACCGAACACGACGATACCAAGTTCTTAGCGATCCGCCCACGGACGGCCGAGCTACGGGCCGAAAACGCCGCCGGGACTGTCATCGGGCGACGGTCGACAAAAGGACCGGATCGTCCGGTCATCGAGTCCCGCAGAGCACGGGAGAAACGGTGGATGAGTCGCGAGCGATATTTTCTTCTCGCGGCTGGTCGGAGTAGCTGCCTACTCAACAGCGACCGAGCCGGCGGATTAGCCACGTGCGCAACAGCGTCCGACACGATTCGAAGCAGCGGCAGCGCTGCAAACAAGCGACGGGCCGTCCGGCATGCAAGCGGCGGGCCGTCCGGCATGCAGAATGTATAATTCCGTCCCGCTTAACGGCGGGCGTGCGGAATATAAATGTGCGAGCAAAGGCGATGGGCGCAATGTGTTCGAGCAAGGCAAGCGACGTCTAGCACTTGCGACTTGGCTGGAGGACGACGCAGCGATCGACAGCGACCGAGGCCACGGGCCGTCCGGCATGCAAGGAACGGGCCGTCCGGCATGCAGACCAAAGCAATCGCCGAGAGCTGTCGGATGAGCGGAGAGCTCAATATCCAACGGATAGACGACGGACGAGCTCGACAGTTGACGAACCAAGCGACGGATTAGCTGCGCGCCCAACAGCCAGCCGCGTTGCGGCATCCAAGCGGCGGGCCGTCCGGCATGCAGTGGACGGGCCGTCCGGCATGCAGACGAAAGCAATCGGCGATCGCTATCGGAATGGCTGCAAGCTAAATATCCAACACATTAGCGACGGCGGACGAGCTCGTCGGTTAACGTAGGAACTGACGGACTAGCTGCCTGCCCAACAGCCAGCGGCGCTGCGGCGTCCGAGCGGCGGGCCGTCCGGCATGCGAGACGGGCCGTCCGGCATGCAGAATGTACAATTTCGTCCCGCTTAACGGCGGGCGTGCGGAATATAAATTTGCGAGCAAAGACGATGGGCGGAATGTGTTCGAGCAAGGCAAGCGCCGTGTAATGCTTGCGACTTTGCTGGGTCCGCCAGCAGCGATCGAGGACACGGGCCGTCCGGCATGCACCGAACGGGCCGTCCGGCATGCAGTCGAAAACGATCGGCGAGAGCTGTCGGATGAGCGAAAAGCTCACTA
>Ga0302200_10004437_pt1 | contig 11303 bp, 6 predicted proteins | sample II_Bog_N3_1_FD_194585 | JGI IMG/M metagenome (GOLD analysis project Ga0302200, IMG submission 194585) | Peat permafrost microbial communities from Stordalen Mire near Abisko, Sweden - II_Bog_N3_1 | ecosystem: Environmental > Terrestrial > Soil > Wetlands > Peat | place: Sweden: Abisko, Stordalen... | reverse complement strand
CGCCCAGGAACGGCGGAATATTGGGGAAGTGGGCGACCTCCGTGAGGAAGCGGCTGACTTCCGTGTCGGGGTTTTCGCCGGGCTGGAGGCGACGGAACAGTTTGAGGATGAATTTGTCACCGTACACGATGGATGTGTTGGACTGCTCGGCGGAGCCGACGCGGGCGGGCAATGGAATGGCAGTACGGTCGGCCGTGAAGACAGGGGAGCGGCGGGCGGAAAGGCTCGAGCTTCCTGGTCCGAGGTTCGACGTGACGGTGAGGATGGAGTTGGATTCGATCAGGGCGAGGAGGGTTTGACGGACGTCTTCGCGGGCGGTGGCGTCGTGGAGGATAGTGGGGCCGTCGGGAGTGTTGAGTGTGGCGAGGATGGACGCAGGCGCTATGGCACCAATGGTGTCGGCTGCGGCGTGGGTGGTGAAGGCGAGCGGGAGTTGGTAGGTGTCGGGCGGGTCGCCGCTGTCGGCGTAGGTAACTTCGAGGAATACGAGTGCGGCGGGAAGTGCGGGAAGCTCGACCCAGGGGAGGACCCGGACGCCGCCGATCATGCGGGCTTTGGCGCCAAACCAACGCTGGCGGACAAGGTACGCGCGCAGGCGTTCTTCGACAAGGGCGACGCTATGGCCGGCGAGCAGGTCGTGCAAGGATGCCGCGGCCAGATCGATTGTCGTGCCAGGCTTGTTCACGCGCCCCTCCAGGTTGGTTGGATGCACGAGGAGAGGGAGTCGTCTGCGGTGGAACCTCAACCGGAACAGATCCTGAATTCATGACTTTCTCGTGACGCGGAAGACGTGGGCGGGCATGACGGCGGTGCGGAGGGCGACATAGTTGCTGCGGTCGTGCCATTTGTAGTGGATGCCGGTGAGCAGATCTTCGACGTCGAAGGTCTCGTCGTGGTGGATTCCGAGGTGTTTCAGATCGAGGTCGATCCATCCGCCCTGCTCGTTGTAGGGATCAAGGTTGACGGCCACCAGGATGACGTTGGGCTGCGGCGGAGCCGGGGGCAGTCGGTCGGCGCGGGAGACGTCGAAAGGCGCGTCATCCTGCGGGAACGGCACGGCGGGTGAGGACTTGGAGTAGCAGATAATCTGCGGGTTATCCACGGTGTGGAAGTGCAACGTGAGGTCGCTCTGTAGCGCGGGATTGGTGCGGCGAATCTGGTTGAGCTTGGTGACGAGCGGTGCAAGCGAGTGCGGGTCCGAGCGGTCCCACCTGCGGATCTGATACTTCTCGCTGTTCAGGTACTCTTCGCTGCCAGGCTTCGCAGGCACGTTCTCGCCGAGCTCGTAGGCGGGGCCGTAGATGCCATAGCTGGCAGCCAACGTGGTGGCGAGGATAATGCGCTGCATGAACGCGGGGCGGCCGCCGTCCTGGAGCGAGGCGTGGAGGATGTCCGGCGTATTGGGCCAGACGTTGGGGGTAAAAAAGTCGGAGACGGGCGGCCGGGTGATCTCCTCGAAGTAGGCCTGGAGCTCGTCTTTGCCGGTGCGCCAGGTAAAGTAGGTATAGGACTGAGAGAAGCCACCCTTGGCCAGTGAATACATCACGTGCGGGCGGGTGAAAGCCTCTGCAAGGAAGAGTACGTCGGGCGAGGTGCTGTGTAGATCGCCGATGCACCACTCCCAGAACGGCAGCGCCTTGGTGTGGGGGTTATCCACGCGGAAGACGCGTACGCCGCGGGCAATCCAGAACTGGAAGACATCGCGAAGCTCGTCCCACAAGCCGCGCCAGTCGGACGATTCGAAGTTGAGCGGGTAGATGTCCTGATATTTCTTGGGCGGGTTCTCCGCATACTGGATGCTGCCATCGGGGCGATGCAGAAACCACTCCGGATGTTCGGTAACCCACGGGTGGTCGGGTGAGCATTGGAAGGCAATATCGAGAGCCAGTTCAAGGCCGTTGAGGCGAGCGGCCTCGACGAGATGGTCGAAGTCCGCGAAGGTGCCGAGCTTGGGGTGGATCGCCTTGTGGCCGCCCTCCGCGGCGCCGATCGCCCACGGACTTCCCTCGTCGTCCTGGCCGGCTGTGGTGGTGTTGTTGGGACCTTTGCGGAAGGCGCGGCCGATGGGGTGGATGGGAGGCATGTAGAGGATGTCGAAGCCCATGGCCGCGATCTCCGGCAGTAGGAGTTCGACATCGGCGAGAGTGCCATGGAGCGCCGGGTCGGGAGATGTGGAGCGCGGAAACAGTTCGTACCAACTGGAGAAGCGGGCGCGCTCACGGTCGACCCACAGGCGGAGTTCCTTGTCCGCAACAGAGGCCAAACTGAGGTCAGGGTAGCGGGCGGCGAGCTCTTCCACCTCCGGAGTCAGCGGGTACTGGTAAAGCGCGGCGTTGTCGGCAGCCAGTTTACGTAGCAGAGCGGCGATGGCCTTGAGTTGCTGGGCATCTTGGCCCTTGGCGCGGGCGGCCGTCTGGTCCAGCAGCAGCGCGCCGATGGTGAAGGCGAGGGGAATGTCCTGGGGCGGCAGGTTGCGTTTGGCGGGGTCGGCGCTGGACGGATCAGGCTGGGCGTCAAGGCGCTTCTTCAGATCGTAGGTCCAGGTCTCGAAGTGATCGACCCAGGCCTCGATGGTAAAGATCCAGGTGCCCAGGCGGTCTACGGTGAAGCTGGCAGACCACAGATCATTGGGCTTTGCGGACATAGCAGCCGAGCGCCAGGCAGTCTCGCCTTCCGGCTTGTACAGCAGGCGTGCAGCGACATGGTCGTGCCCGTCGGAGAAGATGGCGGCGGTAACATCCACGCGGTCGCCCAGGAAGCGGCGGGCAGGGTAGCGGCCGCAATCGACCTCGGGGTGGATATCTTCAAGAATGACTCGTTTACGGCCTTCGGCAGGTTTCATCGCTTCCAATTCACCATAGTGCGGGGATCATCCAACATGCAGGACAAACGCCATTCGATTGGCTGCCGCCGGCGGGCGTCTTCGCTTTAGGCATCTTACAGAACCTCTTGCCCATTTGGATGCATTGTGGGGTCGAAGGACGACCGGCAGACCATTTGGGGACTGGAATCGGTGGTGCCTGCATCTGGCAATGAGCATGTTTTCGGTGACCGTATTCGTTGTATCTTCGCCTTATGCCTATTTGGGAAAAGCTATGGAATCTTGCCCTTCCGCGAAACTTTTGGGGTGCAAGGTCGTATCCTTAACTAGCCATGCCTCCTCCTTGCGAACGTCTTCGGGATCTTGCGCCCGGGACTGTCGTAGGCCTAGGTTTGCGTCGAAGGTTTTTCGGCGCCATGCATTGACTTTCGATGGGGACTGAAGATGCGAATGATGAATCGCTTGCTAAGGGTAAAGACCGCTTGTAGCGTGAGTTTGCTGCTTTCGCTTGCGAGTGGACCGAGCCTTCTTGCGACAGCCCAGGCGCCTGCAACTGCACCGGCGGTCGCCACGTCTCAGCGCGGCACGGTCAAGTCGGTCGCGGGCAGTACCATTACGATGGCCACAGATGCGGGACAGGCAGTCTCCATCAGTGTGGCTGCAGGCGCGCGCATCCTGCAGGTCCCGGTAGGCAGCACCAATTTGGCGGCGGCATCCACAATCAAGCTGACCGATATCGCCGCTGGCGACCACATCCTGGTCACCGGCAAGGCCGGCGATGCGTCAGGCACCTTCAATGCGGTGCGCATCATCCTGATGAAGTCTGCGGACATCGCCGAGCTGCAAGCAGCAGAACAGGCCGACTGGAAGATCAATGGGATAGGCGGCATTGTGAGCGCGGTCGACCCGGCGACCGGCAACATTACGGTGACTTCCGGCACCAGGAAGATTGTGGTGAGTACCAACAGCAAGACGGACTTCCGCCGCTCTGCCAGGGACAGCGTGAAGTACCAGGATGCGAAGCCGGGAACGCTGGCGGATATCCACACCAAGGACCAATTGCAGGCGCGCGGAACCAAGTCCGCGGACGGGTTGACGGTGCAGGCCGTGGAGGTGATCAGCGGCACCTTTGAGAATCTATCAGGATTGATTCTGAGCACCGACCCGGCGACCGGGACGATCACGCTGAAAGATCTGGCCACCAAGAAGGCTGTGACTGTAACCATTACCGCGAACGCAGACCTTCGCACCATGCCTGCGATGATGGCGGCCCGGTTTGGCGGAACGGCGAATGGTGCGGGCGGCGCCGGCGGCCGCAGGGGCGGCGGTGGAGGACAGGACACCTCTGGCGGGATGCGCTCCCCGGACCTATCGCAGATGATTCAGCGGATGCCCGCGATCACGGTCGCGGATCTGCATAAGGGCGATGCGGTCATGATTGTGGCGTCAGAAGCGACGCCAGGTGCAAGCACAGCGACTGCCATCACAGTGGTGTCCGGTGTAGATACGATTCTGACGGCGAACCCGAACGGCGGCATGGACCTGGGCATGAGCCTGGGCGGCGGCGGCGGGGGCGATTGATGATTTCCAACAACTTCATAGAAGAAAATGTTTTCGGCACCACTTTAGGAGCGAGGATGTCTTTGCGTACACGTCTTGCAGTTCTTCTGGTTTTCCTGTTGGCTTCCCAGCCCGTGATCTCGATCGCCCAGCAACCGCCAGCCCCGGTTGCTACGGTTCACGGCATGGTCGTCGATCCGGATGATGCGTTGATTCCGGGTGCGACTGTGACCCTGACAACATCCACAGGAAAGGCGCAGATCACACCCTCGAAGAGCGATGGCACCTTTGCCTTCCATGGCGTGAGCGCCGGCGCATACTCGCTGACCGTGGTTGCACCGGGCTTTGCCCCGTTTTCCAAGCCAGGTATCACGGTCACGACGGGCGCGAATATCAACGTCGACGTCAAGATGGCGCTGCTGACGCAGAGCCAGACGGTGAATGTGACGACAGATACGGTGCAGTTGAGCGTGGACCCGGATAGCAACGCCAGTGCGACTGTGATTACGGGCGATGCGCTGGAAGCGCTCTCCGACGATCCGGACGAGTTGTCCGCCGAACTGTCTGCGCTGGCGGGACCCTCCGCCGGCCCGAACGGCGGTCAGATTTACATTGACGGATTTACCGGCGGGCAACTGCCGCCCAAGTCGTCGATCCTGGCGATCCGCATCAACTCCAATCCATTCTCCGCTCAGTATGACCAGGCCGGATATGGGCGTATTGAGATCATCACCAAGCCGGGAACAGACTCATTCCACGGCGGCGGAAGCTTTCAGTTCCAGGACAAGATCTTCAATACGTCGACGCCGTTCCTGGGGGCTACGAACTCGCAGCCCGACTATCACACGATCTTTATCATTGCGAACCTGACCGGTCCTATCCGGCATGGCTCGTCGTTTACAGTGGCCGGCACGCGGCGCGATATATCCAACAACAACATCCTCAACCCGCCGGAGATTTACAGCACGTCTGCCAGTTCGGCGCAGGTCTGCGCTCCTGGATTGGCCACGCTCGGCACCTGCTCTGCGAATCCGTATCCAACCACGGCACGCGCGTTATCCGCTCCACAGACACGATGGGAGATCAATCCCCGCGTCGACACCATGGTGGGATCGAAGAACACGCTGACGGTACGTTACGCCTATGAGACAGGCACCAATACCAACCCCGGCAACAATACGTCGCTGCCCGCGGAGGGAAGCAGCTCCTCCAGCTCCGAGCAGACGGTGCAGGTCAGCGATACGCAGCTGGTCAGCGACCGCGTCATCAACGAGACCCGCTTTGAGTACCAGCATGACTCCGACAGCTCGGTTCCGGTGAATCCGGCGACCAAGGTCTCCGTGCAGGGATATTTCACGACCAACGGAAGCGGCGGGGGCAACATCAACTCCAGCACCGAAGACCATATCGAGTTCCAAAACTACACGTCCGTCCAACTGGTCAAGAATTTCATTCGTATGGGCGGCCGTCTGCGGACCTCCACCAATACGGACACCTCGAACGGGGGCGCAACTGGAAGCCTGTCGTACTCATACCTGCTGGACCCATGCACGGACCCAACGGTAACCAACAAGCCCAGCAACTGCACATTGACGGTTAGCGGTCCCTGTGCAGCGGCCAACCTGTCGCCAGTGTCGGGCTCCCCCATCTCGTCGTACCAGTGCGGAATTCCCTATTCGTTCAGCCAGACCACCTTCAACCATCTTGGCGTCAGCGCACGCGAGACCGATGTGGGCTTGTATGCGGAGGACGACTGGAAGGCGAAGGACAATCTGACCATAAGCCTGGGCGTCCGCTACGAGGCGCAGAACTACATCAGCAGCGCGCACGATATTGCTCCGCGCATGTCGATCGCATACGGCGTACCGCGCAAGGATGGGAAGAAGACGATCACGGTTCTGCGAGGTGGCTATGGCGTCTTCTATGACCGGTTTGGCCTCGGCAGCATCACCAACATCGTGCAGAACAACCCGACGAACCAGACCAACACGCTGTATCTCTACCCGGGTATTACCTGCACGCCGACCTCAACCGCAAACTGCACCACCCAACCCGGAATCTCCGCGGGCAAGACGCAGGTTCCAGTGATTGGAGTGGGCACGCGCAGCCCCTACATGATGGAAGCCGCAGCCACCCTGGAGCAGCAGGTGGGCAAGTACGCCAGCGTCTCTGTGACGTACCTGAATGCACGCGGCGAGCACCAGTACCTGACACGCGTGTTTGGGTCAAACTCCGGATATTGCCCAAACCCGACGACCTCGAAGGGCAGCAGCATCACCGGTTTCTACTCCGCAAACTGGGCGAACTCGAACCTGAGCGGCATTACCGATCCGTACCACCCTGCCTACGACTATGGTCGGGCGAACTTTGCTGTGCGCAGCCGTATGACGCTGCTGGGCACGATTCCCCTGCCCCTCCTAATTACGGCCAGCCCCATCATCACGGCCCAGTCGGGCAATCCCTACAGCATTACTACAGGCTTGGACAACAATGCAGATGGCGTGACGGATGATCGTCCTGCCTTTGCCGCCGGCGCCGTAGCGCCTACGCGGGCCAACTGCACCAATGCGGCCAACTTCAATAGCGAGTCGGTATCGACCACACCCACCGCGGGTGAGGCCTACACCGAGATTCCAGTGAACTTCTGCACCGGCCCGGCGAGTGTCAGCTTCAACCTGCGGCTCAACCGGACCTGGGGCTTTGGTCCCAAGACAGCCGCCACGCTGGCCCGCGAGGCGCGACAGCAGGCACAGCAACAGCAGGGCGGCGGACCGGGAGGTCCTGGTGGCCCCGGCGGCGGCGGTGGACGTGGTGGCGGCGGCGGCGGATTTGGTGGTGGCGGCGGTGGTGGCGGCGGTGGTGGTGGACGTGGCGGTGGTGGCGGTGGCGGCGGTTTTGGCGGTGGACGCGGCTCCAATACCGGACGCAAGTACAACCTGTCCATCGGCGTGCAGGCACTGAACCTGTTCAACGAAGTGCCCTACGGGTCTCCGGGAGGCACATTGTCTTCCGCGTACTTTGGCAAAGTTACCACGCTGGGCGGTGGCGGCTTTGGCGGCTCCAATGCGGTACGGCACATCACACTGTCGGCGAACTTCAGCTTCTAGAAACGACGCCTCGCAATCGGGCGCAGCCAGGAAACTGGTTGCGCCCGTCTTTTTGAATGCGCAGGAAAAAGGTGTTGCAGATGCGGCCCTACTCCTCCAGTTGCGCCTCCGCAAGAAAGTCGCGGAAGAGCTTGGCCGTATTCACGGTGTCGTCGGACTCGGCACTCTGGATCGCTGACTCGGGCCCGGGGGCCTCTGCGGGCGCAGGCTCTGCGAGGACCGTTGCCGCGACGGGCTCCGCGACGACAATGGTCTTCGCGTTGAGGAACTCGCGCATTCCCGCCGCGGAGAGTTCGCGGCCATAGCCCGAGCGCTTGATGCCGCCGAACGGGAGACGGGCGTCGCTGGCCACCATAGCGTTCACGAATACCGCGCCGCTCTGAAGCTCCGCGGCGAAGCGCCGCTGCTCAGCCGGGCTGCTCGTCCACACGGATGCAGCCAGGCCAAAGGGAGTGTCGTTGGCCAGCACAATCGCCTCGTCCAGAGTGCGCACGCGGAACAGCAGAGCCACAGGGCCGAACAGCTCCTCGCGATAGACCTCCGAGTCGCGCGAGACGCCGGCGATCACTGTCGGCTCGTAGTAGTTCCCTTTGCCGACCATGCGTTCGCCGCCGGACAACACACGCCCGCCAGCCTGGATGGCCGCTTGCACCTGCGCGTGGAGTTCGTCCACCTGTGCCGCAGTCGCCAGCGGGCCGATATCTGTATCGTCCAGCATGGGATCGCCAATCGTAAGGGCCTCCATGCCGGCGACGAAGCGGGGTTCGAACTTGTCATAGATCTCATCGGCAACAACGAAGCGCTTGGCCGCAATACACGACTGGCCGCTGTTGACACAGCGCGAACGAACCGCTGCAGCAACGGCGGCATCCAGGTCAGCCGACGGCATCACGATGAATGGATCGCTGCCGCCGAGTTCCAAAACCGACTTCTTTATGAGCCACCCGGCCTGCGCTGCGACCGCCCGACCCGCGGCCTCACTGCCGGTAACGGTGACGGCGGCGATGCGTTGGTCCGCGATGACGGATTCCACCTGGCGAGCCTCGATGAGCAGCGTTTGAAACGTACCGCGGGGAAAGCCTGCGCGGCGGACCAGGGCTTCAATGGCAAGGGCGCACTGCGGCACGTTGGACGCATGCTTCAGCAGGCCGACGTTGCCCGCCATCAGCGCCGGCGCCAGAAAGCGGAAGACCTGCCAAAAGGGGAAGTTCCAGGGCATCACGGCAAGCACGATGCCGAGCGGATCCCAGCGAACATACGCGTCGCCGTCGCCAATGTCGATCGGTTCCGGTGCCAGGATGCGGTCCGCATGTTCCGCGTAGAAGCGGCAGACGCTCGCGCATTTCACCACCTCCGCGCGGGCGCCGGCGATCGGCTTGCCCATCTCGGCCGTAATGAGTGCGGCCAACTCGTCGGTCTCGGTCTCCAGCAGGTGCGCGAGTTTGCGCATGCACAACGCGCGATGGCTCAGTGGCACGTCGGCATAGCGGGCGAAGGCGATATCGGCGGTGCCGATCTTTTCAAACAGCGCCTCGTCCGTCAGCGGAGTGAAGCTGCGCAGCAAAGCGCCGGTCGCGGGATTGACGGATTGGATAGGCATGCGAGCTACTCTGCAGCAAGCTTACCAAGAGTGGCGGCCAGCACGCGCGTACCGAGCACAATATCGGCGGGGGCTGCGTACTCGTCCGGCCGGTGACTGACGCCGCCGCGGCACGGAATAAAGATCATGGCAATGGGAGCGATCGCGGCTATGAATGAGGAGTCGTGGTAGGCGCGGGCCACCATGTGCTTGGGCTGAACGCCGAAGCCGCGGCAGATGTCGTCGATGACCTGCACAATATGCGGCGAACTGATGGCCGGCTGATCGGCGTTGACCAGCGCTTCCTCGACGCGGACCTCGCGCCGCCGGCTGAGCGTTTCGATGTCGCGGCGCACGGCCTGCATCACGCCTTCGCGCCGCACAGGGTCGATATCGCGGATGTCAACCTGTAGGGTCACGCGGCTGGGGACGCTATTGACGGCGCCGGGGTACACATCGCAGGTGCCCACGGTGGCGACAGTGTCGATGGCGCCGGTGGCGAGCGCGTGCTGCTCCAGCGAGAGGATGATCTCGGCGGCGGCGCACAGGGCGTCGCGACGGTCGGGCATCAGCAGCGCACCAGCGTGGCCGCCGATGCCGTGCAGCGTAAAGCGATAGCTGGCGGGCGCGGCGATGGCCGTGACGATGCCGAGCGGCAGGGCTTCCCGCTCCAGCAGCGGACCCTGCTCAATGTGGAGCTCGACCCACGCGTGGTAGCAGTCCGGCGGCAGGCACACGCTGGAGAGCGGCCCGGTAAAGCCGGCAGCGGTGCGAACCTCCGCCAGCGTCTCGCCTTCACAGCCGCGTTGCGCACCGTGCAGCGCGTCGGCCTGCTCCGGCAACAGCGTGCCGGAGATCAGCCGGCTGCCCAGGCAACCAATTCCGAAGCGAGTAGGCTCTTCCGAAGTCAGGAGGACGAGTTCGATCGACCGGCGCGGGTGTACGCCGCCGCGCTTGAGCGCGCGGATGGCCTCCAGCCCGCCCAGTACGCCGACCGTGCCGTCGTACATCCCGGCGTGCGGGATGGCGTCGATATGCGAGCCGGTGGCGACTGCGGGAAGGTCCGGCTCGGTGCCGGCCCAGCGGAAGAAGGTGTTGCCAACGGCGTCGACACGGACGCTGAGGCCGGCATCCTGAGCAAGAGAGGTCAACCAGGCGCGGGCGCGGAGGTCGTCCGGCGTGAAGACGACCCGGGTGACGGCAGTCCCTTCCGTGGACGGTTCGATGGAGGTGAAGGTGGCAAGCGTGTTGAGTTCGCCCAGCAGGCGATCTGCATCGATCTGCACTTCCTGTGTTCCAATGTCCGGTGTGGCGGCGGACTTCTGCATGATTCCCTCCTTCTGCGTGCGTCGAGCGGCTTCTCAGCCCAGCGGATGACGGTTCCAGTCTTTGTAGATCAGGTACTTTGCGGGCTGCTTGCCCAACGCGCCAAACCACTGCGGGCAGAAAGGAGCCATCCAGATGAAGTCGCCTGCAGTGACGGGGTGCCAGGCGTCGCCAAGGCGGTAGATGCCGCCGCCTTCGAGCATAAGCAGGCCGTGCTCCATCACGTGAATCTCCACCATGCTGAGAGACGCGCCGGGCTGATAGGTCATCGTGTTGACGGCGAAGTCAAAGCCCGGCTCGTCCGGCAGCAAGGCGCGGACCTGGAGGTCGGGATCGCCCATGAGCGCGGTGGAGGCGACGCTGGGCTCGCTGCCGACCAGTACGGACGGAGCGGCGACGCCCAGCAGCGGCTCGTAGGGCTTCTCGATGACGGCGAGACGCGCCGTGGTGCTGGCGGTCAGTACATGGACGGAGTTCGGCGGAAGATAGACGTAGCCGCAAGAAGTGAGCGATTGGAAGCTGGTCTCCGTGGTCACATCGACGGTCCCGCTCAGCACATACGCAAAGCGCTGGGCCGCTGCGGGTGCGATGGAGCCGCCGGGCTCCAGCTCCGCGGTGTATTGCGTGAAGGCCGCACCAGCCGCCGGCGAGACATGGACGATAGCGACTCCGCGCTCGATACCGGGCAACGGAGTGCGCACAAAGGTGTCCGGCGTCAGCAGCAGGTGGTCGCGGCGGTTGGCGCTGCGCGTGCGGCCCAGGTTATGCATGGAGGTCCTCGGGCGCGGGTTGCGATGGCTGGCCTGTGAGCCGTGTAAGCATCGCTCTATCATCGCGCAAGCGCCGCAGGAACTCCACCCCGGTGGCCAACGCGGCTTCCACGTCGCCAGGCACAATCGCCTCGTCGGGG
>Ga0302200_10004425_pt1 | contig 11328 bp, 6 predicted proteins | sample II_Bog_N3_1_FD_194585 | JGI IMG/M metagenome (GOLD analysis project Ga0302200, IMG submission 194585) | Peat permafrost microbial communities from Stordalen Mire near Abisko, Sweden - II_Bog_N3_1 | ecosystem: Environmental > Terrestrial > Soil > Wetlands > Peat | place: Sweden: Abisko, Stordalen... | reverse complement strand
CTTCTGAAATCAGATTGCCCTTGGTGTTGCGAATTGCCGGTGCAGTGCAAAATGCTGCCAACTTGAGATTGCCATCGGCGGTTTCGGCGAAGTGGTTACGGTATACCAACCAGACCAGGAAAGCACCGGTCATCCCGCCCAACATCTGCGATGCAATATAAGCAGGCACGTTGACCCAGGCAAACTTGCCTGCCACTGCCAGCGCCAGCGTGACCGCTGGATTCAGATGGGCGCCACTGGACGAGGCTGCGACAAAGACGCCAACAAACACCGCCATCGCCCAGCCGACGGTGATCACGATCAGGCCACTGCCATTGCCATGGGTTTTACTCAACAGGACATTGGCAACCACGCCATTGCCAAGCAAGATAATCAGGGCGGTGCCCACAAATTCAGCTATATAAGGAGACATCAGAATTCTTTCGAAAAAAGATAGGAGTAGAAGCGAGAAGCAGGCTCAGACCCGCTTCCCTTGCCTCGGCGCTATATCAGATCAGGTGTTGGCCCATGCCGTTGCAGCAGCAATCGCACGCTGCCAGCCCTGGATGTTGGCCTGCACTTCAGCCGCAGGCAGTGCCGGCGCAAAGCGCTGGTCGAGCTGCCATTGTCCTTGCACATCGTCGGTGCTGCTCCAGTAACCAACCGCCAGACCAGCCAGGTAAGCAGCGCCCAGTGCGGTCGTCTCCGTGATTTTTGGACGCACCACATCGACGCCCAGAATGTCTGACTGGAATTGCATCAGCAGATTGTTCGCGGTAGCGCCGCCATCAACACGCAACTCCGGAATGACGATGCCGGCATCCGCTTCCATCGCCTTCAAGACATCCATGGTCTGGTAGGCGATGCTATCAAGGGCCGCACGCGCATAATGCGCCGCAGTGGTGCCGCGGGTAATGCCGAAGACCGCGCCACGGGCATGCGGATTCCAATGCGGTGCGCCAAGGCCAGCAAATGCCGGCACCAGATAAACGCCGTCGGTGCTCTTGACGCTACGCGCCAGCGCTTCGACCTCAGTGGAAGTCTTGATGATGCCAAGGCCGTCGCGCAGCCATTGCACCACGGCGCCGCCAATGAAAATACTGCCTTCCAAGGCATAGCTGACCTGATCGCCAATCTTCCATGCCACTGTCGTGAGCAGATTGTTCTTCGAAGCGATAGGCTTGGCGCCGGTGTTCATCATCATGAAGCAGCCCGTACCATAGGTGTTCTTGACCATGCCCGGTTGCGTGCACATCTGTCCGAACAACGCTGCCTGCTGATCGCCAGCGATGCCGGCGATTGGAATTTCCGAACCAAAACCGGACATGTCGGTATGACCATAGGTCTCGCTTGACGATCGCACTTCCGGCAGCATGCTGCGCGGGACGCCCATGATATCAAGCAGTTCCTCATCCCATTGCATGGTATGGATATTGAACAGCATGGTGCGCGAAGCATTCGAGACATCGGTCACATGGCGTGTGCCGCGGGTCATATTCCACACCAACCAGGTGTCCACGGTACCGAATGCCAGACGCCCTTGATTGGCCAGTTGGCGCGCACCATCAACGTTATCCAGGATCCAGCGAATTTTGGTCGCGGAAAAGTAGGAATCCACCGGCAAACCGGTTTTTTGACGAATTTTCTCGCCCAGACCACGGTTTTTCAAATCATCGCAGAATGCCGCAGTGCGGCGGTCCTGCCAGACGATGGCATTGTAGATAGCCTTGCCGGTTTGGCGATCCCAGACCACGGTAGTTTCGCGCTGATTAGTAATGCCGATGGCAGCAACTGCCGTGCCGCTCATACCAACCTTGGTCAATGCCTCGGCGGCAACGCCTGCCTGAGTCGACCAGATTTCCTGCGGATCATGCTCGACCCAGCCCGGTTGCGGATAGATTTGACTGAATTCCTTTTGCGCCGAACTCACGATATTGCCCTGGCGATCGAACAGGATGGCGCGCGAGCTGGTAGTCCCTTGATCCAGGGCGAGAATATATTTATCTTTCAACTTGTCTACTCCAAGGTTTGTGAATCCGCTTACGCGGATCGGTTGTCGACTTTATTCCGGAGCAATTCCGGATCAGTCTCTTTTTTTCCGCTGCATATCCTTGCACCGGAGTAAAACTTCAGAACAGCATGTTGGCCTGCTGCGGACTTAGAAAAGCATGATCGTAGTGTCTCACGGCATCATAATTATTTATTTTCGAAAGTATATTGTTCGAATTCGAACATTGATAATGGTTTATATTAATGAAAAGAATACGATCAATAGGATAAAACTAAATTTTGCATAGACAATTTCTATGCCGCCCAAACCATCCAACTCAAGACGCGCACCGAAAATAGAGAGACAAAGACACTGAAGTTCTAGCTTCAGAATGGGAAAGACCGCCAAGGGACGGCTAAATGGATATTAGTGCCCGCGCGAAGCAGGTTTAGAGCGCCGCATAAAACAGCGGCATTTGCTTAGGTGTGCTTTTTAGACCAACGATAAATCAGGCATGCGCCTGGTTGGCAGCAACAAAGACATCGATCTTCGCCTCTTCGAAAATCCCACTCATTTCCTGCGGCACCGGCCGATCAGTAAACAGCGCATTGATCTTCGAAATGTCACCCAGCCGCACCAATGCAGGTCGCCAGAACTTGGAATGGTCAGCAACCAGGAACACGGTACGAGAATGTTCGATAATCGCCTCTGCCACCCGCACTTCGCGATAGTCGAAATCGCGCAAGGTGCCGTCGCCCTCAATGCTGGAAATACCGATGATGCCGAAGTCGACCTTGAAACGGCGGATGAAATCGATCGTTTCCTCGCCGGTAATACCTAGGTCACGCGCCCTCACCACGCCGCCGGTGATGATGACTTCACAGCTGGGATAGCCGCTCATGATGGCGGCGACATTGAGGTTATTGGTGATGACACGCAAATTGCGGCGCCGGCTCAAGGCCTTGGCCACTTCTTCATTGGTCGTGCCCAGATTGATGAATAAGGTGGCCTGATCGGGAATATGCTCAACCACCAATGCCGCGATGCGGCGCTTCTCTTCCGAATACAAACCCTGGCGCGCGCCGTAGGCGATATTCTCCGCACTGGACGGCAGGCCGACACCACCGTGGTATCGCTGGAGTAAGCTCATTTCGGCCAGCAAATTAATATCGCGTCGGATCGTCTGCTGCGTGATTTGGAAACGCGCAGCCAGATGCTCTACCGTGACGAAGCCTTCGCGTTGCACATAACGTAACAATTCTTGCTGGCGCGCATTGAGCTTTGACGCTAATAGATCTGACATGAAATCTGTCCCGTGCGTTTTTCAAAAGATTTTTATTATGATTGCAATCCTCCGAGATGGGGAGAACCTGAGCGCAAAATCTTCATCGCAAACAAAAAGGGTTACAAGTAAAAACTTGTAACCCTTTGATTTCTTTGGTCGGGACGGAGTGATTCGAACACTCTACCCCTTGCACCCCATGTAATTAATTTAAAATCCAATAAAGTCCAATAGAATCCAATTACACATATTTATATCAATTAAATCAATGACTTATTAATATTTATTGTCCAAAGTCATCCAAAATTGTACACTGAAATCCACTGATAATCCGGACACGCGCCGGACACGGATTTGAGCACAAGGGAAATAATGGGAAAGCTGACAGTTCGCGGAATTGAAAATGCCAAGGCAAAAGATAAGGCATATAAGCTCATCGATGGCGATGGGCTCCAACTACGAGTAGCAACTGACGGCGACAAGACATGGTTGGTTCGATATGTCATCAATGGCACGGAACGTCAGTATCGGCTGCCAAAGCTATACCGCGACATCGGCGGTGTGGGGTTCTACTCGTTACAGGATGCGCGTGAGGAGGCATCAAAAATACGTGCTCTTGCGCGACAGGGAATCGATTACCAATTAAAACTGGAACAAGACTTACAGGCAGAGGAGCAGAAACGGCTAGCAGAGATCAAGAACCGTTCCGATAACGCCGAAGCCGATAAAATTAACAATCTGACAATTAAAGATCTGTTCGACGCTTGGCTTGCAGATGGCGTACGACGTAAGGATGGCAACGTGGAGCTGAAGCGATCTTTCAAGGCCGATTTGTTGCCCAAGGTCGGAAACACACTAATTAAAGACTTATCGGAGCATGACTTACGCGGGATATTACGCACTCTCGTAGGGAGGGGCGTCAATCGTACGGCTGTCGTTATGCGTAACAATTTGATGCAAATGTTTGCATGGGCAGAAAAACGCCAGCCCTGGCGAAAACTGTTTGCCGATGGCAATCCAATGGAATTGATCGAAATCGAAAAGATCGTTAGTCCGGGTTTTGACATGAATAACGAGCGTGATCGAATTCTATCCAGCGATGAAATCCGCGAATTGCGTGATATTTTTGACCGAATGCGGACTGAATATGACAACGCGCCAGACAAGCGCAACAGTGCCCGGCCTATTGAATGGACGACAGAGTGCGCCGTTTGGATCATGCTATCAACCATGTGTCGAGTGGGTGAGATGTCAATGGCGCGATGGGAGCATGTCAATTTTGATACTGCTACATGGTTTATCCCGAAGGATAACGTTAAGGGCAATCTAGAAAATTTGAACGTGTTCCTGTCGAGCTTCGCGCTACGACAGTTTCGCCGCTTGCACGAAAGAACTGGGCACTCTGAATGGTGCTTTCCAGCAACTAACAAAGAAGGGCACGTTTGCGTCAAGTCAATGAGCAAGCAGGTCGGCGACCGTCAATCCATGTTCAAAAAAGGGACGGACGGCAAACCTCGCCAACCGATGAAGAATCGGAGGCACGACAACACATTGGTTCTTAGTCGCGGGGAAAAAGACGCATGGACACCTCACGATCTGCGGCGCACCGGCGCAACCTTAATGCAAAGTTTAGGCGTATCGCTGGAAATCATCGACCGTTGCCAGAACCATGTTCTACCCGGCAGCAAGATTCGGCGCCACTATCTGCACCATGACTATGCAGTCGAAAAGCGCGAAGCGTGGCTGCTGCTGGGGGATCGACTATCGCTGATTTTGAACCCTACAGATAACATTATTGCGCTTCGGACGGCTTAGGATTAATTCCGCTGCAGAGTCAGTCAATTTAACGTTAAGTCCTGTTATCAACGTACCAGCGACATTGACAGTTGGCGTAGCGACCTGAACAGCGGACGCCACGACTTGGCCGGCCAGCGCCTGACTCAATGCATCCGACACTTCGCCGTGCAGCGACTTGATCCACGTGAGATCGCACAGCGCTACATACAAAGCCCGGAGGCAGTCAACGACGCCCGTGGCTTTGATGTCGCCGACATTCTAAGTGTTGAATCAACGATCCTGATACCACCTGCAAGTTCGATACCCATCTGACCCAACGACAGGAAAAATAAGCATGAATGCAGAATTGAATGGTTCAGTATTGAAGTGAAATGTGCTGCTGTTCTGGTTCACTTTCCTGGTACCGGCCGCAATCGTTGGACTCGGCATCAACTTCATAATCAACCCCGTGGGGGCATCAGCTGGGTTCGGCCAACGTCATTAGAGCAGTCGGCCAAAAGCCGCCTCTCCTTTGTTGACGGCTCGTTCAATTTTAAAATCGAGGAAGATTCATTGCAGCTAGGCCCCGTCGACTGGCCTCGCGCTTATTTGTACGTTGTTTCGCCCGTTCCCCTTGGCCTTGTACAGGGCGCTATCGGCCGCATTCAACACTGCGTTGATCGAGTTATGAATCTCGCTGTCATACACCGCCACACCAATACTCACTGAAATATGACCAATCTGGCTTTTCGAGTGCAGAATATTGAGTTTTTCAATTGCGCTTCGAATTTTCTCACCTACAAAAATAGCGCCGTCGGCATTCGTCTCTGCGAGCACGACGATAAACTCTTCTCCGCCGTAGCGCGCGGCAATATCGGAGCTGCGCGGTAGCTGCACAGAGATAGCGCGAGAGACGGCGGCCAGAACCTCGTCTCCCTGTTGATGACCATAGGTGTCATTGTAAAATTTGAAATAGTCAATATCGATAAACAAAATCGAAAATAGTCCGTTACTGCGTCTGCTTCGACTCCATAAGTCGTCCAACGCATTGTCCAATGCTCGCCGGTTGAGTAGCTTGGTCAAGTCATCGATGCGCACCAACTCGTGCAATTTTTCCTCGGCATGGCGTCGCTTCTTAAGCTCATTCCGCAATATATAGAAGAGTGCCGCGCACACCGTGATAAAGAGCAGCATCATGGAACCGAGGGTATAGAGGCCCTCCGACCAGTGCTTGAAGATATGCTTTTCGGAACGCCCGACAAAAACGACGAGCTGTGTTCCGGGAACGTTTCTGAAGGCATACAAACGCATCACCCCGTCATTGGCGGCTCGCGCAAAGAAGCTTCCACTATTTTGTTGAATTAGAAATTTGATCTTTAAGAAATTGGCGTTAGTACTAATATCACGACCAATCATCGAAGCGGAGTATGGCAACCGCATATAGAGCACTCCACTACGAGAATACAGCGACATCACTCCATCTTCTCCCAATACGATTCCACTGAATAGCTCACGGAAATAGCTAAGATCAAGAGCTAAAACGACAATGCCCGCAAAGCTGCCATCTTGATTGGACAGGCGCTTGGACAAGACGACAACCTGCAGATTCCGATCGAATTTGGCGGTAATTGGTGGCGAAATATAAAGACCGATTTCGGGCTGGTCTCGATGAACTGTGAAGTAGAGGCGCTCGTCATAGGTATTGGCCCGTGCATCCGGCAAAGAGGACGCGACAACTTTTCCGGTATCGTCAAGAACCGCCATAACAACCACATGTTTCGCGGTTGAGACACCACCGAAAAGATAGGAATGTTGCTGGTTGTGCGTGAGCTGCCGGAACATCGGGCTTTGATAGCGATGGGCCAGCGCATCCAGAGATAAAGAGAGTATATCGATATTTCGAACTATATCTCGCTGGGCCATCAGCGTAATGTTTTGCGACGTATCGATCGCATATTGACTTGCCTCTTCATGGCTCATGTAGAGCATCCAGCCGAACAAACCGAATACCATCGCCATCAGAAACATCCCGCTTATTTTAAGCGCTTTCCCTAAACGTTTAATTTTGAAACCCTATCTGCTCTGTTTGTTTGAAAGCAAGCAATATGAAAGACCGTGACAACCAGCACATGATCTTCAACGAAAACTCTTCCATGCTTGAAATCCAATGGACCTAATTAACTCACAAAAGAATATGTTTTGACAGCTTTCCAAAACGCAACGTATGCCGGAGACGACAGTTTTTCTTTTAATTTTGGCCGTGCAAAGTGCTGTGCTACATCATGAATCTAATGGGGTTGGTGAGCGGTTATTTACAACTGCATACGAAGCGTTTTGAGACGGAGTGAAGCTCGCAAAGCTGATACGTCCAAGAGGACAGCTAACGCACGTTTTACGTCGCGGCCGTCAATGTCTGGAATCCTGGCCCCAATATTTATTGATATCCGTGAGTTTCCAAGCACTGGCATCTTCACATGAAGCAATCCCTTCGGTGTCCGCTAGCAATGACAGGTCTAGCACGTGCGGTTGCAGGTATGTCATAGACCTGGTGGAGAAAAAAACATTGACCATAGGCCGCAACAATGACTTACTGATATCAATGACAACGGCAAGACGTCCTGACTTTAGTTTCAACAAAGTGCCTATCGGGTAAATCCCCACACACTTGACGAAGGCTTCAAAAATGGCTTGGTCGAAATGTCCATCCTTTGCCCACTCTGCCATCCGTCTAAGCGACTCGGATGGGCACCAACCTAACTTGTAGGGGCGATTGGAGGTAATTGCGTCATAGACGTCACACACAGCGCCCATACGGGCATAAATGCTAATTTCTTCGCCACACAGTCCAGAGGGGTAGCCATGACCATTAAATTTTTCATGATGATGAAGGCAAACATCCAGTACGGCGGGAGGAATATCATTGATCGATAGCAGCATTTCGTAGCCCGATTGCGGATGCGTCTGAATGCACATAAACTCCTGATCGGTCAGTGGCCCCGGTTTATTAAGCACATCATGGTCGATCGCCATCTTGCCTAAATCGTGCAGCAATCCTGCTTTTCCACACAAACGGACCTCCTCCTCCGCCATCCCCAGCTGCCTAGCCAGCGCAACCATCATTGCGCATACTGCAACCGAATGCATATAGGTATAGTCGTCCGACTGTTTCAATCTCGAAAGCGAAATCAGTGCTTGCGTATTCCTAATCACCGATAGAGCAATTTCATCAACCAAGGAATCTGCATGTTCGATACTACTAAAGCGCCCCATCCGAGCCTCGAAAAACATCGCAGTCACGGCCTCCTTGGATTTCGCAATCAGTTGTGCCGCGCGATCAAATTCATGAGTGGTCGAACTTGGTGTAATGTTGGAAAATTGAAACGAATTGGCATGCATTCCCTCCACCACAAAGGAATTCTCAGACGGAGTATCAGAGCGATTATCGATCACTACATCGCGTCCTTTATCGGTATCAATCCATATCTCGCGAACGCCACTAGACCTAACACGCATGCATAAATCATCTGATGAAATCAAGAACGATTTTCTCCAAAATGGATTAGCCATCCATGAACCACAAAGCGCATGGATATACATCCCAGTACGTAATTCATTGGTGACTATTTTTTTAAGCATAAAAGGAAAGTCAATCTAGAACTAAGTTAAATAGTTCTAGATTTTTCTGACACCGTTCTCAAAGTTGCAACGTGATTCGATGGAAGGCGCTTATTCGCGTGTTTTTTTTGTTCTTTCATACCTGCTCTGGATCTTTCACCAATCCTTGTACTGTCTATTAGACCGCCTATACCAAAAAATCTCGGCACGACAAATAACTATTGAACAAAATCGGTGTGGCATAGGCCTCTCGGCATTCTTGAGTAGGCGACGGTAACCATATACCTTCAGTTATCCCTACAATATCAAAATGATAAAGAGGGAATCGGAACACTTACATGGCGATTTTTATCCGCATATGAACGCGCCCCCTTGCTGCTGATTTTGAAGACACTGATAGCCTGCGCCAGCTTGACCGACTGCTCTTCAAGGCTCGCTGCTGCTGCCGCAGCTTGTTCAACCAGGGCGGCATTTTGCTGGGTCACCTGATCCATCGACGTGACCGCTTCATTGACTTGTTGAATGCCAGTATTTTGCTCACCTGATGCAGCAGAAATTTCACTGATGATTTGGCTCACGCGCTGCACGGAAAATACCAAATCCTCCATTGTCACGCCTGCAAGCCCAGACAACTGAACACCGCTGTTGACTTTTTCGACCGAGGCATCGATAAGTGTTTTAATTTCTTTCGCAGCAGCAGCGGAGCGCTGAGCCAAGCTACGGACTTCAGTGGCGACCACCGCAAAGCCGCGCCCTTGCTCCCCTGCTCGGGCCGCTTCAACCGCTGCGTTCAGGGCCAGAATATTGGTCTGGAATGCAATGCTGTCAATGATGCCGATGATATCGACAATGCGTTTGGCAGACTGACTGATTTCTCCCATGGTGGTAGTGACCTGCTTGACCACCTCACCGCCAGCAATGGCCACATCTGAGGCCGATCTGGCCGATTTGTTTGCCTGCTCAGCATTATCGGCATTTTGTCTAACCGTAGAGGCTAGCTCTTCCATGCTGGCAGCAGTTTGTTCCAGGCTGGAGGCTTGTGCTTCGGTGCGCCCAGAAAGGTCCATATTGCCCATTGCGATTTCCTTGGTCGACAGCTTGATGGAATCGACATTGTTTCTGACGTCACCGATAATGGCGACCAGATTGACAGTCATTTGCTGCAAAGCGCGCAGCAACTGGCCAGTGTCATCCTTGCCTTTAGTTGCAAACTGGCTGGTAAGATCTCCGCCGGCGATCGACCGAGCAACCTGAGTGGCAAGTTTGATCGGTTGCGAGATTGAACTCAGCAATGAATACCAAAAGTAGATCGCGGCCCCCACGCCCAACAAAACAACGCCGCCTATCCAGTAACGACTGAGGCCGTCTTGGGCCGAGGTATTCAAGGCTGCACTGCCGAGGACAATCAACAGCACGATCATCAAACTCATGATCACCCCGATGCGCATACTCAGCGACATCTGCGCCAGTGCTCCTAAGCGTGCCAGCAGTCCGGTGCTGACCACTTCGCCTTGGCGGATCGCCAAGCCCTTGGCTTGGTGATCTCGGAACAGGCGGTAAGCCTGATCAGCCGCGCTGACCTGCTCTCGGCTCGGCACGGTGCGCACTGACATATAGCCGACTTGTTTGCCGTGTTCCTGAACCGGCGTGACATTGGCCATGACCCAATAATAATCGCCATTCTTGCAGCGGTTTTTTACTAGTCCATTCCAGGGCACGCCAGATTTCAGGGTACTCCACATATCGGCGAAGGCTTCAACCGGCATGTCTGGATGGCGCACGATGTTTTGCGGCGCGCCGATCAACTCTGCCTCGGCAAAGCCACTGATCTCGATGAAGTAGGGATTCACATACAGGATATTGCCCTGTAAGTCTGTTTTCGAAACAATGGACTGTCCCTGTTGGAACAAACGCTCGACGTTCGTCACTGGCAGATTGGTGCGCATCTTTTTCTTTCTTATTGTGAATATTTAAATGGCCACTTGAAGTTGATTCAATTTCTCTAATTACACATTGTTTTCATACTGCATAGCCTTGAACACCAACGACGTTCCTGACAGCGAAATAACAACAAATATCAACATCAAGAATACCCAAGCGTTAAAAACCAAACTCCGTTTTGAACCGTTTTTATATTTGCAAACGTACCCATGTCATCCCCAGAGTGAGGAAAGTCAAATGCAAAAAATTAAACAATTAATTTGATTTAATTAAATTAAACATTTATTTGTTTTATTTAATTTAACCTAGAAGGAAAATTGATTCAATATCAAAACAACAAGATAAAAAGCCGAACGCAAAAAAAGTCACCTTCGATTTTCCCTATTGACAAAATAACAAAACCTACCTAGAAGCATCCTCAATCTCCAACTGAATCAAGTCGAAGACAGAATAAAAGCACTACGTCAAAGGGAAAAAGGAGCCGATTGGATATATAAGCGAAAGCGAGAAATCACAGAACTCAATCAAGGCTGCCCAACTGACATCGTAAAACGTACCCATTTCAGTAATGCTCGGCTTACAAACTCAGGACCGTTGTCACTGCGCAGATAGCGAGGTACGCCGCGCAAGCTGAGCCGCTCTGAACCGAGCACGCTGGTCCACTCGTCAAACGGCAAGTTCGATGTCACCAGCGTGGCACCATGTTCATAGCGCCGGCTAAAGACCTCAAACAACAATTCCGCTC
>Ga0302200_10004421_pt1 | contig 11336 bp, 8 predicted proteins | sample II_Bog_N3_1_FD_194585 | JGI IMG/M metagenome (GOLD analysis project Ga0302200, IMG submission 194585) | Peat permafrost microbial communities from Stordalen Mire near Abisko, Sweden - II_Bog_N3_1 | ecosystem: Environmental > Terrestrial > Soil > Wetlands > Peat | place: Sweden: Abisko, Stordalen... | reverse complement strand
AGTACAGTTATTGGCCCTGTGCCAGTTGTTTGTTGGGCTGTTTCTGCAAGAAGTCTAATTAGAGCCATCTGTACGGTGCGTTGTGCACCATGACCGAACGAGGAGAATGGCTGAGAAGAACCGGGGCGTTCTGACAGATCAACAGTGGCTCCCTTTAAAATTTCATCGAGCTGTGGTGTTTGAAAATTAATCTTAAGGGAGAGCCCAGGAAAGAAATCATCCACGGCTTTGGTTGCATTCGCCTCTAAGGAAGCCAACTCTTGGATACGCGTTGTTCCGTTTAAGTGAGAATCCAACCCTTGCAATGCCAACTCAATTCCCTGAACAGCGGCAGCATTATTCTGTCTGACCAGTAGAATCGTTTTCTTGATGAGCTCCCCTATAGTGTTTTTTGCTCCAAATTTACCAACATCCTCAGCCGCATCTTCCATGGCCTCGATGTAAAGTGGCTCTGGAAATAAAACACCAATAGCGGTGTCCAGACCCGCAGGATTTGGTCTCCATTGCTGCGTTCCAGGATCAAGTACGTCAATCTTGATTTGGGCTGCAGTAGATTGGGGTGTGTCTTGGCGTCGACGGAAGTGTAATTCGTTATTGATTACATATGGCGCAGTGGCCTGTTGCTGATTTGTAGGTAATAGATTCAGGTCTACCCCGGAAATAATACCTTCAACGATTACTGGCTGATTTTGGTCAAAAAAAGACGATTTCGATAAAACGGACTTCTTTAGAAGCCATCCAATGGCGCGCAGCATGTTCGATTTGCCAGAATTGTTGTAACCGATGAAGGGATTGAATGCAGCAAGCTCGATAGTCAAATTGCTGCAAGAACAAAAATTCTTAATCGAAACACTTTTGATTAGCACGCTGACTCCATTATTGATTTTCAGACGATTTCATAATAGATCGTTAGATACACGTTTGCGCATGTTTAGGCGCTTCCATCCAAAATAAGATGGGAAACCTCTCGTGATTAAGACAAGGACCTAACCATTTCTGTGCTCGTGCATTTGTCAGGCTGGGTACAGCGTCACTGTCTCTATTGGTTGTTCGGTGGCTGGATTTCAAAGAGTGGCCAATCGCCAAGTTGCTCACCGAGGCCGATTCCTCTCGGAAAGTCACCTTATAACCTTAAATCTGCAGCACAAGACCTTTCCTCCTCACCACAATTCGCGCACGTGCTGACAGCGTGTGCGAATCTGTTCGGCAAGAGCCTGACCTGTTGATGATTTGATGGAAATCCCTTCCACCTTGTCGAGAATGGACTCGGCAAGGTCGGGAATGCGGCGATTCACAAGAGGTCGGGAGAGCCCGGCATCAGCAGCCAGCTTTTCAAAGTCTGCCTTGGTGACGCGCTCACAGTGATACGCATCGCCGATGCGCATGGCCATCTCGCGGGTCAGTTCAGGATAAAAGTACGTGCTGACCACGTCATAGAGCGGAGCCAGACGCACATCGAGTTGCCCGGCCTGTGACGGTCGGTAGAGCAGAGAAAAGTTCTTGCCATGTGCGTCATTGTTGCCGATCAGATAGTTGAAGAGGACGGCATCGAGCAGACGGGCGAGGTCAATGACCGGCGCGCTCGACGTCTCGCGCAGCAGCGCAAAGCTCTGCTTGAGCGATGGACCGCCTTCCTTCTGGTACTTCATCTCCGACACAATGCCCAGTGCCTGGCAGAAGTCCTCCTGATGCACGCGCTCCAGCCGCGCCGCGCCCTCGGCATGGTGGGCAACAGTGCGGTCATAGCGTTCGACGAGCAGAAATTCGACATCCTCAACCGTGCGGATCTCCGTTTTGGCCGTGGGCAGGCCGACCGCCGCCGCAAGCTGCATGCAGAATGCCTCGTTGTGGACCAGCCCGGCAAAGCGCTCAACGGCTGGTTTGAGGATGTGTGTGCTCGGTGCGCTGCCGAGCGGTAGAGCAATGGTGTCGCCCTCGACGCGCACGGCAATCTTGTCCTGTGCACCGGCAAGTGAGAGGCGAATGCCCGCCTCGCCCGCCAGCAGCGGGCGGCGCGGCAACTCGCGCAGCAGGCGGGCCAGTTCGGAGCTGGAGAGTGCGCGGTATTGATCGTCAGAATTGGTGCGCTCAGGCAGCGGTTCACCGGCAGGAACGAAGGTGACCGCGCCCGCGCACTCGCCGCCAATGCGCTCCAGCATGGCGTAATCATTGCGTGCGCTGATGCCGAGGTTGCGGGCGATAATCTCGCGGTTGCTCTCTTCGGGCAGCACTCCGGCAAAGTAGCCACGGCACTGCTTGCCACGGTAGCGCTCGCGGCGTAGTGGCAGCGAGTGCGAAAGCGGATGGGCCTGAGAATTGGCCAGCCAGCTTTCAGCATAGGCGAAGGACATTTGGCCGCCGTCGTCCTGCTTCAGTTGGCCGACCAGATCATGATGCAGGTAAACATCAAGTGTTTTGGCCATGGTCAGCCCTCCTTCTGCACGGTGGGCGACGTGAGTTGCAGGCGGATGCCGAGAGTCTGCAATACGGTCAGCACCTTGCCGATCTGGCACGTCTCCTTGCCCTTTTCAAGCTCGATGATGAAGCGCAGTCCGGTGCCCGAGGTCAGCGCAAGATCCTTTTGCGTGACCTTCAGGGCCTTACGTGCCTCTCGAACCTGTTTGCCGATCTCTTCCACTGTCAAAGCCATTCTCATATTCCCGTACGGGAAGAATAGCGCGATTCGGAGCTACAAACAAGAGAATAATCCCGAACGGGAACATCTAGGCCGATTGGGCGGGGAAACTGCCAAGTATTCCCGTTCGGGAACACCTGACAGCAGGATTATGGCTACAAACTGCGGCAAGTCCCCTGAGTTGCACCCAGCAGCAAGGTCTGCCGCGTTGGATTTTACATGGTCATGGATGCTTCTACCCCGTAGATCGGCGATGGAATCGTCGGGTAGGCATAAAACACATGCTGGAATATCTTGTCCGTGTACTCCTGAACCTCATCCGGACTGTATGCAGATGGCAGGCCGGTTTTGTCGCTGTACAGAAAGTCATGGATCGCAGAATGCACCGCGTCACGTGCCCCTTCTTTGTCCTGCCAATGATCGACCCTGAGCTTTTCTTCCTTCAGTGTCGATAGCAACTCAACGGCAACCTTCTTGATCTGAGCAACCTCTTTGGCCGCGAGTTCAGGCTTCATCAACAGGTCGTACAGCGCCAGCGTTTCCTGGTCCAGCCCTTCTCGAATGGCTCGGGATTGCTCTCCATCCAACTCCCCGATAAAGCGCAGAAGCTCCTCAAATGTCCTTTCGATCAGAGCACGATCCTTCTCCTGGTTGTACTCCCGGACGATCTGCTCATAGTGCTCCTGGAAATCCGTGCGCAAAGGATTCTGTGCAATCAGCCGCTGAAGCCGTTCTTCAATCACCACACGCAGATTTTGCAGCGTGGTGTTTGGTGCGGCTATGCGCTGAAACTCCTGCCGAAGCCGTTCAAAGTCAATCTTGCTGATGTCATAGATGGCGTGGTCTTCGTTGGCCTGGGTGCGTGTAGTAATCGCTTCATCAATCACGGCATGAAGGCTCTGAAGAATGGCCGTAATGTCTGCGTTCTGCTTGTCGTCCTGCAGGCTCTTGTAGACCACATTGATCGCATCCCGGTCGTCGCGGAAGTTCTTCTGCCGCGCATCGCCAAAGCAGGCCTTGTATTTGCTGAAGACCGCTCGGCACATAATCTCAAAGAGCTTGCGCGACTCGTCGTTTTCGTTGGCGGCTTCCTTGGCTTTCACGATGGCCGCATTGCGCGCAAACCCTGTCAGAGTCTTGATGTCATCCAGCGATGCACCACGCTCAGTCAGAAATTCGCGCACCATCTGGATTCCCAGCGCCAGCGCCTCCAGAAGCTCTTCATCCGGACGTGTAGGATCAAGCTCTCCGTCGTCACCACCATGGCCTTCGTCCCCGCGTCCGGCAAAGGTTGCCAATGCCTTGCGCAGGTTTTTCAGAATGCCGCAGTAGTCTACAATCAGGCCGTTGCCTTTGCCCTCATTGACGCGATTGGCGCGAGCAATAGCCTGCATCAGCGTATGTGCCTTGAGCGGCTTGTCCAGATACAGCGTCGCCAGGCTCGGCACGTCAAATCCCGTGAGCCACATGGCGCAGACAATCGCCACACGGAACGGGTGCGACTCCCGTTTGAAGGCAGTCTCCAGTGCCAGTCGCTTGCCGTCCGGCAGTTCGAAGCCGTCCTTAATGAGCTTGCGGTACGGCAGAATGTCCAGCTTCCACTTCTTGAAGCGTTCAACCTCGCCCTGCTCCTCGCTCACCACAACCGCCATCAGCGTTTCGCGCATCCATGCAATCTGGCGGGTGCGGAACTGCAACTCCTGATCGTCGTCGATCTCAGCGAGTGCGGCTTCCAATTCCTGTATGCGCTTTTGCCAGAGCGGCACAATCAGCTCGTACATCCGCACGCAGGTGATCTTGTCGATACAGACCAGCATTGCCTTGCCGCTCTCCCAGCCCTCGGAGTAGTGGCGCACAAAGTCCTCGGCCACCTGCTTCAGTCGCTTCTCAGCCGTGATGATGTGGTAAGCTCGCTTGATCTCGGCTTCCAGACGCTGAGCGACGTCGATGTTGTTGACCTCGGCGCTCTCGATCACGGTAGCGATCTTTTCATTCAGATTGGCCGTGGCAATTCCCAGCTTTTTACCGCGCGCGTCATAGTAGAGCGGAACCGTTGCGCCATCTTCCACGGCACGTTGAAAGTCATAGGTACTGACGTAGTCGCCGAAGATCCTCTTCGTCTGCTCATCTTCGCCCTTCATCAAGGGCGTGCCGGTAAAGCCGAGGAAGCTGGCCCTGGGCAAAGCATCGCGCATGTTCTGCGCCAGTGAGCCGTACTGTGTGCGGTGGGCTTCGTCGCTCAGCACGATAATGTCATCGCGCTGTGACCATGGCTGGTCCGGCGAGACACTCTCGTTAAACTTCTGAACCAGCGTAAAGATGTAGGCCTTCTGCTCGCTGATCAAGTCGCGCAGATGATGCCCCGACGCGGCGCGGCAGGGATCTTTATCGTTATTCGCTTCACCGCATCCGGCAAAGGTCTCATAGATTTGCGTATCCAGATCTTCGCGGTCGGTGCAGACCAGAAAGGTGAAGTTGCCACCCACGCGGCGATGCACCTTGCGCGAGAAGAAGACCATGCTGTAGCTTTTGCCGCTGCCCTGCGTATGCCAAAAGACGCCGAGCTTGCCCTTACGTACCTTGCGCTCTTTCAGGCTCTCGATGGCGGCATTCACGCCCAGATACTGATGATTTTTGGCGACGATCTTGGCCGTCTGCTCTCCGCTGTCATCAAAGAGAATGAAGTTCTCGAAGATGTCGAGCAGATTCTCTTTGCTGAGTACACCGCGCAGCAAAGTCTCCATGTCCACCACACCGCGCTCTTTCTCCTGCAGGCGCTTCCACTCGTGGAAGAACTTGTATTTGGCGGTTACGCTACCCAGCTTGGCCTGAATGCCGTTGCCCAGAATCACAAGAGCATTGTGATGGAAGAGATGCGGGATGGTGTCGCGGTAGTCGCTCAGGTTCTCGTTGTAGGCGCGCTCCAGATCTTTATGGACGTTCTTGCACTCCATGAAGACCAGCGGAAGGCCGTTGACAAAGCCCACCAGATCGGCGCGGCGGCGGTAGATGTCGCCACGCACCCAGAGTTCGCGCACTGCCCGGAAGTCGTTGTTCGTGGGGTTTTCGAAGTCGAAGATGTGCAGAGTCTTTTTGACCAGTTCGCCTGTGGCAAAGCGATAGCTTACCTGTACGCCATCGCGCAGCAGCGTGTACTTTTCGCGATTGGCGACAAGAATCGTCTGGCTGGCGCTGATGTCCGCGATCTTGCGCACGGCCTCATCGTAGGCTGCCGCAGGCAGGCCTGGATTCAGCAAGACGAGAGCCGCACGCAGGTACCGGGTGAGCACCACTTCGCGGTCGTTCTTGCGGCCAAGCAGACTCTCAGGGCCGAAGTCCTCCGCGTTGTAGGCGTAGACCGTCTCCCAGCCAAGCTGGTCGTGGAGATAGTCGCTGGTCGTCTTCTGCACTAACTCATCTTCGGTATACTTCAAACTTCCACCTCGCCGTTCATCAATCGGGGGAGTAAAAGATCCCGGGCTGTCATTGCTTTCTTTGTCTGGAAAGCTAAAATTTTTAGTTGGGCCGTAAGTGGCGCAATTTTGGCATTGAAGTCTTCAAGAACATCTTTCGTTGGGAAAGAAAATTTCTGCTCGCGCAAGAACTTCCAATCTGCGCGTGGCATTTTCGAGCCTTCTTTGACCGTTTTGGAAGCGAAGGCCACGAAAATATCACTGGACAATAGACAAAGGCAGTAGCTAAAAAGATGTCCTTCGTTTGGTCGAATGACAATTGCATCTGAAGATGTGATGCCGTCTATCAACGCAAAGCCGACCTTATGGAAATACGGCCTAATCTTTCCGAACAGAATGTCGTTTACTGAGAAACAAAATTTACTACTCGTTACGTCTTCAGCTTTGCCCCAATCGCACAGTGTAATCGACCGACGCGGCAAGTGCTCCAAGCCTATATACGGGGTATCGACATCAAGCTTGCTTGGATCTGCATGTTCCCGAACGTCATGGCAAAGTTCGTCGAGACGCTTTAATTGCCATCCAACAGGCAGGCCGTTGATGAACTTGGTGTGCTCGTAGCCGGGGAAGCGAAAGCGTACGAACCACTCCTCATACAAATGCCGCGCCGCCTGCTCCAGCAGCGCAATCCGCCGCCGGTTGTTCTCGATCATCGCATCGTAAGAAGCGAGAACATCTGCAATTTTCGTTTGTAGATCGACACTGGGAGCTGGAATATCAATGGAAAGCAGCTTTTCTGAGATTGTCCTGTGCCGCACCTTTTGAAAAATTCTGGTATTGCTTCTGTAGCAGTGCATCAAAACTGTACTTGATGAATCGAGCATCAGCTTCTTTGGGGTCAGGAATGAAGCCGATAATGCTATCGGGAAAACAGGCTTCAAAACTGAGAATCGATGTATCTGCAATGTTAGCGGCAATAGTAATGCACAATGTACCGATAGGCCAAAGCCTGCTCTGTGCAAGCCCCGCCTCACTATAAGTCTGCGTGTATTGCGTAATGTAAAGATTACTGTGCTTTACATCCCCCGTTTGAATAAAGGGATAGTCTCCACCGTAAAGGTGCGCAGCATCACGAGGACGGTTTTTTGATCGTCCTCTACTGACATAACCAAGATCATTCAGCCGCTTCAAAGGCCACTTCATCCGATCAGCTCCTTGAAGTTCTTGGCGATGGTTTTTGCGAGTTCAGCGGCCTCTTCGTTCAGACCTTCGAGTTCCAGATGGATCTCGCGCATTGTCTCTTCGAAGTCGAAGTCCTCGTCCTCCTCTTCCGGCGCAACGCCGACGTAGCGGCCCGGCGTCAGGCTCCAGTCGTTCTTTTCGAGCTCCGTCTTGTCGACGAGCTTCACCAGACCCGGAAGATCGACAAGCCTGGCCTCCGGGAAGCGTTCGATGAGCCAGACGGCCTGACGATGAAAGTAGCGCACCTGGCGCAGTCGCTCGACCAGCAGGCGGCGGGCCTCGTCCATCTCTTTGCGGGCGCGGTTGACGTCCTTGTTCTTCCAGTCGTCGTTGGCTTTGGCGTCGAGTGACTTTTCGCAGACCTCGAGCAGACGCTCGGCGAGCTTGAAAAGGTGGTCGGCCTGCTTGCCGAGTTCGCGGGTCTTCTCTGCCGTGGGCGATGCACTCTCGGTCTTTTTGCGGAGCTGTTTGGCCTCGTCGCTGGCCTCGGCTGCGGGCAGAGCCTTGAGCGCGGCCAGCAGGGCTTTGGCGTCGGTGCGGAAATCTTCTGCCGCCCGGCGGAACTCATCGAGCGGCGCGGTGTGCGCGGTCTGCTTCGCCATGGTCTTCAGAAAAGGGCGCGTCAGCTCTTCAAGCGTGCTGGTTGCCTTCTCGAAGTCTTTGACCAGCGCGGCAACCTCGGCGGCCTCGGTGTTGGTTCGGTTCAGATAGCTGGCAACCAGAGCACGGAAGCGCTCGGGCTGACCGCGATAGAGCCAGACGATGGAGAGCAGGTTCTGCAACTGCTCAGGGCTGAAGTCGAAGATCTTGCGCGTGACCTTGCGGTAGACGCCGCGCGCGTCGAGCATCAGCACCTTGTCCCTGTGCTCTACGGGCTTGGCCTTGTTAAGGAACCAGAGTTCGCAGGGCACGGTGCGGGTGTAGAAGAAGTTGGAGCGGATGGCCACCATGATGTCCACATGGCCGGTCTTGATGAGGCTCTGGCGCACTTTGGCTTCATCGCGGCCCGCGCTCGATGCCTGCGAGGACATAACGAATCCGGCGCGGCCCTTGGCGTTCAGGTAGCTATAGAAGTACTGAATCCAGAGGTAATTTCCATTCTGAACGCGGCCCTTGCCCTTTTCATCGCCATTCGACTTGCCCTTAGCGAGGGTGACGCCGGGAAGACCGAAGGGCAGGCGCGGGTCGTTGGCAATCTTGCTGGCATCGACCTCATCGACGTTGAAGGGCGGATTGGCCAGGACGTAATCGCACTTGTGCAGCAGGTTGAGCGGGTCATCGTAGTAGCTGATGTTCTGCTGGATGTCGCCTTCAAGGCCGTGAACGGCAAGGTTCATCTTGCCCAGATTGACGGTGGTCTTGTTCTTCTCGTAGCCACGGAAGGTGAGACGCTCGGATGGGTTCTGGTGATGCTGCTCGACGATGCGCGCACTCTGCACGAACATGCCGCCGGAACCGCAGGCTGGATCGAGCACCGTGCCCGAAGTAGGCTCCAGCACGTTGGCGATGAACTGTACCAGCGAGATGGGCGTGAAGAACTCGCCGCCGTCGTGGGCCTTGAGATCGGCAAACTTGGTGAGGAAGTATTCGTAGATGCGCCCGAAGACATCGCCGGAGGCCTTCTTCAACTCTTCAGGATTGAGGGTGCGCACCAGATCGCCGAGCAGATCGGCCGGGATGGACTGGTACTCCTGCTTGGGCAGAACACCCTTGAGGCTGGAATAGTCCTCTTCGATGGACTCCATCGCCGCAACGATGATCTCGGGCAGCTTGGGATCGCTGGACTTGGCGATGAAGTAGTCGAACTGCGCCTCGGGCCGAAGGAAGATGGAGCCCTTCTGGCTGAAGTCTTCTTTGGCAAGCGCGCGGGTGACGCCGTGGCGCGAGGGGAGAGACTTCTCGATTTGCGGCTTGATGGCGAGAAAGCGGCTGAAGGCGTGGCGCAGAAAGATCAGCCCCATGACGGGCATGAAGTATTCGTTGCTGGCAAACTCCGAGTTTGACCGCAGAAGATCGGCCGCACGCCAAAGGCGGGCCTCAATTGCTTCAATATGTTCCAGTTGCGCCATTCGTGTTTTAGACTCCGGTGCTATGCCCTTGATTCAAAAGGGGGAAATTGCTGAATACCCTGTACGGGCATACGAAAATGAAGGATCAGTATAAACGCTCAAACCTATGCAAATAAAAGATTAAGCGTCTGAGATTGAGACAGTGTTTGTCTGCGTGGCCACGCTGGCATTGCACCGGGTCCACTGTTTACAGGGTAAAAGATAAAAGTCACGCGAATCCACCTTTGCATACTTGTGGATAGGGAGCGGGCCGGGGTCGCTGCCAAAGCTGTGGACTGCGTTTCAATCAGGTAACGCAGTGCGCCTGCCCGTTGGGCGGGAGGAACAAGGCCCTCCTGTACGCTGGGAGAACAAACAGGGCGGGAAAACGGGCAGGACTTCACGGCATCCTCAATGACTGGTAAAAGGGCGGGCACGCGGCCCGCCCGGAATCTTTACAGGCCCTTGAGCTGCCGTCTGTAGGCTTCGATGAAGCCCTGAGCGCGGAGATTGCGGCTCCACATGGCGGCAAACATTCTGTGCTGCTGCCGCATGGAGATATTCACGATGAGACGGCCTGCCTCGTTGCGATAGCTTGAATACTGCTCAATGCCGAGATAATCGTTGCGCCAGTAGTAGGGCCACAGCTTCAACTCGCTGCCCGTGCCCTCCATCTCGAAGAGCATTTCCGGGTCGCGCATCAGGTCGCCGTTCTGGCTGCCGTAATGGGCAAGGGAGAGCGTCGGCAGGCCATTCGGCCCGGCCTGCTGAATCTCCTCAATGTCGAGCGTCATCCAAGGTTCATTGTCGATGTGGATGTGGAAGCCGGGCTCAAGCTGCCCGGCCTCCTGCAGAATTTCAACGATTGCTTTCATTACGCCACCTCCGCAAAGGACTGGTTTGCTTGTGCGTCGCTCCGGGGCTGAATTGCGTCAAGGATCAGGGCCGATGTCTGCTGAATCACGTGCAGACTTTCCGTGAGCAACTCCGCATTGCCTGCGTACATCTGGATGTAATCGCTCGACGCGGTGCCCATCTCAAGGCCGATGGCCTGGCCAACGATGAAGGCGACGGCCTCGGCTTCGGTCTCGCGCATGGTTGTAGTGGTTCCGGTGCGGCGCTCGGTCTTGTGTAAAAGCTCGTGTGCCAGTTCGTGAACCAGTGTGGTGAACTCCTCGGCCTTCTGCTGACCGGGAAGAAGCGCAATCCGTCCGCCGTAGCTCACGCCAAGGGCGGGCGCGATCTCTTCGCTGTATTCCAGTGCAATGTTCTGTGAATCGAGAAAGGCAATCAGACGGTTGCGGTGCTCGCCCACTTCGCCGTTGATGCTGTGTTCCATCTCTGGCAGTTCTGCGCCTTCGGTCTGCGTGTAGTCGAAGACGTACACGGCGCGGAATCCAATCAGCACGGGCGCGGCCTTGGCGTTGTCGTCCTGCTTGCTGCGCTGGTTGTTGTCGTCCTTCGTGCGGCGCTTGCCCATCATCGGCGCAAAGATCTGAATACCTTTCTCGCCACGTTTGACGAACCGGCCCAACTCTTTCCATGTATGGAACCCGGCGACGTGCGTAGCTGTGGGACGCTGGCGGGCAATGGCCATGATGTTTCCAAAGCTGTATTTGTGAAAGCGCGCCATGGCGGCCAGATAGGTCGATAGCGTTTCGCTCTTGTCTGCGGCGAGTTGCTCAAGCAAAAAATCGACGGCCTGCTTGATGGCCTGCTGCGTGGGGTTCTCGCGCTGCGTGTTGCGCTGCTGGTCGATGGTGGCATTCGCAGAAGCCGCATTTTTACTGTGCGGCGCGGTGGTGGCTTTGTGGCTGCTGGCGTATGGCATGATCTTCGCTCTCCTCGGTGCCCGCGTGGGGCGGATTCTGAAGGAGGGCATCTGCCTCAAACCCAATTTCTTTGTTTGAGTGCCCCCGCTTCATGTCTTGCGCGGCGAGCAGAGGCGCGGAGGGTTCAGTCAAGGCCGGGCGTTTGTTGCCCGTTCATCGAGCGTCA
>Ga0302200_10004420_pt1 | contig 11337 bp, 7 predicted proteins | sample II_Bog_N3_1_FD_194585 | JGI IMG/M metagenome (GOLD analysis project Ga0302200, IMG submission 194585) | Peat permafrost microbial communities from Stordalen Mire near Abisko, Sweden - II_Bog_N3_1 | ecosystem: Environmental > Terrestrial > Soil > Wetlands > Peat | place: Sweden: Abisko, Stordalen... | reverse complement strand
GCTCCCCGTCCGGCATGCGGCTCCGTCTGTTCCCACCATCCGAATTACCAACCCCATTGCGCAAGCGGGAATCGAAGCCTGACCAAGCGGTAGCATTTGAGCGTCCTCCAGGCCACCACCCGCAACTGCGGCTGGTGGCTTTTCATCATTTCCCTTTATTCATCTCATTCGCATCGTCTCAAGGAGAATATCTGTTGGAATCCGTCTCGTTTACCAGCATCCAGGCCGCCCGCGCGCGCATCGGCGATGCCATTCACGTCTCGCCCTGCCAGCTCTCCCATCATCTCTCCGAGCTCACCGGCCTGCCGCTTCACCTGAAGCTTGAGAACCTGCAGCGCACAGGGTCATTCAAAGAGCGTGGCGCGCTCAACAAACTGCTCACCCTCAGCAAGACCGAACGCGACCGCGGCGTTATCGCGGCCAGCGCCGGCAATCACGCCCAGGGTGTAGCCTTCCACGCCGCTGCACGCGGCATACGCGCGCAGATCGTCATGCCGCTCGCCACACCCCAGGTCAAGGTCGCCGCCACGCGTGCTTTCGGAGCCGAGGTCATTCTCCACGGCGCAAGCTATGACGAGGCCTGCGACGAGGCCCTGCGGCGCCGCATGGAAGAGGGCCGCGCATTCATCCATCCCTTCGACGATGCCGAGGTCATTGCCGGCCAGGGAACCATCGCCCTGGAACTCCTTGAGCAGGTTCCCGACATCGAAGCCGCCGTCGTTCCCATCGGGGGTGGGGGCCTCATCGGCGGCATAGCCTGCGCCCTCAAGGAGACCAACCCCAAAATTCGCATCATCGGGGTTGAGCCGGAGAAGCTGCCCTCAATGCTCCGCGCGCGCGAGGCTGGGGCACCCATCGTCATCGCTCCTGAGGCCACCATCGCCGACGGAATTGCCGTCCGCCGCGCCGGCGACATAACTCTTCCGCTCGTCAATCGCTACGTCGATGAAATCGTCACCGTCGACGACGAAGAAATCGCCAGCGCCATTCTCATGCTGCTCGAGCAGGAAAAGACTCTTGCCGAGGGTGCCGGAGCAGCCGCCCTGGCAGCGGTCATCCAGTCCAAGACCAACCTTCGCCATCGCCGCACTGTCGTTCTGGTCAGCGGCGGCAACATCGACGTCAGCCTGCTGGCCAAGATCATTGAGCGCGGCCTGGTCAAAGACGGCCGCCTGCTGCGCGTCCGCGTCTATCTGCAAGACCGTCACGGCGCACTCCAGGCCCTAACAACCATTCTCTCCCGCGAGCGCGCCAACATTGTAGAAGTCCTTCATAACCGCGCCTATTACGGCGTCAGCATCGGCGAAACCGCGATCGACGTAACGCTGGAAACCCGCGGCGCAACCCACATCACCGCCATCAGCCACGCCCTGCGCGAAGCCGGCTTCCGCTTCGAGCGCATTCAATAAAGAAGCACTTCGACCGTCAGATAAACGCTCCGTGCCCCATTCATCGCAGTCTCATCAAAGGGATGCATTAGTCCGCTTTGCCGCAAACCAGATCAACAAAATCGCTCCAAGAAGAAAGACCACATTCCCAACCCGAACACTAGCGTCCAACTGCCCAACTGCCGGGTGTTGCAGGAACGCATGCCATCCATACGCCATCGCCGCACCAGCGCCAAGTGCGAGCTGATGCTTCAGTTCCAATGTTCCGGCATGTCCCCATGCAATCACCACCGCAATCATCGCAGCATCGAGCCCAAGCAATGCCGCCACCGCTCCCCAGCCCCAACCCATCGGCACCAACAGGGCAACCGATGCAAACAACAGCGCCGCCGCACCCAGTAACCAGGCTGACGGCGCACTGCGATAAGCAGCGTATCTTCGCCGCGGCGGAATCATGAAGGCCATCGCCGCCAGCAACACGATCACCACCGCTGCCCCACCAAACTGCGCTTTCGATGCCATGAAGTGATCCTGCCGGTATCCGATCAGGGTGGTCGCAGTAGAACCCAACAAAAACACCAGCGCAACAATCACTGTTCCCACTCGTCCCAGCCACGGTGTCCGCGCACGGTCCGGCACACTCGCCTCAATCAGCGCAATGGGAGTGGAGATGCTCCATATCCCATGCACCATGAACATCCATAGCGTCCACCACACGCCAATCCCAAGCGACGGAATGAATGCCGGCGTCAACAATCCAAGATTCAGCTTCAGGTAGTTCGGATTGAATAGTGACTGCGTCGTGAACGCCTCCTCAAAGATCGCGTAGGCCATACCCAGCAACAGAATGCTCGGCCATCCCCGCCCGGTTTTCCTGACCACCTCGCGAATCAATAGCGCTCCGCCCCCGTACATCGGCGCCAACACAATCAGTGCCGGCAGCATCTTGATTGGCAAATTCCCCAGCAGGAATTCAGCCACCAGCGGCGCCGTGAAAAACAGCGCAAGAGCCGGCCAAATCCTCCGTTTCCTTTGCGCCACTACTACCGCTTCAACTCCCGCGGTCGCTTGCGAATCCATCTCTGTCCTCCATCCATGAGTTTCCGGCGCGCATCAGCGGCTAAATAGCTGCTCCGAGTTGCTCATTTGCCATCTGCCGATTGCAGGATTTTGCAGTCTACTCGTCGAGCCGTTAACGTTGAATTACGCAATCGTAATCCCCCCGGTTCGCCAGGAGTTAAATGTACTCTCCCAAATTCAACCAGGTCACCGATCGCGCCATCCTTATCGAAGCCATGCGGGCCTATTCCTTCGCCATCCTCTTTGGCCCGCAATCCACCCTGGACGCCCCAGCGCCTCTGGTCGCCACGCATCTGCCTCTAGTCGTCAAAGACGAAGGTGAGCACGGCCTCATCGAGGGCCACTTCGCCAAAGCCAATCCACATTGGAAGTCTCTAGCTGGCCGTGAAGCACTGGTCGTCTTCCCCGGTCCGCACAGCTACGTCTCACCCGCCAACTACGTTGAAGTGCTCTCCGTGCCCACCTGGAACTATGTCGCCGTCCATGCCTACGGAACCCTTCAACTGGTCGAAGACGACCCGGGCAAGCAGGCTCTCCTCGCCGGTCTCATTCAGGCCAATGAGCCAGCCTTCGCCGAGCAATGGCGCGCGATGCCTGCCGGCTTTCAGCGCAGCATGCTGGCCGGAATCGTCGGCTTTCGCATCTCCATCTCCCGCATAGAAGGCAAATTCAAAATCAGCCAGAACCGGTCCCCTCAGGAACGCGTCAACGTCCAAGCTGCTCACGCCGCAGGAACACCAGACCAGCAAGCCCTGGCCGCCTGGATGGCCCGCCTGATCGGGTAGCTGTTCATCATTGGTGGGAATCGTACATACTGATGGTTAGATGCTCAACTCCACCGTCCTCGATGTCGACTATTCCTTTATGCTGCGCAGTTTCTATCTCAAGCTGAGCGATGCCGATCAACATCAAATCGTGCTCTCCCGCTCCACAACCGAAAAGGCAAACTGACCGGACCAAACCAATCCGAAAGGCAATACGAATCCGAAAGGCAATCGCCCCATGCGCAGACTCACACTGCTTCTTACCGTCCTGCTTGCGGCGCCTATGCTGCATGCCGCACCGCCCGCGACTCCTTCCGAATGGAGAGCCAAAGTCAACGAGGCAATGCCACTGCTCGGCCATCGGAATTGGATCCTGATCGTCGATTCGGCGTATCCGCTCCAAGCCTCCCCCGGGGTCGAGACGATCGAGACGAACGCGGACCAGTTGGAGGTGGTTCGACATGTTCTCGGCGCCATCGACCGGTCGATTCACGTACGCCCCATCATCCTGATGGACGCGGAACTGCCGTTTGTCCCGGAAGGGGACGCGCCCGGCGTTGGAGCCTACCGGACTGAGATCAACGACCTGCTTCGCCCCTACCCTCGAGAGTCAGAGCTCCATGGCCAAATCCTGGCCGACATCGAAGAGGCAAGCAAACATTTCAATGTTCTGGTCCTGAAGACCAATATGGCGGTACCGTACACATCCATCTTCATCCGGCTCGACTGCAAGTACTGGAGCGGGGACGCGGAGAAACGTCTCCGTGCAAAGATGGCTGCTGCCGGAGCTTCGGAAACTTCCAAACCCTAGATGCCGAATCGCGCAAGGTTTTCCCGTTTTGGGCAACGACGGAGGGCATCGCTTTTGGGGGTCAAATCTACCCGCTGGTCGACCGCGGTTTTGATCGGGACAGGAAAACGTAGATCGGGAGTGGACCAGAACAGATCAAACTGCCCGGCGGTGCAACAGTACAAGACTCCACGCCAGCTTGAGGAGGGTAAGTTGTCTCGATCTTTGAGTTTGCGCCGAATGGCTCGGGAGGAATTCATGCCGCTGAAAGGCGACATGAAAGAAGTATTGACATCCGCGGTCTGAGGACTCACTCTATTTGTGCCAATGAAAATAGTTTGACAATCAGGAACAATTACTGAAGTACTTCGATTACCTGAAACGTGAGTACTCTTTTGGCTTGGTTACTTTAGTTTCGACAGAGCGGTTGAAAACTGCACCAAATTAGTTATCATGACTTTTTGGGGAGAGATGTGTCGTCAGATCCGCTCTGACGTTTCTGCCCATCCGGCAAGACTTATCACCGGATAGGTTCACTCTCTGTTGCCTTGGCAATCCTCCTATGTTTGAGTTTTTGCCATTTCTCTGCTCGTTGAGAGGTGGATTTCTGACAAGCCGACTCGTTGATGACCTCGCAGTTTGAGGGAATCCGGCTAAGGAAGCTGGAGTCGGTAGGGGAGTGCACGGTCATGGCTTCTGACTCACCGCCAAATGTCGATACGATTTACCCCGAATATCCCGACTTTCTCGATGTCCGGAATCTGTCGATTGCCCTGATCGGCCCGGACGAGTCGCTCCGCAAGTCAATGGCGACCGCGCTTGCCGACTGCCAGGCCGGTGGAGAAGTTCGCCAGTTCAGCTCCTACCCCCCCACGCTCGACGATGTTCCCCGGTTGCTTGAGCAGCATTACAACGTCATCATCATTGATCTGGAGAGTAACAGGGAGTACGCCCTCGAACTCGTTGAGAGTATTTGCGCCAACGACGTGGCCACGGTGATGGTCTATTTAAAGAGGGAAGATCGGGAACTGATCATCCAGTGCATGCGAGCGGGGGTTCGCGAAATCCTGACGGTTCCGTTCGCTCAGGGCACCGTGGCCGAAGCGCTGATTCGAGCCGCCGCACGCCAACCCGCAGTTGCTCCACCGAAAAAAACGGGGGGCCGGCTGCTCGCGTTTGTAGGCGCGAAAGGTGGCGCCGGCGTTACCACGATCGCGTGCAATTTCGCGGTTGCACTGGCCCAGGATACCTCCCAAAGCACCCTCCTGATCGATCTCGACCTCCCGCTTGGAGACGCCGCCCTCAATCTGGGACTTCAGGCGGAATACTCTACAGTCGACGCGCTTCAGCAGTCGAGCCGGCTCGATTGGAGCTTCCTCACCAAGCTTCTCGTCGAGCATGGTTCGGGACTCAAGGTGCTCGCTTCACCCGGAAAATTTCCTCACTACCAGGCCTCCAGCGATTCTATTGACAAGCTGCTGACGGTCGCTCGCCAGAACTTCGATAACGTAGTTGTCGATATCGGGTCAAAGCCCGACTATGTCGGTACTTCTCTCTTCAAGGAAGCGAAGGCGTTTTACCTGGTCACCCAGGCCTCCATTCCCGAACTGCGCAACGCAAATCGCATGATTGTCCAGTTCTTCAGCGGCAGCAACACGAATCTTGAGATGGTGATCAACCGGTATCAGCCGCCTACACTGGGTGTCGGCGACGAGCATATTGCGAAGGCCCTTACCAGGCCTGTCCAGTGGAAGATTCCAAACGATTATGCCGCTGTGCGGCAGATGCAGAACACAGCCACCCCCCTGGTGCTCCAGGATTCGCCAATTTCGCTGCGAATCCGCGAGATGGCGGCCGCCATCTCCGGGCAGGCGGTGCCCGTGCCCAAGAAGAAGAGCTTCAGCTTTAGAAGTCTCGGCAAGGGGGATTCACCAAAGAGTGGCGCCGCTGAAGAAGTTTCTGGCATTCCCCGGTTAACACCCCGTACAATCAGCACGGGAACCTCCTCCGAAACCACATGGCCCGAAGCAAAATCAGACGTGAGCGAGTCGTTCACCTATGACCCGCCCGTCCGGACTTTGCTCCCGGTCGATCTCGTAACGCCCCGAAATGCGGGGACGCCAACGGGAAGATTGGACAATGGGGAGAGTATGAACGGGATGAGAGAAGATTTCCAAAGCGACGAGGCCCCCGCCCGGCAGGGAGAACCGCAAACGCGTGTCTATAAAGGTGTCACCTATGTAAAAGGTGCTGACGGACAGTGGCACCTGCAGAAGACCGAGGCAGAGGCCGTGCCAACCCCGAGCGCCGAACAGCCTGCTTCGCCAGAGCCCATCGCAGCGATAAAGGCCGAGACGGACGACGCATCGGAGCTCGAACCCGTTGAAGCGGACCTGGAAACGCCGGAGATCGGATGGCAGAACCCGGCGCCGATAACCTATGGCACGCCGCTCGGCGCTACCCAGCTCAATGCCACTTCCTCGATTCCGGGGAAATTCCTCTACGCTCCCGCCAAAGGCTACCGGCTCCCTGCAGGAACGCATACCATTTGGGTTACTTTTACGCCGGCGGACACGGAACGCTACGCCATGGCGCAGTCCTCTGTGTCGCTGACCGTGACCCTGGCAACCCCGGACATAACCTGGCCGACACCCTTCCCTGTTCCCTCTGGAACCCCCCTGGGCGACGCCCAACTGAATGCCACTTCAAAGGTCGCGGGAGTCTTCGTTTATTCTCCCCCCGCGGGTCACGTTCTTGATCCCGGAACGCAGACGCTGACAGTCGAATTTACCCCGGCGGACCCGTCAAAATACACCACAAACAAAGCTAAGGTCTTGCTCAACGTGACGAGGGCGACGCCCCAGATCACATGGCCCTCGCCGGAGCCGATCGCCTTTGGCGCTGCGCTAAGCGATAAGGAATTGAATGCAACTGCATCGGTTCCCGGAAGCTTCGTGTATATTCCTGCCAAAGGCGCCGTGTTGTCGGCCGGAACCCACGTGCCTTCGGTCGTCTTCACTCCACTTGACAGCGTCAATTACACCCCGGTCCGGGCTGCTGTGTCACTCACAGTGACCAAAGCAACGCCGACCATCACATGGGCGACACCCGCTCCGATCGCGTACGGCACCGCGCTTAGCGAAACCGAACTCAACGCCACAGCATCGGTCCCAGGAACATTCGCGTATTCACCCGCCAACGGCGAATTACTGAGAGCAGGCGACCAAACGCTTTCGGTAACCTTTACTCCGGTCGATTCCGTGGACTACACGACGGCAACAGCTGCTGTCACCCTTTCAGTTACCAAGGCGTCGCCTACCGTGATCACATGGCCTGCGCCGCGTGAGATTCCGTTCGGCGAGCCGCTGAGCGACGCTCAACTGAATGCAACAGCTTCAGAGCCGGGCACCTTCACATATTCTCCCGCGGCGGGCGAAGTCCTCTCACCTGGCAGTCACCAGCTTTCGGTAATTTTCAATCCGACAGACGTGAACTTGTCCTCGTCAGAGGCATTCGTTTCCCTGGTAGTGAGTAAGGCAACGCCGACCATCGACTGGCCTGTGCCGTCTTCGATTCCTTACGGAACCCCGCTCAGCGAAGCTCAGCTCAATGCCGTTGCATCCGTACCCGGAACTCTGGTCTACACCCCCGCCGCAGGCGAGGTACCTTCAGCAGGAACGCGCACACTCTCGGTTGCTTTCACTCCCGACCAGACCAGTGACTACACAAATGCGCAGGCCGAAGTATCGATCGTTGTGACCAGGGCGAATCCGGTCATCACATGGCCCAACCCGGCTCCGATATCGTATGGCACGCCGCTCGGCGAATCTGAGTTCAATGCCTCGGCATCGGTTCCCGGCACCTTCGTCTTCACTCCAGCCAAGGGCACAGTACTAACCACTGGCACGCAGACGCTTGAGGCAATCTTTACTCCGCACGACAAGGCGAACTACGCTTCAGCGCAAGCCACTGTGTCGCTTCTGGTGACAACATTGTCGAACATCGATTCGTTCTCAAACATAACAGTGGATCCTTCGCTCACGAGTGCAGCGTTCGATGCTTCGCGAACCCGCACTGGGTTCGATGAGCTGCCCATGCAAGAAGCGTTCGATCCGGATCCTGACAACATTTCTCGCATAATTCGAGCCAACGGCGCGGCCTCATGGGGCCATCCAATCAAGACTGAAAGCAAGCCTGTTCTTGAGGAAACGGCAATATCGGCGGAGATGGAATATCGATTCATGACGCCCGAAGTACCCATCCGCCCGGAACCCACCGCCTTCAATTCAACCGCATTTCAAGGCACTAATTCAATTGAACCAGGGAAGAAAAAGGAAGAGCGCATTTATAAAGGCGCCACCTATGTGAAAGGAGAGGATGGCCAATGGCACCTCAAACAATAAAAGAGAGAGCACCCAACACGCTCCCCGCCGATTTTGACGAATGGGATGGCGGAGCGCCGCCGGCAACGCTGCCCGACGACTTCTTCGACAAAATAGATACCCCTGCAGCAGCGCAAACGAAGGTTACAACGCCGCAAACCGTCGTCGCGCCTGTGGTAATGAAAGTGCTGGAAACGCCCGCTGCCCCGGCGGTGACCAAGGCGGCCGAAACTACCGTCTCGCCCTTTTTGCCCAAGTCGCCCAAGGCGCCCGAGCCACCCAAGCCGTCAGCGGCCTACGCGGAAACGCGTGCGCTTCCTGTGCCCATTAAGCTCGAACAACCGACGGTCGAACCAGAAAAGGAAAGCGAAGGCAAGAGCAAGCTTCCCGTCAAGTGGATTGCGATCGGAGCGACTCTGCTTGTTGTCATTTTGGCTGGCATCTTTATTCCTCGCATCTTTATGAAGTCCCCAGCTGCAACGGCGGTGGTAAACCAACCAGCGGCATTGCAGCCGACCGCAACGGCGTCTGTACCGGCGACATTGGCGACACCGACAAAGCCGACGGCCTCAACGCCTAAGCAGCAACAAGGGGCACCCTCACAAACCGCGCAGGAACAGCAATCCGTGGATCCTGGTACGATGATCGACCAGTTGGTTGCGCCCTCCCGTATCGCGAACAATATCAAGAGTCCCGAAAAGGAATCGGGCGCCGCACAGAACTTTTCCGCATCCGGTATGGAAGGACTGGGAGGCGCATCGGGGGCCGCGGTTGGCAGCGTGATGGGCGGGTCGCCGCATCCAACGGTGAAGTTCGAAGCTCCAAAGAATGTGAGCATCTCGTCCGGCGTGGCTACGGGACTGTTGCTGCAGAGAAGAGAACCCGTGTATCCGGCTCTCGCCAAGCAAGCCAACGTCTCTGGCACGGTGGTATTGGAAGCAACCATTTCGAAGTTCGGAACCATCCAGGGCGTGCACGTTTTGAGCGGCCCCGTGATGCTGCGCCAGGCTGCGATGGATGCCGTGGGATCGTGGCGCTACAAGCCCTACCTGCTCAACGGCCAGCCGGTTGAAGTTCAGACCACGATCAACGTAACGTTCTCTTTGGGTAGATAATCGACATTCTGGAAACGGCCCCGCTCTCGACACGCGGGGCCGTGCCTCTCCCAGCCTTTGCTATACTTGTAGAGTTCACCTCTGTGCGGAGGTGGTGAAATTGGCAGACACACCAGCTTGAGGTGCTGACGCCGCGAGGCATAGGGGTTCAAGTCCCCTCCTCCGCACCAGGAATCTCCTGCCCCAAAATTGGTGGGCAGACATGGAAAGCAGCTTAAGAAATGCAGATTTTTCTCGTTTTTGTCGTCGTACTTCACGTTATTGTGAGCCTGTTTCTCATTGGCGTAGTGCTCCTTCAGCAAGGCCGCTCGGCCGACCTCGCAGGCGCCTTCGGCGGCCAGGGCTCGCAAACAGCCTTCGGCCCCCGCGCAGCGGCAAACGTGCTCACGCGGCTTACTACCTGGTCGGCGGTCATCTTCATGATCACCTCGATCACCCTCACCGTTCTTTATCAACGGTCCAACGGCCCTCATTCTGTGCTCGACGGCAGCAGGACAGCGCCAGCTTCAGCACCCGCCAAGCCCGGAAAGTAGCTCGCTTCAAGACTTCAATCGCTCAATTTCTCTAAAGGCGGCAGGCCTTAATGTCTGCCGCTTTTTCTCGTCCGCGGAAACTTACGCCCTTCCAGATTCCATGAATAATTCTCTTGACATTTATATCTGACAGATATATCTTCTAGATATATGCAGCGCAACCAAACCACTTATGTCATTCTCGGCATCCTCGCCATCCATCCGCATCAGTCCGGTTACGAGATCCGCCAGACCATTCAGCAGACCGTCGGATTCTTCTGGGGAGAGAGCTTCGGTCAAATCTACCCCGCCCTCAAGCGTCTCGCCGTCGACGGCCTGATTGTCCGCTCCAGCTCCAGCGCTTCATCCCGCTCAAATCGTCAGGAATACTCGCTGACACCCGCCGGCCATACCTGCCTCCAGGGTTGGCTTGCCCTTCCCTACCGAGAAGACCCGCCCCGCGACGAATTTCTCCTCAAGCTCTTCTTTGGCAACGACGCCGCGCCAGGAGTCTCCATCTCCCATCTTCGTCATTTCCAGGAAAAACATCGTTACATCCTCGCCACGCTCGAACGATTGGAGCCCATGGCCCGCGCCTACAGCTCTCAAAACTCAGGATTCCCCTACTGGATGCTCACCCTCAGCTTCGGCAAGGCGCAGCTCCGCTCCGCGCTCGAATGGAGCGAGTCTGCCCTTGCCATGCTCTCCTCGATTGAAGTGCCCACCTCCGCCCAACCCGCCGACGGCATCCCCGCCGCCATAAACGCCTGAACGTCTTCTTGGGGGTCCCCAACCAGCGCGTACGAACCATGTACGCAAAGGAGTACAGCAAGATGTCCACCGCCGCCCATCCCGCTCCCGCAATTCAAGACGTCAAGTCCAGCCGCTCGTCGCTCATCGCAGCCTGGACTTTCGGGACCCTATTCACTCTCGGCTTTTTCTTTCCTCTCATCGGCGCGTGGACCGGCGCCATCATGGCTGCCTGGTTCGTCGGCACGCAAAAGCCCTTGCGCGGCTTTGTCTGGATGATGGGCTTCGTCATCGTTCCCGGCCTGTTATTCGGCTGGCGCAACTTTCCGTTGACCGGACCGCGGCAAGCGCTCGACTATCTGGGCTGGATGCTGGTTGGGGCAGTTCTCAGCACTCTGCCGTTTACTTTTCACCGCCTCATCAAGCCGCGTCTTCCGGGATTCCTTTCCACACTTGCTTTGCCGCTGGCGGGAGTGGCCATCCCATCGCTCGCAATTGCGCTGCACATTGGCCGGGTTTCAACGACTGGAATTCCTGCTTTCCTGATTCTTTGGTT
>Ga0302200_10004417_pt1 | contig 11342 bp, 9 predicted proteins | sample II_Bog_N3_1_FD_194585 | JGI IMG/M metagenome (GOLD analysis project Ga0302200, IMG submission 194585) | Peat permafrost microbial communities from Stordalen Mire near Abisko, Sweden - II_Bog_N3_1 | ecosystem: Environmental > Terrestrial > Soil > Wetlands > Peat | place: Sweden: Abisko, Stordalen... | reverse complement strand
CAGGAGAGTAAGTATCTTAATCAGATATGTGCCGCAGTTGACACAAACTTAATGTCTCCAAATACAGATTCATCTGTAGCGCTTATTTGCAATAATATTATTTCGATTGAAAATGATATCCAACAAAATGTGAAGGATACATTGGCGTTGAAAACTTTATTGGCAGCAGCATCTGTGGCTAGGTATAGTGTCTCCTATTGGTTAAATCAATTTAATAATCCCAATAGTACAACTTGGTTTCCTAATACGAATAGTTCAAATCCAACTCCGTCGTATGCGACTGTTGGAGGCGCGGCCACGACCGACTGTGTTGCAGCTGCCGGAGCAAGCGTGACTTGGGGGATTTATGTTGCAGCTGCCGGCACAGGCCCTGTTGGCTGGGGAGCTACAGTGGTGTCGGCAGGGGTAGGCGCCAGTGTCATATATGGGTTAACTGCATTGGCTAAATGGGCAGGTTTTTCTGGACTGTAATATTCAATCTATATTTTAATGAAAATAAATTTTTCAGTCATGACAATTAGGCTTAGAAAAACGGCGCCAAAACAATATGCTATTTTAATTTTTGCAATCATTATTGGCATGTCATTTAGCGTTCTTCTATCTCATTTATTTTTGAATGAGCTAAATATCCTCCCATTTTGTATTAGCGGGATTATTCTTTTTATTCTTTATGTAGTTAAGTTTGAAAGAAAACACTGATTAAAAAGAAAAAAAACGGCATGAATAAAGCCCACAGGGAGCGAAAAGCGCTACTTGTGGGCTTTTGCTGTAAGGACACGAAATACCCCGCCTCAAAATAACTCGCGCTTTGCCAAGCAGACAATGCGGAATGTAGCTCCATCCGAAGCCACACGCAGCATTGTCAGCAACAGGCTTTAAGTTGAAATGAAATAACCTTTTCTAAAACTAAAAACAATAAGCACCCACCTCTTCCAGTTTCGCGGCTATCCTTCTGCGGGCTTCCTTGGTATTAAAGTTGTCTGACTTCGTGAACCGTTTCAGGCCCATCAGCATCATCCGCTGTTCATCGCCTTCTGCAAAAGCGTTGATGGCGGCCTTGCCCGCATGGTTTATGCGGTCGGCGGCGTCATAGATAAAGGTGCGTGTGGCGTCGAGCGCCAGTGCCGCGCTGGCGTGGCCATTAGCGGTCATTTTCATGGTGCGCAGCAGCACGCTTTCCGCCTGGAACGTGTCTATCGCCATATCGGCAATGTTCATCAGTATCTCCTGTTCGCTTTCCAGTGTCATCATCAGTTTCTGTGCCGCAGCGCCGGCGCACATCAGTATGGCTTTTTTAAAGTTGGCCACCACCTTCAGTTCCGCTGCAAACGGTGCCTCATCCGTGCCGAAATCCGGAATGCTCATCAGTTCTTTCTGGACGGCCATAGCCGGCCCCAGTATGTTCAGCCTGCCCTTCATGGCCCGTTTCAGGTACATGTCCATTACCAGCAGCCTGTTTATTTCATTGGTGCCTTCAAATATCCGGTTGATACGGCTGTCGCGATAGGATCGGGAAATATCGTACTCATCAGAAAAACCGTTCCCGCCATGTATCTGCACACCTTCGTCCACCACATAGTCCAGCGCTTCAGAGCCCAGCACTTTCAGCATCGCGCATTCTATCGCATATTCTTCCGCAGCCCCCAGCAATGCATTGTCGTGCTTGCCATCGCCAGCCAGTTCATGCTCCTTCCTGTCTATCCAGTCCGCGCTTCTGAACAGTGCCGTTTCTGCGGCAAACATCCTGATCGCCATCTCCGCCAGCTTGTGTTTTATTGCTCCGAAACTACCAATAGGTACCTTGAATTGTTCGCGTGTCTTAGCGTACGATATGGTTGTTTTCAGCGCCAGCTTGGATCCGCCCAGCGCTGCCGCACAAAGTTTCAGCCTGCCTATATTCAATATGTTGAACGCGATGATATGCCCCTTGCCTATTTCTCCCAGCAGGTTTTCCTTAGGGATGGTACAATTCTCAAAAAATAATTGTCGTGTGCTCGACCCCTTGATGCCCATTTTATGTTCTTCTTCTCCATAAGATAGTCCCGGCGTCCCGCGCTCAACGATGAACGCGCTGAACTTATCTCCGTCCAGTTTTGCAAATACCGTAAACACATCTGCGAAGCCCGCATTGGTGATCCATATCTTCTGGCCATTGAGTACGTAGCTCTGCCCATCTGCGCTAAGAGTAGCAGATGTCTTTGCTGCCAGCGCATCAGAGCCGGACCCCGGTTCTGTAAGGGCGTATGCGCCCTTCATTTCGCCCGTTGCCAGCTTGGGTATATATTTTTGCTTTTGCGCCTCCGTGCCGAAATATAAAATGGGTAGCGACCCTATGCCATTATGCGCAGCCATAGCTACTGCAAATGAGTGTCCGCCGCCAAGGCATTCGTTCACTAATGTGGCCGTCACAAAATCCTTGCCCAGCCCGCCATACGCTTCCGGGAATGCCGCGCCCAGCAGGCCCAGTTCCCCGGCTTTATCCAGCAGTGAGGGCATTAGCCCCTCCTTCTTGTTATCGATGTCTACCAGGAAGGGTAGTACTTCTTTATCCAGGAACTCGTTGCACATATCTATGATCATGCGCTGCTCCTCATTAAAGTCTTCCGGTGTAAAAGTCTGTTGTGGGTCTGAAGGCTGGATGAGGAACCCACCGCCCTGGATCGTTGCAGAAAGTGTCTGTGCTTCCATTGTAAGTAAAATTCAGGCGGATTAGTAGACGCCTGTATTCCAAAACAAAGTTACGGGAGAAATGGATTAATAATATTCACCCGCGATGAAAATCCTGTTCCAAATAAAATATAAAATTGGGGACACGGCACCATGCGCGGTCCGGATGGCGTATATCGTAATTCTGTGGAATATTATGAAATTGAATAACACCAATATCCAACGTAGCTATAATTGTAAATCATTGACCAAGTTACGGGAGCGCTAGTACCCCACATAAGGATGTCAGGCGTTACAAATGTGCTGTTTGCGTCGAATGCATATGGCAAGCCACTACTTGTGCTTATGATCGGCTTGGCATTTTTCAAATTGCCAGTCCCAGCGGTATCAATATATCTTTGAGTTATTGCCCGGCTCCCTAAAAGTAATGCAGCAGGGGCAGAAGGGTCAATACCTTACACAAAAAAACAAGCCACTTGTTATTTGCAAGTGGCCTGGTTGAATAAAATAAAAATGTTCAAAAATAGCTGCTGATCAATGATGGTGCATAGCTTTTTCTATCGCGTGGCTGGCTTCCTCTATATGGTGTATAGAATGGTTGCGCAGTTCGCGGGCGTGTGGGTTGTCTTCAGCGCGGCTCACCTCATCGCGGGCCCTGCTCAGGAAGTCAAGTGCGCCACGCAGCCTGCCTTCATGGTCGGGGCGCTCATCTACTTGCGGGTGGTCGTTCATGCCCTTACCATCGCTGATAGCTGCGTCCTGCATTTCGCGGAGTGCTGCGTCAATTTCCTTTACTGCATGGTGTTCTTCTTCAGCCTGCACCCAGTTGCCTGTTTTGTGCTCTATCAGCCACCTTGCCGCGCGAAGGTCAGATATGGCCTTCATGTAGTGCGGGTGCGGGCCCTGTGCGAGTGCGGTGTTGGTCAACGTAATGCCTGCAATCCCCATGCAGAATGCAATCCCAAGTGTTTTCAAACCGGGAATAGTTTGTTGTTTCATGTTTGGTTTTTTTTAGTTTTAAAAAAGGCTTTTATCACATCAAAGATCGCTAATTCATGGTCAATCTTCCAAATTTTTCCAAGTAAGATTTCCCCGGCATTAATCGCATTCTCCACATTATAAGCCACATTCAAAAAAACTACCGCGCCCTTCCGCCGCCGCTAAACCTCCGCCGGTTGCCTGAGTTAAACCCCGCCACGGCGTTCGGCCGGTGCACGATCTCCTTGTTCTTTGGCGGGTTTATCTGCACCTTGCCGGTTTCTGCCATCGGGTACGGATGGTCCGTAACCACCGGTATTTTTTGACCGGTGAGTTTCACTATGTTGCGCCAGTCCTGCATTTCCTCATCGTCGCAAAACGATACTGCAACACCGCTTGCGCCAGCCCTACCTGTACGGCCTATACGGTGCACATAAGTTTCAGGTACTTCAGGTATCTCGTAGTTGATCACATGGCTCAGCAAGTCTACGTCTATACCGCGCGCAGCGATGTCAGTAGCCACCAGCACACGTATTTTACCGTCTTTAAAATTATTGAGGGCGCGCTGCCGGGCGTTTTGGGATTTATTCCCGTGTATGGCCTCTGCGCTGATCCCTGATTTTACCAGGTCCTTCACTACTTTATCTGCGCCATGCTTTGTGCGGGTAAACACCAGGGCCATTTTGATAGCCGGGTCACGCATCACGTATTCAAGCAATTGGCGTTTGTCTTTCTTGTCTACGAAGTATACCGACTGCGTCACCGTTTCCGCTGTCGTTTGTTGTGGCGTCACAGATACCTGTTCCGGTTTCACTAATATCGTATTCGCTAATTTCTGTATTTCAGATGGCATGGTTGCGCTGAAAAACAGCGTCTGGCGCTGATGGGGAAGTTTAGATACCACCCTTTTTACGTCATGTATAAAGCCCATATCCAGCATGCGGTCTGCTTCATCCAGCACAAAAATGCTGATGTCCGTAAGGCGTATAAAACCCTGGTTCATCAGGTCCAGCAATCGGCCCGGCGTAGCTATCAGTATGTCTACGCCCCGGCTCAACGCCTGAGTTTGTGCCCCTTGTGGCACCCCGCCGAATATTACTGTATGTTTCAGGCGCAGGTGGTGCCCGTATGCCGCAAAGCTCTCGCCTATCTGTATGGCCAGCTCACGTGTTGGCGTAAGCACCAGCACTTTTATATTCTTGTGCGTGCGTTCGGCATGTTCATTGTGCAATATCTGTAATATAGGTATTGCGAAGGCAGCCGTCTTGCCGGTGCCGGTTTGCGCGCAGCCAAGCAAGTCCTTACGTGCCAGCACTATCGGTATGGCTTGTTCCTGTATGGGCGTGGGTTGTTTATATCCCTCCTTGTCCAGCGCCTGTAAAATAGGGGCTATGAGGTTCAACTCGTTAAATGTCATTATGTATTTTTAAAAATTAAAGGCTCTGTCTGAACCTTGAGGTTGGAACACAGCGTAAAAAAACAAAGATACGATAAATTTATTAAATGGGTTTCTGTAGCGTGTTTTATGTGATAGTTTTATGATTTTGAGCAACACCTGTCTTTTTATCCCTTATCCCGCATCAGTGGTTCAGCGTTTTCCGTACAGCGGCTGCCAGCCTTTCTGCCCACACCGCATATTCCTTTCCAGATGGGTGCAATCCATCCCCGGCCAGATATTCCTTATCCTGTCCATGCTCGCGCGTGCTGGCGGTAATTTCTATATACTGGCATTTGTGGGCCAGGGCTATTTCCTTGCAGGCAGCATTATAAGCGTCAATTTCCGTAGCCACCTGTAGCCTGTCGCGCCCCTCCGCAAATGGCGTCACACCCCAGTCCGGGATTGACAATACGAAAACGCGCTCCGGCTGTCCGTTTGCGAAGGCTATAGCCTCATTCAGCAAAGCTGTAAATTCCTGACGGTAGTTCTCAACGCTCCGCCCCCTGTACTGGTTGTTCACCCCTATCAGCAGGCTCACAAATGAAAAATTTTCCTTGATATTATGTTCCCTTACCGATGCCGCAAGCTCGTCGGTCGTCCATCCCGTAGTGGCTATCGTCACCGGATCAGCCACGTCAGTACCCAGTTCCTTTAGCAATGCCACAGTTTGATGTGGGAAATTTTCGTTAAGAGGTACTTGTTCGCCTATCGTATATGAGTCGCCCAGAGCGAGGTAAGTGTACATATGTTTCTGTGTATTTTGGGCTATTGCCCGGTTCACTTGGGTAAAAGCAAAACTCAAACTGAGAGCAGCAATGATCCATATAAAAAGCCTGTTCAGCACGCTAGAAGTTCATTAGGGATTTAAAGTCATTCGCCAATTAATTCACTTCCTAAGAAAGCATTATAATATCGTCACCAACCTCCTTAATTCATAAGATTGACTCAAGCTGCCCCTAAAAACAAATCTACGAAACAAATCCCATTTTCGATTTTCCTCTATTTTATAAACACCGTCTTTACATTCACAAATTCACGTATGCCATATACGCCCAGTTCCCGGCCATATCCACTTTGTTTGATACCCCCAAATGGCAGCCGCGGGTCAGAATGCGCATACTCGTTCACAAAACAACTTCCCGCCTGCAATTCCTCCAATGCCAGGCGTTCCGCATGTTTCCGGTTTCCTGAAATAATACCACCACCCAGACCATAAATGCTGTCATTGGCTATCCGCAACGCATCATCCTCGTCCTTCGCTTCAATGATCGCCGCAACCGGGCCGAACAGTTCTTCCTCGTAAGCGGGCATGCCTTTCTTTACATTGGCGAGAACGGTGGGAGGGTAGTAAGCCCCCTTCATTTCAGGTATAAACCCACCACAAAGGAGTTTTGCACCCATTGCTATGCTTTTCAGCACCTGTTGGTGTAGTTGGTCACGGAGGTCCACGCGTGCCATTGGCCCTATCCGGTTCCCTTCATTCAGCGGGTCGCCATAAGTGGCAGCCTTCATCTTGGCTACATAACGTTTTTGAAATTCCTTGCGCACCTGCTTCACCACCACAAACCGCTTGGCCGATATGCAGCTTTGCCCGCTATTCACCAAACGCCCGCGCAGTGCTATCTCTACCGCCGTGTCCATGTCAGCGTCTTCGAGTATCACATAAGCGTCGCTGCCGCCAAGTTCCAGCACCGCCTTCTTCAGGTTTCGCCCCGCAGCCTCAGCCACCTTGCTGCCCGCTGCTGTGCTGCCCGTAAGTGTTACAGCCGCAATAGCGGGGTTATCAATCACCTTTTCCACCCGCGACGACGGTAACAACAGCGTCTGGAAAAGCCCCTTCGGCGCCCCCGCCCTTCGGATCACCTGTTCTATAGCAAGTGCGCAGCCACACACGTTTGATGCGTGTTTCAGCACCACCACATTACCCGCCATTGTAGCGGGGGCCATTGCCCTGAATACCTGCCAATACGGGAAGTTCCATGGCATGATGGCCAGCAGCACGCCCAGCGGCTGAAAAGCCACATAACTCTTTCGCGCGTCTGTTTCCACTAGCTCGTGTGCCAGGTACTTTGCGCCTTCCCGCGCATAGAATTCCAGGGTGCGTGCGCACTTTTCCACCTCTTCACGTCCCTGTGCTATCGGCTTGCCCATCTCCAGTGTTGCAAGCTGCGCCAGTTGCTCCTTTTCCTTCCGTAGCTCCGCAGCTATATTCACCAGCACCCCCGCCCGTGTTTCAAAAGACAATTTTCGCCACGCCCCAAAAGCCTTCTGCGCCTGCTTTAGCGCTCCTTCTAATTTTGCTTCATCATACACATCATACCTGGCTATTGTGTCTCCCGTTGCCGGGTTCACGGATACTTGCTGTTCGGGCATCTCTATTAAAATTTACTGCAAAATTAAAGAACCTCGCCCGGTATCGGCCCGTTTATGTTTCTTAAATAATGTTAATAAATGATGATGGATTTGATTTAGTGAGCGTCAGCAACAATCCATAGATAGCCATTTCTATTCCGGGGGGCAAAGAACAATTGCGCTAGCATATACTGGGACGGCGCACAGTGGCATTTTCCGAATCATTAATTCTTGGTTAATATTCTTTGATATTATATAAAATTATATTAGCAAATAAGGTTTTTCGTCAATAAATTGCATTGTAGTCTTATGACATCCTATCTTATATGATGGCGTGCGCCATCGGTAAATTGTTTCTGTAAGTTTTCATTTTCCAAAAAAATAAAATTTTATGAGAACACTTTTATTTGGATCAATCATGTTTGTTGCGGCCGTTTTTAGCTCCGCGATTGCTAATGCGCAGGTGGGTTACATCTCTACGTACGCGGAGGTCAGCGCCTGCAATATTGCCCTCGACAATTATGGCAATCTATATACCGCTAGTGGTGGACACATCTATAAAATTGATTCCGGCGGCACCGAAACTTCCGTCGCAGGCGGTGGTACCAGCTATGGAGAAGGTGGCCCCGCTACAGCCGCTCAGATCAGTAATGCATATAACCTGGCTTTCGATGCATCTGGCAACATGTATATAGCCGATAATGGCTACGGAGTAGTGCGCAAAGTGAACACATCAGGAATAATCACCACGGTAGCGGGTAACCACTCCCTGGGCATTGGATACACCGGCGATGGAGGCGCAGCCACAGCTGCGGAAATAGACGTTACCAACGTCTGTGTTGATGTTTCGGGTAACATATACATCGCTGATATGGATCATTATGTTATTCGGAAAGTCTCAACTTCAGGTATCATTGCAACCGTGGCGGGGAATGGAACTGCAGGCACTACCGGTGACGGTGGGCCCGCTACCGCAGCTGAATTAGATAATTACACCGAAGCAAATATTTGGGGGATCGCAACCGATCTCACTGGCAACCTTTATATTAGCGAGGGGCACAATTACCGGGTGAGAAGAGTCAACAGCGCAGGTATAATCACTACAATTGCCGGGGACGGTCATACGGGGGATACTGTTGGTCGTCCCGCTACTGCTTCAAATGTATATTATCCTGAAGGATTAACGGTCGACGGTGCTGGCAATCTCTATATAGCTGAATGGCAAAATTGTGTGCTTTCTGTAATGAACACATCCGGCATTTTAAATACCGTAGCGGGCAACTATTCGATCAGCTTTAGTGGCGATGGTGGCCCTGCTACGGCAGCAGGCCTAAATGCTGTCTCAGATGTTGCTATCGATGCCTCCGGCAATATCTATATCGCGGACTGTCACAACAGCCGTATCCGTAAGGTAGCAGGCTCATACGTCACCTCTACCTATGTCGCTGATAGCTTTGGTATTTCCATGAATGAGCTGTGCAGTGGGCCACAGCTTCTAATTAGTACCCGGTCATATAACCCGGCCTATTCAGTCAAAACCTATTACGGCGATGGGCATACTGATTCGTCAGGCCTCACAGCCGCCTATGCAGGCTCAGGCGTCGCTTCTTTCTCTCATGCCTATAGCTTGCCAGGTACCTATTCTGTTAAGACGGTACTCTTGAATAGCGGTATCATTTTCGATTCGCTTTCTTATAGCTTTGAATTCAAACTTTGTAATACCCTGTCTACACAGTACTACTATGATGCAAACAGCGACTGTATTTTCGATGGCGGCGATAGTCATATCTCATTGCCAATGCTCACAGAAGTGGATTCAAACGGTATCGCCATTGATACGATCTCATCTACATCAGGTATATACTACACTGCATACGGAAATCCAGGCGACATCTACGCCTTCAAACTTATTGGCTATCCCGGTAGCTTACATGCCACCTGCCCTTCTTCTGGCGTTGTTACTGACACGCTACGTTCGTCGGTTTACAATTTCACGCTCCAATCCATAGCCTTGCGCTGTGATACTTCAAGCAATTACGATCTTTCTGTAAATGCCGTAGTTCCCGTTACTGGCGTGCATGATCAGTGGGGGAATGTCTATGTGAGCAACACTCATTGTGCCCCGGAAGATGCAACTGTCACCGTCCATTACAGCCGTCATTATATGGTCGACGGTGGTTTTATTGACGTGCACCCTGCTCCTTCGTCTTATACTGACTCCACTATTACCTGGAATGTAGCCGGTTTGCATGCATCCGAATCTGCTCCGGTAGACCTGTACTACGCTATCTGGGTCAATCCCGATTCCGGGCTCGTGGTAGGTTATCCGGCGCAGACGTATTATACAATATACCCAATTGCTGAGGATGTCGATACCAGCAATAATTTTCAGATAAAGATAGATACGGTAAGAGGCGGGTGTGACCCGAATGAAATGAGTGTGGCCCCCTCTGGCATTATCCCTGCCGGTACTCAACTTCAGTATACAATCAATTTTACAAACACCGGCACAGATACTACTTATAATGTCTACGTAATGGACACGCTTTCTGACAATGTGGACGTGAGTAGCTTTCGCCTCGTGATGTCTGCCGCCAACATGAACATCCTTAAATATAGTAGCGGTGGCCACAATATCCTAAAATTCGACTTCCCGGCGATCAATCTGTTGGACAGTACAGACCATCCACAAAATTGTAGTAGTGGCCTTAGTTTCAACATCAATGCCAAGGCTGGATTGCCAGACGGATCCACTATTTTCAACCATGCAGGTGTGTTTTTCGACTATAACCCTGTCGTGACCACCAATACCGTTGAAGACATTATAGGCGGTGGCTCGTATAGCCTCGGAGCCAGCGCATTGAAGCCTGTCAGCCTGAATATGTACCCTAACCCTGCGCAATCTATTTTACATCTGGATAACATTCAGGCTGCAACCTCGTATACAGTCACAGACATAATAGGCGCAGTGATGCTTCAGGGAAACCTGGCCGTAGGGTACAATAGCATCAATATCGCTAATTTGTCAGATGGAATGTACTTCATAAACGTAAACGGTGTATCTGTAAGGAAGTTTGTGAAACGGTAATGGCATTATTCCCTTATCACCTTCGAATAACACCACCGGAATTGCCCTAATTTAAACCCGCCGCTTGTCCGGAATTGTTCATGGGCAACTAAGCCACAGCCTAACACACTTGTACAAATTACCTAATTGTTAAAAAGATGAGATTTTTCTTGCTTTATTCAAAAATTTATTAGCTTTGCTTATTACTAATTTTTTATTCAATTCAAAATGCAAGAAGGTACAGTAAAGTTTTTCAATGAAACCAAAGGATTTGGCTTCATCACGCCCTCCAACGGAGGCGCTGACATCTTTGTTCACGTTTCAGGTCTGAAAGACCAGATCCGCGAAAATGACAAGGTGTCTTTCGAGGTACAAAATGGTAAAAAAGGTTTGAATGCTGTAAACGTTAGGGTTCTCGCTAATTAATTACAACAACACTTAATATCATTGCAAGACGTGCCCTGCACGTCTTTTTTGTTGCCCCTGCAGGCCGGTTTACGCCGGCATCAGTTCTGGCTCCCCAAGCTTCTTCAGCATCTTACCATGCGCCCATAATGCGCTGCGGAAGGTGGGCATCACGTTATAGGGGATATTATACTCTTCCGCCACGCTCCGCACTATTTTGGCTATCTTGGGGTAGTGCACATGGCAGATATGTGGAAATAAATGGTGCTCTATCTGGAAATTAAGCCCCCCTATGAACCAGCACACCAACTTATTGTTAGGCGCAAAATCAGCCGTATTCATCACCTGGTGCAGTGCCCAGTTGTTTTCCATTTTCCGGTGGTCGTCAGGCGCCGAATAATCGGAGGTTTCCACCACGTGCGCCGGCTGGAAGAT
>Ga0302200_10004413_pt1 | contig 11352 bp, 16 predicted proteins | sample II_Bog_N3_1_FD_194585 | JGI IMG/M metagenome (GOLD analysis project Ga0302200, IMG submission 194585) | Peat permafrost microbial communities from Stordalen Mire near Abisko, Sweden - II_Bog_N3_1 | ecosystem: Environmental > Terrestrial > Soil > Wetlands > Peat | place: Sweden: Abisko... | reverse complement strand
CCAGACTTTACCTTCCGCGAGCGCAACGATACAATCGTGAGAGCATCTGGCCGAAGTAGCTCAGTTGGTAGAGCAGCTGATTCGTAATCAGCAGGTCGTCGGTTCGACTCCGATCTTCGGCTCCACTAAATACATTAAAATAAGAGACTTGCAAGCAGAGAAAAATCGGTTAGCTCGGCTTGCTATTTCTGTGTCAACACCATGTCAGCAAATTGGCCTGCCTGCCTTTCAGGCTGCCAACAGACCGCGCGCCGCGAACTGTGGCGACAAGGCTTCACAAGCCCTCAAAGAATTGGTGCAGGCTGAGGCTGAGCGCTTGAGCAATTTTCTCCAGCGCCCTGGCACCTATTTCCTTATGTCCATTTTCAAGTTCAGAAAGATGCTCGCGTGTGAGTTCGGCGTGGTCGGCAAGCATGGCCTGAGTCCACTCGCGCTCGGTCCGCAGTACGCGAATCCGTCTACCAATTCGCACGCAAATGTCCGTTGCCATGCCTTCAGCATCGCTGTATGCTGTGGCTTTCCTGTAAGCTATAGCTTACATCGAACACCTATGCTTACAGGTTGCTCGCTGAGAGGCTTAGGATGTAATGCAAGCCCAGAACGGAGCGGTTTGATCATGGCTGCTTTTTGCCATCGCTGCGGACAACCACTGCTGCCCGAAGCAGAGTTTTGCCAGGGCTGCGGCGGTCTGGTTTTACGAGCGGAGCCCACGCCGATCTTGCCGGTCGCTGGCGGATCGCAGCGCGCAATCAAAGGCGGAGTATTCCGTGAAGTCCAATACTGGGCCAGGTTCCTCGTGGGAATTGCTGCTGTGATGCTTTTGCTTCATTGGATATTCAAGCCAGATGCGCCTGAGAAAGCCTACATTCCCCTTGACTACGCCAAGCCGATTTACACAACCAACCACGCCATAATCTGCCCGGTCTCACTGTTGAGTGATCGACGCGCGGATCACGACAGGAGCGCTGTGATGGATATGTATATGTCTACGCTTACCGCTGAGGGCAAGGCGAAAGATCTCGGCTGCGAGGTGTGGACAGGTGGAATTGAGGTCTCGGCAAAACCGATGGATGGCACGACCTCGCTGGTTACGGTGAACACGTTCGCCTTTACTGTGCCGGCCCATCTCACTAACGACCCGAACGGAAGCATTCAATCGACTGAGATCACCTCCACCGCTCCTGCACCAACAACTCCGATTACGAAAACTGAGAACTCTCCTATTCGAGGCTCGTCGCCCCCAAACGAAGGTCCGTCAATTGAAGACTCATTGCTTTCTGATCTTCCAACCGAACAAGCGAAAATTGGCGGGGCCGTTTTCAAAAAATTAGAGGATTGCCTCGCGTTGAGAATTCCGAAAGGCTCGTACTCCTCCACCAGGAGCGCAAACCCTGCTGCACAGGTACTAACGCAGGGTTGCACAAATGAGTACGTCGGCTGGATCTATTTCTGTGAGCGCACCGGAATTGAAAGGTCAGATTGCGAACAAGCGGCAGTCGGTTCTGCTCAAGCGGCCATTAAGAGAGCCAACGAGTGATTAACTTGCGTCAATATGTTTGACTCACTATGGTCGGATTGGGCTGGGATCAGCGGCGGCTACAAGAGGGTAGGTTTCGCGTCGATGATCGTGCCAGGGCCTCACTGGTCCTCCAAGACCTCTCCCACTGGCACAGATGGTGGTAGGGCCTTTTGCTCTGTCTTGAAGTCAGGGTGCTTCTCTAAGAACTCAGGAGTCGGACGACCATCAACTCCATCAACGAACACAAGCTCTATGATGGGCCTGTCTGTGACGCTCTCATCGAAGATGTGCACGTTGTTGTGCAAGTCGCCTGTAGCGTGGGCGATCAACCGCATGGCTTCGAGATCGCCGTGCAGAGCGAGGTTTATCAGACGCTGGGCCAGGCACGCGCTCCATGACGACCCCTTCGGCAGCTTCATCGCCTCCGTTACGTTGTCAGGAGCATGTGCGCTCAGGTTGATTAAAAGGCTGCGCGAGAGCCGCGCGTCGGCCTTGGCTGGTTTGCCCCCAGGGTTCGGTGATTCGCCTTTTTTGAAAGCGTGAGGGTTCGGCCCTCCGGGTTTGAACGCTGTACGCGGCGGGTTTTTCTTGCGCGGCGCTACGGGTGCGACAAACACATCCGCGATCTTCTTCGGCTTGCTCTTACTGCTGCTGCTCTTTGTGGCCATTGCATTCGCCTCCATATCGCTAACGTTGCGCGAGGTCAGCAACCCCACGGCGGAGGTGTCTTCCGCTTACCTGTGAGAAAGCGCATCGAGCGGCGTTGTTTGTACGTGCCCCATCTGCGATATGCTCTGCGCGCGCGGCCTTCGGCTTCGTAGTAGAGCTGCCGCAGTAAGGGCGTAATCTCCTCTATCTGAGCATCTGCGTATAGGTTGAAGCGGAGCAGGATGCGCTGTGCGCGTCGCCACTCCTTATGCGCAATCGGCTCGCGAGCGTTGCGCCAAGGCCACCGCGGGCCAACGGACCGACCGATGGATTTTTGAAACCGTATGAGCGCGGCTGCTTGTTGGTTGGATTCAGATTCGTTCATCATGTCATCTCCAATCGTCAAAGTTAAAAAACACGCACAGAGCACCATGGCTAATGAAATGCTCTGTGCGTGGCGTGCCGACGGGGACCACCGCAAGCACGCATGTGAACGGCGCACACAAGGAGGTAATGCGCCGTTCGTTTAGAGTTCCGGGCAGCGAATCCCGGCGCTCTAAAGGCTGGAGCAGCAAGGCCGTCGAAACGGAGGTAACAACGGCCTTGCCGCTCTCCATGACCGAAACGGGGACCAAGCCGCTTCGGTGTTGGCTCACGCGCCTCAACTCGCGTGAGCCAAACTCAATGTGCGCCGGACAGAGTGCCTCCGGCTGTCGGGACCTGCCTCCCGCCCCAATTCGCGTGTGCGCCACCCTTCAATGCGTCGAGAGCAGTCAAGGTGTTTGCTTCCAAGTACTGAAGCCCTTGAACTCTCTGCTGAAGCTCGACGCCCTGAACTCGCAACCTCTCAAGGTTTGGCTGCTCGCGAATCTGGCCGTGGAGTGTGACGACCACCTCTTCCGCCTCTTTGAGCGCCGCGCGCCAACGGGTAACGTCAGGATCATCCGGCAGGTAATTGGCTGTGGCGGGCTCTTCCGCGTGCAGATCGTTCACCCGGTCCTGCCGTGCCGCGAGCGCACGGTGCAGGTTGTCACGAGTTGACTGCCCATCGAGTATGTCACGCCTCATCTGGTTGAGCCGAGGGAGTAGTCGCCGCAGCTCGGCGCGTACCACACGCAACTGTGCGACCAGCTCACGGCGACGCGTTTTAGTCTGCGCAGCTTTTGCAGCGGCGATCGTGGCTTCCGCATCCAGGACAGCGAGTTGCGTAGACTGAGCGTGCGCGGTCTTGGCCTGCTCCAGTGTGCGCTCGGCTTCTCTAACGCGAGCCTCCATCAGCGCGATCTCGGCTTGCACCAGCGCAGCCTCTGCGGCTTCGACTTCGTTCGCGGCCTCGTGGAACACAATCTGCTTCATACTTACGCGCATGCTCATAGTGATCTCCTCTTGTTGGTTTGGTTTTCGTCATTCGGTTGTGTGGTGTGCGGGCGTCCGTAGAGGTTACAGTGAAACTCCACAGGGCCAGCGATGGGCGCTACAGGCGGAAGCGCGCGTGTTAAACAAGCCCGCGCAACCTCCAGTTTTCGGATACCGGCGCGCAAGTGCATTGCAGCGGTGTTGATCTTCGCGTCCTCATCGCCGATCACGGAGACGCTCTCAACCAAGTCAGGATTATCGGAAAGCTCCGAGTACAACCCGTACAGCACCGCGACAGTCTCACGCAAAGTTATGATTTGGTCTTTGAGCTTGCTCATGCCGTTCTCCTCTTTCGTGGTCCGTCTCCGGGAAAATAGCATGGGCCAAAGGCACAACTCCTTTGGCCCATGCCGCGCCACAGGGAGACTGGGCGCACTCGGAGCGCCTGCGAGGGATCGCTCCGAATCTGTGAAAAATCCTGTGGGTTTTGGCGCACCTGTACACCCGTTCGCGTTTGGTGCTGCTCCTCTCGGCGCGGGTGTTGTGGCTCCGCCCACACGGGTGAATTTTGGGTGGGATGGGGGTGTTGTACACCCGTGTCGTTTTGTCGATTTGACGTAATGCTCAAAACGACATAACGTCAAAACGACATAACAGTGTATGGAGGTAAGTAGATGCTTCACGCGTCCTCCTTCGCCGCTCCAGAAGAGGCGTATCCCCGCGCGAACTTCGGCAACACCATTGCTGTTTCTGATTTCTGCTTTGAGCCTTTGCGTGTCACGCCGAGCCGTTCCGCCGCGCGCTGCACTGTTCTTAAGTCATACACACCCTCTGCCACGACATCGCTAGCCTTCACGGGGCCGCGCATGAGCAGCGCACGAAGATAGCCTTCGCACTGCGCAACCTTGGTCTTCGCTTCCTTGCTCACGGCCTCCGGCGCAGTAAGGTCGGCGAGCTTCAAAGTTGATTCACCCGTCCAGCGCAATTTGGCTTTTAGGCCGTCGCCCTCAATGGAAAATCCCAATGCTGGGGGATACTCACCGAGGTTGTTTTTGACCGTGATGATCGCACGGTCGTTGGGCGCGTCCGCGCGACAGCCCACCAAAAATTCAACGCGCACCGCAGCGGAGAAGTCGATAGAGCCCATCCCGCGATGGATGGCTCGCCCGCTTGAGGCTTTCGATAAATGCCGAATGATAACCACGGCGATGTTGTGGCGAACCGCCAAGCGCGTCAGCGCATCCATTCGTGGGCGAACTTCCGTGGCCTTGTGGGAGTCTGCACCTTCGCCGAAGTAGGACTGAAGAGGGTCCAGTATTACAACATCGATGTGGTGCTTTTTTATCGCCTGATCGAGCGGCGATACATCAGCGAGTGAGAACGGAGAGTCCAGCAAGAACAATCTACGGTCGTCTCCACCCATCGCACGGACGCGCGGCGCAGTGACGTGTTCCGGACTGTTCTCGGTGGAGCAGAGCAGAGTGTTCATCGGCTCACAAGATTTCCCGGTGACCGGCTCGCGTCCTCGCGAAAGATCGGCAGCAACGGAAAGTATGAGAAATGTTTTTGCCGCGCCAGGATCACCACTGAACATGGTGATTTCGCCGCGAGCAAGTCGCCTATCCCAGATATAGGTTGGAAGTTTTGTCTCCACATCATGCAGGCTGCGCACGATGGGCTCTGGTCCCGTGCTCTGCGCAGCGCTCCACGGTTTCGCTGTGTCCAACTTCGCCCCGATATATTGCGCTCCCCACGGCTGCGCCCATACGTCACAGGGCGATGTTTTCTCGTCTCCCACGGGCGCATCGGCAAGTGAGATCACATACACCGCTCCGGTCTTTTTCATCGGACAGCCTCCGCAAACAGCTTCGCGGCAGCCTGCTCTGCATCGTGAACGTTTTTATTCGATCTAGAGTCGGCGTCGAAAACGAGGAAGATTCGCCTATTCTTCAGCACCACCTCTGAGAAAATCGGATGGAGCTTCTGCCGGCGTGCGCCCGCCATGAACACTCCATCGCAGCCGCCCACGCCAATGACCGGCAGGCCGCGCTGCGCGCCAGCCAAGGCGCTGGTCTCGCTCTCCACGATGAAGAGGTCAACCGCTGGATCTTTGAAGATGCGAGACCAGTCCCAATGCACCGGAAAATATGGGAACGCTTCAGCACGCCTCTGAGTAAACTTCATCGGCCGGCCGTCTTTATCTAGCGGGGGAACCTTGTGCCGGGTTCGGCTTGAGTCCATGCGCGCGTGTGTCAGCGGGTGGTGCTTTACAAAGACAATGTGATCACCGTGCAGCTCTGCGTTATTTGCCTGAGCAAACTCCGCATCGACGGCGCGATCCTCCAGGTATTGATTGGCCCAGGGTTTCTCGACAGGTCGCGCCTTTCGCGTTCGCACCAAATCGGCGGACGTGAGCGAAGACTTCTTTGCAACAGCAGTTCCAGCGCATGCCCGCTTCGCGCTCTGTGCAGATGTCTTAGTCATATCTCCTCGCAGTGGTTTTGTTGTGCGTTGGTACAGACTTCGCTGAACATCGGCGATGTTTCCGTGCTCTCGTTGAGTCTTCACCGCGCCCGAAGCGTGCGCTGTTCATTGCGTTGGAGCCAGTCGAGAACTGCTGCCTTGCGAAAGAGCACTAGCTTGCCCACCTTTACGCGAGGTGGTCCCTGACGCTGCGCTGTCCAGCGGGCGAGCGTGCGCGGCGAGATACCGAGTTCGCCGGCCAGCGTATTGGGCTCCACGAAGTCACCCAGCAGAGCTGGGGCGGCTTGCGTTGCGGTTGTCACTTTTGCTGCCATCATTGAAGCCTCCACACCGCCACAATGACAGAGACGCGCAGACGCTACAATGTTCGGCGGTGTAGGGGCTTGGTCGTCGGGACAAAACCAGTGAGCGAAGCGCAGCGAAGGCGCGGCACCAGAGGGGAAAGCAAGAAATTTGCGCTGTGCTCTGCGCGGACAAACTGCCACAGCCTGAAAGGCACACAGGCCAATTCTGGCCTTGCCAGGGGCTTGCTTGCAGCTTCAGAGCCAACTCTGGCCACTCTAAGCCTCACAGGCCTGCCTAGAGCCTTTCTGGCAGGCTCACAGAGCCTCAAAGCTGGTTTCTGGCCTCTGTGAGGCCTTCTGGCAGGCTCAGAGGCTCTCAGGCAGGCTCTTGAGCCTCTGAGATGGCTCACAGGCTGTTAGGCTCAAAAATCAGCCTTAGTGTTGACACTGTGTTGACACAGGCATTTTCGAGAGAGAGTTGAGACTCAAAAAGTCTTGCAAACATTGAGCTTTCTTGTGCTCTTGTAGATCTTGAATCACTGATACACAATCAGTTGACCTAGTTTCAAGTGAGCTTATTGACATACTGCACAGTGCCGCTGATGGCGCTGAAAATCACAGAGCGCAGTGTTAGCTCTCGATTGGTTTATGCTGTCTACGTCCAGCACACTCTTTTGGAGCGCACCGCGCGCTACGGCAAGATAACTTGCGGCCAGGCGTTCACCTTCCGCACAAAATGCGTCGGCGCTTTGCCGCTTGCAGTTCCCGCATTCATGCTCGTGTATAGAAACTGCTTTCATTGCCGCGAATGTATCCGGCGGTAACAGTCTCTCTTCGGCAGTCTTGGCGGGGGTCGTCAACCAAAACACGTGACCTGATGACGCTCCACATCTTTTCCAGAAGCTCGTTGCGCTCTGCGCACTGCGCTTTCATCCGATTCATCCTCCGCGATGGCTGCTCGCAGTCAATAATAACCGCTCCATTATTTGCGCTGCCACGGCGCACCGAACGCGAGCGAGCTTCTGTAGACCTCTTCGGCGCGATTCAGCGTTTTGGTTGCGCCGCGCCTCAAGCTGTCGCTTGCCAGGGCCTTCTCCCACGTGTGCACAGCTCTCCCCGTCTTGCCGTGCTTTTGGTTCCACTCTGCAAGCTTGCTCCTGTAGCTAGGCTCCAGATTGTCAAGCAGCCTCAAACCCTGCGCATCCAGCTTCCGCGCAATGCGCTCGTATTCTCCGGCTGCTAGCCTGAGCCCATCGCGTCTGGCCCCAGCCATCAGCGCGCCAGCTTCTGCCTGAAAGGGGGATAGTAGCTTCGCAGCCTTCACCGCGCTTCTCGCGGGGCCGATGGCTTCCATGCGCAGCGCGCCCTTCTCGATGCTCCACTCAAGTCCGAGTTGTTCGCCGATCAAATCCAGTAGAACCGACGCCGTCCCGGAACACACGCCACGCTCTGCGGCCACGGCGTCTTTCAGCCACGCGGGAACATAATCAACCGTGCACCAGCCCTCTGCGATTCTGTGCACCAGATCCCAATAACTCGTAGCGCGCTCGATGTCGAATTGCAGAAAGCAGTGAAGAGCCTTGGCTCTGCCGCTCGCCATGTTATGCCTCCTTCTTTACTGCGGTCTTCTTTGCTGCGGCCTTTGTGAAGATCGTACCGAACTTATTCGTCGCGGATCGCAGCGCCTCATCCTGTAGGTGGGCGTATCGCATCGTTGTACTCGCCTGAGTGTGACCGAGCAGCTTGCCGACAATCTGCAAGGAGACGCCATTGCTCGCCAGATGGCTGGCAAAATTATGCCTCAGGTCGTGAATCCTCACGGTCGGACGGTAGCGTACGAGAGGTCCGCGTTTGCCTTGGAAAGGAATCTCCTCGGCCAGCCCCGCCGCTTTGCATGCCTGAATCCATGGCCTGCGCAGCGACACGCGAGCGCCGCCGTTCTTGTCGGCGCTTCTTCCGGGAAACAGCGGACCGGTCGCATCCTCCGGCACAATCGCCTCAAGCAATTTCAGCGCAGGACCGCTCAACGGGATGTGCTCGACCTTCTTCTGCTTTGTGTTGTGGCTCGGCTTCGTCCACACGCCGCGCGCCAGGTCGAATTGCTCCCACTCGGCCTTCAGAACTTCCCCTTCGCGCGAGCCGGTAAGCATCAAGAGCCGCAAAGCATTGGCCGCTTTCTGATCCTTGTAACGGTCGAGGCCCTCTTTGAATTTCTGCAACTCCTCCACGGTCAACCACCGCTCGCGTTTGGATTCGGCGAACTTGTCGATCCCGCGCGCCGGATTCAAGGTGGTCCACTTCTTCTTTATTCCGAAGTTGAAAATTGACGAGAGCAGCGCCAGAACTCGGTTGGCCCGGTAGGGAGTCTCTTTCAGCGACGCGTGCAGCGTAGCAATGTCGCGCTCTGTGACCGCCTGGAGGCGAAGCCTGCCGAGCTTCGGGCCAATGATCTTGTCGATCATGCTTTTGTCGTTTCGCAGGCTGGTTGCACGCTTTCGGTTCTGAGCGTCCTCTTTGTACTCAGTCATCAAGTCGGTGAGCAGTGGCTCCCCCCTGCTCTGGTTCCGCTCTTCCATCGGGTCGTGCCCATCTCGAATCCTTTTCCGAAGATCCTCGGCCTCCGCTCGCGCGGCAACCACAGAGAATTCCGGGTGCTGGCCAATCGTGTACCGTCTCTGCCGCCCCTTGAATCTGTAGTCGAGAATGAAACTCTTGACGCCACCAGCCGTTGTGCGAACGCCGAAGCCTCGCAGTTTCGAGTCCCATACGATGTGGTTTCCTGTTTCCGGTGTCAACAATTGCTTAACAGAGTTCTCTGTAATGTTCATTTTTAGCACCTTCCTTCGCCAGAGTGAGTCAACAGAGTGTCAACACTCTGCTTGAAATGAATGACTCTCTATGTCTTCTATTGTCAGCGAATCAGTAGCTTATGTCAACAAAATAAAAGACTTAGTGTATATCTGCTTTGTTTTGTGTCAACAAATAATAGTAGGTATGCTGATTCGTAATCAGCAGGTCGTCGGTTCGACTCCGATCTTCGGCTCCACTCCCTCCAGCGCCCCGCCGTACCCCCAAAGCCAATCACACGGTTTCACCCTCGTACATTCCGGATTTGTATGGGTTTGCTGCGTTTTCCACAGGCCGTGACCCCTCCCAACCCCATTCGTACCAAGTCAGGTACCCCTTATCCACGTATTTTTTCATTGCGGAGGTAGTTCCTGTCCGCTTATCCACGCATACTCTTGTCATAATCTTGAGCAAGAGCGGTTCCTCCGTAACTGTTCCGGAAGTCCGTAATCTGGGTTCTGAAGACCGAATCCAGGGACAGAGTTCAGAACACGAGTTCAACCCCGAGGCCGTGGGAGCACTCAAGAGTGACCAGCTATAGCCGTCAGGACGTGTTGCGCATCTTCCAGATCAGTTCCCACCAGTTGCAGGGGTGGGAGCGAGCCGGACTGATCCCTCAACAGCAGACTTACACCTTCCAGGAACTGGGCCAGTTGCGGACTCTGCGCGCCCTGCGCGAGGAAGATGTTCCCGCCGCCTCCATTCGCCACTCCATTGTGGCCATGAAGGCCGTCAGCGGCATGACCAATCCCCTGCTTGAGGCCTGCCTGGTGCGCACCGGCACGCGCCTCGCTTTCCGCCACATGGGCTCCATGTTCGACCCCATCCGCCGCCAGTTGCTCTTCGACTTTGAGCGACTGGAGCGAACGGACCGTCCCACCGCCGTCTCTGAGCCGGCCGCGCTGTTGCGCCGTTCCGGGTCCGCAACGGCCGGCAGCGTGCAGGGCCGCTTCCTGGCCGCCGTGCAGGCCGAGGAGGCCGGCGAGAAACAGCGCGCCATCGCTCTCTACGAGGAGATCATCGAGATCGACCCGCAGTATGCGGCCGCCTACATCAACCTGGGCACCATCAACTTTCACCTGCGCCAGTTTGCCCGCGCCGAGGAGCTCTACCGCCGCGCCACCGAGGCCGACTCCGGCTACGTGCTGGCCTTCTTCGATCTGGGCAACGTGCTCGACGAGCTTGAGCGCCTTGGTGAGTCCATCGCCGCCTACCACCGCGCCGTGGCCCTCGCGCCCCGCTACGCGGACGCCCACTACAACCTGGCCCTGGCCTACGAACGCACCGGCGAGCGCCGCCTGGCCCTGCGCCACTGGCAGGCCTACGTCAAGCTCGACAACAGCGGCCCCTGGGCCGACCACGCCCACGGCCAGATCCGCAAACTGCTCAGCCGGGAAAATCTGGCCATCGCCTGGCGCGCCAAAGGGTTCATCCCGCCCCGCAAGGGCCTGGCCGCATTGCAACTGGTCAACAGCACGCAGCCGGGCCTGAAGGGTTAAAAATTAACCCCATCAAGGTTAAATTTTTAACCCAAAGCGGAAATCCACTCCATTCGCCATCGGAGTTGCTTGCCGCGATAAGGCCTTCACTTTCAATGTGTTGCGATTTTTTCTCAACACTCGCCGGAGTTTGGCACGCGGGATGCATATAGTCATGGCGTTGGAAGCAATCAAAAATTCCCTTAGGAGATCAACACCATGGCAATCACCAAGAAGTCCCTCTTGAGCAGCAGCCCGGCCCCCAAGTCCACCGCCAGCTTGCTGGCCAACACAAAGATGGCCAACGATAAGGTGACTGCCAGCAAGGCAGTCGTAGCCAAGGGCGTCAGCCTGGCCAAGGGCGTCAGCCTGGCCAAGGGCGTCAGCCTCGCCAAGGGCGTCAGCCTGGCCAAGGGCGTCAGCCTGGCAAAGGGCGTCAGCCTGGCAAAGGGCGTCAGCCTGGCAAAGGGCGTCAGCCTGGCCAAGGGCGTCAGCCTGGCCAAGGGCGTCAGCCTGGCAAAGGGCGTCAGTCTGGCCAAGGGCGTCAGCCTGGCAAAGGGCGTCAGCCTGGCAAAGGGCGTCAGCCTGGCCAAGGGCGTCAGCCTGGCAAAGGGCGTTACGCTGGCGAAGGGCATCCGCTAGGCGAATACCTTCGGCCGAGAGTTGGCTCGCAAAGCCGATCTCCGCAGCAGCAGTTGAGTTTGAAAAGTCCCTCCCTGAGAAGTGCGCGGCAGCC
>Ga0302200_10004411_pt1 | contig 11361 bp, 8 predicted proteins | sample II_Bog_N3_1_FD_194585 | JGI IMG/M metagenome (GOLD analysis project Ga0302200, IMG submission 194585) | Peat permafrost microbial communities from Stordalen Mire near Abisko, Sweden - II_Bog_N3_1 | ecosystem: Environmental > Terrestrial > Soil > Wetlands > Peat | place: Sweden: Abisko, Stordalen... | reverse complement strand
TTCTTTCAGTCGTGTTTCAATCCCAGAGATACGATTGAGAAGACCCGATTCATCTCGTTCACAACTCGAGAGGTGTTGAATGTCTTGATCATATTTCAACTGTATCCGTTGCACATCACGCATTGCGGGAATAGTAGCTTTGTATTCAATAAATGGAGCAATGAGATCTGCAAGATGACTAACGTGGGATGGAATATCATCAAGATAGAAGGTGTCAAACGGATATTCAACGACATCATTTTGCAATGCTGCAATATCTATCTTTAATGTTTCAAGAGCAGCTTCAATAACATCAATCGCACCTTGTGCGTCACTATGCCGGATATATTGTTCGTATTTATCAATCTCTACAGTTAACGATTGAATCTGTTGTGTTATTCCTAAGAGTCGTGTTTTACAACTACTAATCTCACTTGCAATAAGAGTACGATGATCTTCATGGGATTGATTTCGAATAATAGAACTATAAAGAGGATATCTCTGTTGAGCAGAACGATGTTCTTGTATACTTCTAATTTGTGAAATTGCTGAAGAATTGGAAAGAGTATTAAGAACATTTCTCTTCTGATTAGAAAGTTTATGAATGGATCCAATGATGGCAGCGAGTTCGTGGGTTAGTTTATCATTTTCAACTTGAAGAGTATCTCGAAGCGTGGGTTCAATCATCTGGGTAGAAAGTGCGGTACGACGTTCTAACAATAGACTCATGTTGTCTCGAAATCCTCGAAGCCGACGTTCTGCATTCTTATGTAAATCTAACAACATTTTCATTTGACACGGATGAATGGTAAGGAGATAAGTCTCCCGTAATCCCATGCGTATTGAACTCAGTCTTTGCTCTCCATAACAGAGACTGTGCACCTGTGGGGTATAGCCTAATTCACGACGTACTAATTCTTCTTGAATTGAACTTGTACCACTTGAATTAAGTTCTTCTCCATCTCGAACAAAAGAATGAGCTTTACTAGAATTGGCAAAGTTTGATTCCAGTCTGTATTCAATTGAATTGTGAATTAATTGAATATGTTTGTACCCACCTTCACCAAAATCACTTCGAGTCGCTGGACGAGGATTAAGTTCCCATAACAAAGATGTTTTTCCAGAACCATTTGTTCCAATGATGTTTTGTACATCACTTGTTATATTTAATTCCAAGAGTTCTGTGTTACTATGCAAGAATGGGATGAATCGAAATAGTGCGATATACGTAATTTTCATACAAGATTCTCCCTTATGGATAACAGGTTTTTTAGAATTGACTATGTACAATATGGCTAGTCTTGATAATAAAACACAGGATATCTGTGTATTTTAAAAATTATGATGAATATTACATGAGGTTAGAAGCACTCCTGTATCCACAGAGAACTTCAATTTCTCCTCGTCTGTCTGATACATTCAAAAAAATCATTGCGTGTTCAGACCTATATTACAACAGTGTAATCCAGTCTATGATAGATACATCTACTTAAGAACAGAGATATCGTTTATAGATTATCTAATGTCGTGCACGATGTTGGATGCATGGTAGAATGATGTTCAACTATGCGGAAAGAGAATGTCTGTTGTATCCCCACAGACATGACGTGCCTAATGTTTGGTTGCAACCAAAAGTGGACATCCATTTCGCAATGACGAAATACCTCCACAAAGAAGGATCCTTTCCATGACTGAGTCCACTGAGAAGTTCATTCTCGATCACAGCAAGATGTCGGGTGGCGTACGTACAATGCCGCAGACCAGTTATCTCGACTACATGAAGACAAATCATCAGATCACTCCAGAAACCATCCATGCCCTGACCGCAGCTGAAAAGACTCTCGTCACCGGAGCCATCGCTGTTGGTACCGAAGATCTCAAGGTCAAGATCATCGATGCCAAGGACAAGGGAGAAGATCCGGAAGGTCTGCATGGGGTTGTGAAGATCGCGCGTCCCGATGGTCAACTGAAGATCGATATCGATGCTCAATTTGAGTCTCGGAACCCGAAGACCCAGGAAAAGCTGAAGCGCTTCGGTCGTGTTACTGTTGTGGCAAAGGCCAGCAGTCTGATCGATGAGGCGGCCGAACTGCGGACCAGTGAGATCATCACTGCACTGATGAGCTAACTATCCTACTGACAACGATAGAAAGACTCTAACACCATTGCTGGTGTTAGAGTCTTTCTATTTTTCATATTCTACAGAAGGTACTCTATCATGACTGATACAAACGCAGATGCCTCAGGCACCCCATATTTGAAGTTTCAGGATGTTGTTGTAGGAATGGAAGTTCATTTTGACAGTGGGTTTACGTGCACAACAGAAGGTACCCATACTGTCCAAGCAGATGACACGGGTCGCTTGTTTGTTCCATGTCGAAATGGTAAACATTTTCTATCTGGTCAAGAAAATGAAGATGGATATCTGGTTGGTATCACTGCAGTACCTAAAACTCCTACAGATACTTCAAACCAACATGTTGTCACTACGGTTGCACATAAAGTCTATATTTTCACTGTCACTGCACACGATCCGTCCCGTGCCGAAATGGTCGATGGAAAATATGCAGTGACAGGTGAGCTGGATCAAGCACTCGCAGTCAAAATGTTCTTTGCCTTCTGTGGGATTGATCCCGATAGTGTGGATATCTCTATTGAGGCCATCGATCGTGTGGTATCCACGACACCCATTGCCAGATTTGGGCCAGGGATGTCTCAGGGAGCAATCAAGCTTCAGCCTTGGAGTGCTAATGTTGACATTGAACAACTATATCCATATCAGGTACCCCACACGCCTAAGGTTATTGGACAACCGTGGATTATCATTAAACCGGGTATGATTAAACTGCACGGTACGAAAGTCTATATTCAGTATGATGAGAACAACCCACTACATCCATTCTATATCGTACCAGATGAAAGTAAACCGGATCAATTTCAACAACACGTTGCGTTTGCTACCCTGGGTGAAGCCAAGCGTGCAGTTGGATCACTGATGAATGACTTGACAGCTATGGGAATTCCCACTGTAGTCTGTTAAGATGAAAGGATGCTCAATCATGCCAACGGATACAAACCGATGGAAGGTTGTACTCAAATATCGTCTTGACGCCAGAGGGGAGGTTGAATATTATCCCAATGAGGACCTTCTTCCTATCGTAGAAGAAGGTCCTCATCACGATCACTCGTATTAACCATATTGATAGTTCTACTCTCACAATTGAACAAGCTCTCAAGCTGTAAACTACTGTTTACATACAAGTCAGGGACCATCGGTCCCTGACTTGTACCTTAAGTTATTCACCTCATAATTTTTTCACTTGCCATTAGGGTAGGAAGATAGTTTTGAATAAATGCTAATCCAGCAGCAATTGAATCATAGGCATGTTCTGTCATATCTGCAATTGAATTTGTTTTTGTTTCATTGATAGTAACATTGGGATTGTTGAAGATTGCATGTTGTACTGTAACCTTTTCAGCAGCACCTGTATGACTCACTGCCTTCTTACTTTCTCGAGGTGCAATAAGATGAATATCTTTTCCCAACGTCCGCATAGTCGCAGTTCGTATTGCTTGAATCACAAGCATAAGAGCAGCATATACTTGAACAAATCGATGTGAAAATGCAGATTCTGATACCACATAATCAGGTTTAAATTCAATGATCATTGATTGTAGAAGTCTCTCAAGTTCCCAAATAACAATATGTCGTTTTTCAAATTCTTTTTGTAATGCAACTTGTGATTTAACAAGAGATTTTCCTGTAATCGTACCACTTTTAATAACTGTTGTATGACCAGTTGTAAGATTATATTCAAGGAGTGAATATCCAAAATTGGTCAAAGCTGGATCACACGAAAATATACGAATAGAATTTCGACTGGTCATTATAATACGACCTTACAAAGTTGCATTCTCATTTTGCATACACCTTTTACATCAGGAAATAAATCATTCCGACTCACCTTGTAAAAGATGAAGCAAAATATCTATATCTAGAAATTCTTCATGTCAATAGTGAATCCCATATCTATGGTGGAGCATATTTGAAATTGTATTCTAGTTCTAGATAGATCTTCCTGCAGGAAGATCTATCTAGAGTTTCAAGATTACATGACAGCAAATTGTGCTGCAAACTTTTCATTCATCTCACTATATCCTTTTAACCCGTAATATGTTGATCCTATCAACACAGCATTTTCTCGGAGACTAACGGACAGTGAGTAATATGCCCATAGGGCCTGATGGGACATTCCACTGATTTCTAGACCACAGGAGATTTTAGTTTCTTTTGAGATGTTTCCCGTAATTGTACAATTGGGATACATACCAGAAAAGTCAACATCTCCTGTAAAGGGATGAAGCATGGTTATAATATCTGGTCTATCAGAAAAGACACGCATCCCAATACCGGTGGTTCGCTCAGGACGAAGGACCGCCCCACCTACTTTTTTAATTAGATCATCAAACTTATCTTCCATGGTCTGTCCAGGAGATGCCATGACTTTACCAACAGCTAATCCATAGAAATAGAAAGAATCTGCAATCTTTCGTGTTTGTCGTGTCCATTTACAAAGCCGACTTATACCACCCAGAACAGCCATTGAACTGAGATCATTATTTTTCCATTCCATTAACTGTAGAGAGATACAGTCGAATTGGTTGTAGATGATGTATTTATAAGCTTCATTCTTCTGCATATGGCGATGCCAATCCATACCAGATAAATGCTCAGTGGCGGGATCGTCATCTTTAAATGTTAGTTTGCCACCAAGATCATTGGAGATAAGGATATCATCAAGTTTCATAGATTCCCCACCAGCAACAGTTCGTAAAATACTGTACAAACACATGCTATCAATGAACTGAGAATACCCAGTAGCATGTAACCAATGCCACAGTTTATAGATACTATCGGCGACCTGTTCATCTCGTTGATATTTAACATACCGATATTTTGAATTAAGGTCTGGAGGACAGAAAATATCTTCATATCGAGCACCAGCAGCTTTTATGGCATTCATGATTTTTGGAATATCGAAGTCAAGGTTCCAAATACCTAAGAAGTCAGTTTTGTTTTTATGAATTGCACCAAAGATCCATTGAATTAATTCAAGTGTCGTTTTACCAACATAATAATAATACTCAAATGGTTTAGAGGCCACAATTTGTTTTAGCTGTGATTTTGGATTTTTCTTAACATGAGCATCAAGCAATTCAGCGATATGTATATCTAAAGTTTCTTTAGATGAGGCTTTAAACTCTTCTAGATCTCCACGACGATAACTTCCATCTGGATTTTTCACCACAAAGAAAGTTTCAAGAATTGCTGTATAAACTTTATTCTCATGTGTTACTGTAATGATGTTGGGTGAGTCACCCTCACCATGTAATACATCTGTTTCAATATCAAAAAATCCAGTTGTAAGAGGAGCTGGTGATTTACCAGACTCGTCAAAGGTCTTCATAAACTTATGTTTGATTAATGTCTCGATGTCTACATCGGCACCATAAACATAAGGACTATCACATAATTTTCTAAGAGATTGATATCCATTTCCTCCCCCTGTGTATCGACCATCACTTAGGGCTTTTGATAGGACATCTGTCATTTGATAATTATAGACATCATATCGATCAAGATTGGTTGTAAGTTCCCATTCTCGTTTTAATTCATTATTACGACAATTTGGTTTTGTCACGTAGAATGATCTACGAGGTTTATCGATAGTAACCAACCTTGGAACAACGGTACCATCTTCCATGTGACGAAGTGTTTTGACAACTACCGCATCGGATCCATCAAACATCTTGGGAATTGTGCATCCATGAATGTATTCATCAACATATTTGCTCATTGTTTATAATCCAAACAGTGTAACGTGTGGTGTATAAAATACCGATCTTGGATGATGAATTAGTTTGATCCTAGCATGGAATATTTTTTGAATACATATTACTATAGTGTAGAGTTTATATGGAGGTTGGGTTAGGATTGATATCAAACATCTTGGGAATGACACACGAGAATTACCATGTGTCACATTCCAAGATGAATGGGGAAATCCCATTAAGTTACAGATATCGAGTGCAGCAGGTAAAGACGGCGTGTGGTTTGGGTTCGCGACACTGATGAGGCATCCCATGCATTTAACACGAGCTGAAGTTGCAAAATTACTTCCATATCTCCAGAAGTTTGTTGAAACTGGTGATTTTGAATCTGCTCAACTATAATTTCAAAATAGCGATACTCTCTCCCTGGATTGCTCCAGGGAGAGAGATACCGTTAGTAAAGTCTAGTCTATTTTTTGTTATTCCATCAGACCAGGCTGATCGAGCAGCAAGGAAAGTTCGGTATCGAGACCAGCGACAGTGATCAAAAACCCGAGCGGATTCGTGGGGAATAGGATCTCACGACTGTTAGCCACAATACGCTTGTTCGCCGCGCCGTTAGACACTGGGGTATACTGACCGACGAACGTACCACGATCGAGGATCGTACCAAACGAAGTCACGTCATCCGGCTTAGCATCGCGTACCGGGATCACGAGCATCGTGTTGGCAAAGTACTCGAAGTTCGACTTGATGATGTCGAGCTGGGTACCATTCGGCAGCTTCAGTGAGTAGTTGGAATCGCGCGCAACCTCAACCTTGTCATCAAGGTTGTTCCAATACTGCTCAATGCCGAATAGGACTTCAGCGATCGGGCCAGAGGTCAGCACCTTGTAACGGGCGCGTTCGCCGGGCTCGAAGTTCTCGGTGTACATCGACTTGTTGTGGGCATCCGCAATCAGCGCCAGGATACGTGAAGTCACGTAGCTGTGCAGATCCGACAGACGCTCAGATTCACGCATCACTGCAGCATGAGATACATCGAGAGTGCCGATGAAGATATGGGGCAGGCTGAGCGTGCCAGCAACATAGTCCTGCGCAACCGACGAGTAGTAGTCGATGTCAGGGCTAGCAGCTTCGTACACCAGACGATTATAGACCGAGTTCATCACATCATTGATGATGGTCACCGAACGAGCACTGTTGCCGATATTGATGACTTCAGATACCACGTTGGTCACTTCTTCGCCAACTTCCTGACCCATCAGGGAGTAATCGACAATGAAGTTACGGCCGACAGGAATCAGGAACTCGATTTCCTTGAAGTTCATACGCACAGCACCAGTCGTTTTCCGCATGTTCTCTTCAGAGAAGAACAGATACGGGGTCCAACCGATGATCTGGAAAGTAAGCAGAGCAAAATCTGCTGACACACCAGACGGAACGCCAGACGGCAGAGTCGTGAACAGAGAAGCACCAACCGAACCGTTGCCGTTGACATACGAGGTCTTGATATTCAGGTCCGCATTGAACGAGATATCAATCTTCGTATTCACGCCGGTAAACGGTGCGAAGATGACCGAGGGATTGCCATTGGCCATCAGCGAGCCAGCCGTCAGGTTCCACTTGCAACGAAGGGCCGCTGCACGATCACCAGAATCGTTCACGTTGGTCTGAGTAACGAACGCAGCGCTGCGCAGATACTGAGTCGGGAACGAATAGGTCTCAACAACCGGTGAGCCAGTGAGCGGGGTCGACGTGACCTGCACCAACACCGAACTTACCGAACCACCTTCGGACACGAGATCGGTCCAATCGACCGCCTGGAAGCCAATGGTGTTCGCATTCAGCGTCAGGTCAAACAAGTTGACCTGTTGACCAGCAACGATGAGGTTGTCGGAGATCAGCGCAGCTGGGGTGCCGGTATCGTTGGCTTTCAGCGGTTTGATCACCTGTGGGGTGGTGTTGACCGCCGACGGATCACGATACAGTTCGATCAATGGTTGACGAGCTGCAGCATAACGAGTCTTAGCAACCGGGTTCTGCGACAGATCGAGGTTGTAGACTTCCGGGTTCGGGCTCTTGATGATGACCACCGGATCTTCAGCCGAACGACGGGGCAGAACACGATCGATCAACGAGCGGTGGGCACGCAGAACGGTCAGGGCCACGGCGAGACGAGAATCGCTGGTCACGCGGTCAGAGTATTCGCCGAAGGATTCGATAGCCTGGGATGCCTGCGCATTGACCATAGCAATCGACTGAGCACCATAGAGCTGACCCATCGGGATCTGCTTGGCATTGGCACGGCCCTTGTCTGCAAAGATCTTCGCATCGGAGGTACCACCAGACAGAATGCGAGCCACTTCGAGAGCACACTCGGTCCGGGTATCAGCTGGCACCTTGCACGAGTCGATGAAGTCCTGCAGCTTTTCGACGCTCAGCCCGCCGAAAGCATCCGAACGGTTGACGTTCAGCTTCGGAATGGTGTCAAGCGATTCGAGACCGGGATCGGTGTTTCCAGTAGTCAGGGATTCTGTTGCCAAAAAGGTATGAGTACGATTGAAAATGTCTTTAACCGTCGCCACGTCCGCAGGAGCTGCAGTGTGTGACAGATGCGCCAGATAATTCTTCTTATAGGTTTCAAAAGCAGTCAATGGATTACTCACTCTGCAAACTCCTTTAATTTCTCAGTCAATTTGAGCTGAGATACCAATGTTCTGGTGGTAGTGGCGGCGGCGATGAACAACAACGATCCACACCAGACCTTCAATAAATTGATGGCTTCGGCAGTAACGTCGGGGTCGGCTGCATTGATGAGACCTGCAACATATCGCAATACCGTAAGCCGGTAAAGATGATCATCGATGGTCTCAGATGGCAACGCAAGAGGCAACAACGTGCTTACAGGTCGCGGTGGAACCGTTTGGTTCGGATCACCAGTTTGGCCTATAATATCATCGCTTGTTTGCGATGAATCTGAAGTATCCGCTGTAGGATCTGCATCATCGGAAAATGCACCGGTATCAGTTGCATCTGGTGATTTCGGATCATCAGCTGGTGGAGTATCGTCTGGTGTCTCCGGTTCTGGAGTACCAGGTGGTGTTTTCTTTTTTGTTTTAACTGGTTTGTCAGGCACCTCTGGATCTTCCGGAGGATCTCCTGCGGTAATCTTAGCTTTGGCTGCTTCAGTACTTTCATCATAGTTTAGTTTTCGAATAAACTGAAGACCACCTGTAGAAGTTACCTCTTTCAATTGCCGGTAGAGTGCATCATCAGAATCTGAGATTTCAATATTGGGACACTCGAAACGGTCATCAACGGCTTTCAGAAATGGGATGACATAATTTGTATCACGAATGGTTGTTGCACCTATACCACAGAAATTATGCAGTTGTTGCATAATCATGCGACGAGGATCTGCCAGACGGGATAAAGTATAGTCAATACCCAGTGCTTGCTGTCGAAAATACATTGCAAGATAATTAAGGAAAGAAACACCTGCTTTATTGTTAGATATCAGATTCCACCCGAGGGATGCTGTTAGTTCAACAGGATCCATAGGAAGAGCCAACATGGCAAGAATCGTAAGATATGAAGTAAACTCACCAGGTCCCTGAATAAGACCTGGAATATTAAGACTATTGATGAATTTCCAGACAAGGTCCGGGGTAGAAACACAATTGCTGGTATTCAATGTGACCGGATGATGAATTGGTGTCAGTGTAAATGTCGGTGACGTATACCCTTCAATCGATGTTAAAGTAACACGATAGGGAGTAACATCATTAACGACTGCAACACGATCATCATAGACAGTACATACAATGGCAAGTATATCATTGATACCAGGATAAACTTTATCTGATACCAAACGACTGCTTACCATCCTCAATGCATCGATGAATTCACGTCCTTGCAGATGTACCGTACCATCTGGAAAATAGGTACGAATAAATTCACCAAGTGCACGATCGGTTACTTTTCGTGACTGCCAGGCAGATCGAATCTCAATCACTACTTTTTTCAGAAGGTCTCGATATATCTGACTGGTCTCGAGGGTCATAAAAATACTGATGTAGAAATACATGACACATTGGGCAAAGATGTATCGATTGCACTCTTCATCTGTCCAAACCAGATTGGGCACATCAATCAGTCGTACCGAAGGCAGTCCAGCAGTGACCATCGGTTGTGGTGGCAAAAGCATCTCCATACCAGTCATAGTGGCATGACGACGCAACAATAGAGGTGGGCATTTGGCTATCGACATGCAAAACGACTCCTTGAAACAGCTTCCTTTAAAAAGGAAATAACTCTGTCTATAATGTGATATGATATTTGTTATAAACTCTTTCTAATTAAAAAATATCAATGAACCTCCATAATATGATTTATTGCATGTCCTCTCTACGTTGATCCAGGGGACCCGTTTCACCCAGTATATCGGGAATTCACAATGCTCATGTCACCGGACTTATTTCTCGATTGTATTCTGTTCATCATCAATGATAACACAGACCAATCTCGTATCCTTGTTCGAGAGCTCATTATGCTCTTTGAAATTGATGCCCGTAACAATTCAACAATCGATCACGATATTGCTCGTTTTTATATCCGTATTCTCAAAGCTATTATGGATACTGGGGTCTCAAAAAAGAACCCGGATGAACTGCGTATTATTCTTCTCAAGTTCCAATCAGATGCTGTTTTGTCTAAACGAGGAGAAATTTATCAGTTATTGAATGCCACGTTTATGTCAACAGAATTGATGACACCAGAAAAACGTCAATCCTATGTTGATCGTATTCAAAATGTGCTCATCATGAACCGTTGTAATAAAATGGCACGGTCGTTTTATGGCACATTGGCTAAAGCTGGTGACATGATCAATCCGTTAGATCAAATTGCTGAATTAAGAAAACTCACTGGAATTGCTAAAGAAGTTGAAACTGCATTTGAAAATACAGCATCCACCACATCCTCAGGTGGTCGTTCTTTAATTGAACGAATTGATTTGTCTGATAAAACTTCGATGCAGGCAGGTCTACAGAAGCATAAAGCGATGGCGGTAACCGGGGTAATGAAACTTGGTTTACAAGGCCTTAATCGTATGTTAGGTAAACGAGGTGGTCTTGCACGGGGCGAGTCAATGGCCTTTTATGCTCTTCCTCATCATTATAAATCTGGTATGCTGATGAGTATCACTGGATGGATTGCTTTGTATAATGCTCCAGCTTTAGCACCAGAAGATATTGGAAAAAAAGCTCTTGTTCTTCTAATTTCTCTAGAAAATGAAGCGTATCAGAATTTTGTTTGGATGTTCCGTCACTTCTATCAGACAATCAATCAAATGACATCAGATCACCTGACGGATGATCAAGTGACTACCTGGACATATGAAGCATTTTCTGCTAAAGGATACACATTGATCATTGAACGACATCTGCCTTCTAAGTTTAATTATCCACAGTTTGTCGAAACGATTGAGATGTTTGAAAACTCAGGATTTGCCGTAGTTCTTGCCAGTGTAGATTATCCCAACCTAAT
>Ga0302200_10004405_pt1 | contig 11370 bp, 8 predicted proteins | sample II_Bog_N3_1_FD_194585 | JGI IMG/M metagenome (GOLD analysis project Ga0302200, IMG submission 194585) | Peat permafrost microbial communities from Stordalen Mire near Abisko, Sweden - II_Bog_N3_1 | ecosystem: Environmental > Terrestrial > Soil > Wetlands > Peat | place: Sweden: Abisko, Stordalen... | reverse complement strand
TGGGGCTGGCGTTTCTTGGCATCTGGATAATTTTTAGCACGATTGCGGCGCCGGTCATCATCCAACGGGCGATTGCAACGGGAAACTCCGCTGCTTCAAGTCTGTTAAGCGGGGCATCTGCGGCGGCGCAAAAATCCGCGCAGGCTGGTGCAACCGCTTTTGCTGGGAATGCCACGAACGGCATTAAAAGCGCAATTGCGATTGCCGCCGCCTCGGAAGCCTTGGTGAGTTCTTCGATGGGCGAAAATTCTTCCGTGATCAGTTCTCTGGCTCAAATGAATTCTCGGAATTCCGGGCAGGAACACGACCAGTCTAAAGAGAAGCAATCTGAAAATAGTTTTCCGCCAAATGATCCGACTGGCGACAAAACTGTAGCGGGAATGCTTGATAAAAGTCGCAACCCGCAACCATAAAAGGAGTGAAATTGTAAAACAAATATGCTAGTTTAAGAGCGTATGGCAATCTTTTGGATATTCGGAATTGGAGCAGTGATTGTTGTTTGGATGGCTGCGAATCTGTCGAAGACGCCCAGCCAAACAAACAAGCATTTTTCCTTTCATGCCAAGCCACATCAAACGCCTGTTTGGAGAAAAGAAATCTCCGAGACGTATTCAACAGACGAGTTTGATTACTTGCGAAAACTGGAACGGCATCAAAAAGACCCACAGCACTGGTCTTGTCCGTTTCCACCCCAAGGGTGAAAACCGGATTTCTTATTGTCACAAAAACTAGGCGGTATTTGTGACGAGATAATGCTGGTCTCTCAAGATTGTATCTTTATTCGGACATTTACCCGGACATTTTGTCCAGATCGGGCTAGGCAATTCAGTCCTTGCGACACTTCTCGCGACAGTTTGTCACGAGCGACGAAACGCGACATCAGGGAATCCCGCCATTTAATGACGCCACCGACCCGGAATCAATCACTTTGCACGCTTGGATACTTTTGGAGTTGACCGCAGGCCACGCCAACCGAGGTTAAATGCCCGGCTGCTGGGTGCGTTCATGCCATAAAACCACACAAATGAAGGAATCACCGAAAGTTTACCGTTATTCAAGGCACCAAGGTGCAGCGATAGAATTGATGGGAGGACGGATTGGCAGGGAGGCTTTGGTAGAAAATCAGGGTGCCATCGCCGTAAATCAAGTTTAAGACCGGGCCGGTGACCCAGTTCACCAGGTTCGTGCTGGAGTCCAGCGTGAATTGCTGGTCCACGGTGCCGGCGACGGAAAAGGTGTTATAGCCGTCCGACTGCTCATACTCGGTAAAATTGACCGGGGTGGTGACGGGCACAATCTGGCTCCGTAAAATCGTCCCTTCAAAGCCCACCACCACGAGCTGCCCATTTTGCGTGGCAGTTCCGAACAACGACTTGGCCGTGATGGTGCCGATGTTTGTCCAGTTGGTGAAATTGGTGCTGGTCAACACGACCCCCTGGTTGCCGACGGCGTAACAGGTGTTGCTGACCATGACGGCATCGTTCAGCCAGTTGGTCACGCCGGTGGAAACCTTCGTCCAACTGGTGCCGTTCGTGCTGGTCAGCACATAGCCGCTTTCGCAGAGCGCCAGCAGCCGGCCATTCAGACAGCGCACCCGCGACAGACCAACGGACACGCCGCTGGCATTCGTGCTCCAACTGGTGCCGTTGGTGCTGGTCAGGATTTTTCCTTGATCGCCGCAGGCCACTAGCAAGCCGTTGGTGACAATGGAATTGGTAAAGACGCTGATGCCGAGGAGGCCGTTGGTGACGGTGGTGTTGACGGCGGTCCAGTTGGTGCCGCCCACGAGCGCATTCACATTATTGGTGTTAAGGGCGGACCAGTTGGTGAAGCTGAGGGACAGGATGTTGCTGCCGCAGACCAGATAAAAATTGTTGCCGAGCGCGCAGACATCGGTGAGATCATTGGTGGTGTGTGCCGGAGCGGACAGCGAATACCAGATCACGCCGAGCGAGCTGGAGTAATTAGTGAACAAACTGCCGTCGGTATTGGTCAAGACGGCCGGAACCAGAAAATTGGGGCTGACGGCGAGGCCGCCCTGGCTACCGACCGCCAGCAGGAGATTGGTCGAGCCGCCGACGCCCAGAAAAGCCGTGTTGGTGGAATTGACCGAATTCGTCAGCGGCACTTCTTCAATGTCCCAGTCCGCCCCGTCGGAACTGGTCATGATGCGCACGTTGTCGCCCACGGCCACATAAAGGCCGTTGGCCAAGGTGACTTGAAACAGCCAATCACGCGCGGAATAGTAGGGCGTGTTCCAGTTGTAGTTGCCGTTGGTGACATAGCTCTGCACCAACTGGCCGTCATAGCCGGACAGTTCATAGCCACCGTTACTTTGCGACAGGGCGGCAAAGTAGGTCCAATCCGGCACCGCCGTGAGTTGGACATTGTTCACCTGTTCCGGCCAGGTAAGCAGATTGGAGACGACTTGACCCAGCCGCACTTCCGAGTCGCCCGCCAGCAGGCCGGTCACATTATCCGCCGCGATGGTGTAGAGCACATTGGTGGAATTTAGCAGGCTAAACTTGTCCCAAGTGACACCGTTGTTCGTGCTGTAAATCGCATGGCCTTTGTCGTCCACCGCCCAAAATCCGGTGTAAGGGTAATTGGTGCTGGAGCCGGTGGTATTGACCCAGGTCACATCTTCAAGATTGCCGATGCCCGACATAAAAGTGTATCCGGGATATTGGTTCGTCCAGTGAATGCCGTCACCGCTGTTGGCAAGATAGCTTCCGGCTGTCACACCACCGCTGTCGCCCGTGGCCACGAAAACGCCGTTGCCATAGGCGACGCTGGTCAGCCAGGAAGGAGACACACCCGGCGGATTCGACTGTTTTTGCCACGATGCGCCGCTGGTGCTGGTATAAACCACCCCGTTGTCGCCCACGGCCACCACGATATTGGACGAGGCGGCCACCGACACCAGCCAGTTGGTTGTGCTCACGGAACAGTTGGTGAAATTCACGCCGTCGTCCGAATAGGCAATCGCCCCGTTCGCGCCGGTGATGATGATGCGGCTGCCGAAAAATGCGACCGCCTGCAGGTCGTTCGTCAGGCCGCTGTTTTGCGAATACCAGTTGACCAGGTCCGGGCTGGTATAGACCCGACCCAGCTCGCAGACCTGCACGCCCAGGGTTCCGTTCCGCGCCATGCCCACAATATCATTTCCGTGCGGCTGCGGATTGGACCAACTCCACGCCAGTCCTTGCGCGGAACCCGGCAATGCCAGGGCGATGAGGCAAAACAGCAGCAGCCGGGCAAGTTGTGGAAAACGCATAAATAAATTCTGAAAACTTAGTCCGGATGATTTGCCGTCAAAGCCCCGGCCGGACGATGGCGGGCGTCGGCTGGTAACGGCACAATCAGTCGGAAACGGCAGCCGTTAACCGAACTGCCGGCCATTTCCAACTGCGCGCCGAGCGATTGTGCAAGCTGCCGGCTGATGGCGAGACCGATGCCGCCACCACCCTTTTTGGCGGAAGTGCAGGGCATGAACAGCCGCGTCTCCATCCCTGCCGGCAGGCCGGAACCCTGGTCGCGGACTTCAAAGCGGATCGCGCCAGCACCGCCCACAATGGTAAGTTCAACCGCTTTGCCGGGGGGCGTGGCCTCGATGCCGTTCTGCACGAGATTTTCCAGGATCAGCAAAATAAGGTCGGCCTCGCGGTTCGACAGTTTTCCGTCAAGCCGGACTTTGGTTTCAAAACGCACGCCCGCTGCATCCGCCAAAACTTTCGCCTTCGGCGCGAGCATCCCGATGAGTTCGGTCAGTGTGATTTCGTATTCCACGCCGGACTGCTGTTCCTGCAGGACGCGCACCACGCGATTGATCAGCCCCTCCATACGCTGCGTGGTGCTTACGGCCGCCTGCCAGTCGGTGTCGGAACCGCCGCCGTTTTCCGCGTTGTGGGCGTGGACGAAATGCCGCAGCCCGCTCAACGGGTTTTTTAATCCATGAATCAGATGCGACGCCACCGCGCCGATGGCCGAGGTGCGCGCGGCCAGCGCCAACTCACGATTAGCCTGCAAAAGATTGCGGGTGCGCTCGGCGAGCTGCCGGTTCGCGCGTTGCACGCGGCGCAGGGCGAATCCGAGGCCGGCGAGCAGAATGCCCGCGCCCACCGCGAACGCGACGGAAAATTTCAGCGCCAGATTCCGGTCCAGTTCGGCGTATTGGCCGGCAATGCTGCTGCCGTCCATCAGAAACTGGATCACCCCGGCCAACTGCTTTTGATTCTCCGTGCGCAGCGGCACTTCCACGAACAGTAGCGCCGCCGTGGGCTGGTTGGTTTCTGCCAGCAAATCCTGTTCGTCCATCCGGGCGCGGGCGGAAAAACGGCTGACCGGCTCAAGTTTTTGCAACGGTGCCAAGTCAGCCGCCGGCAGCGGAATCTCGGTTATGTAGGCGGGAAACGCGTTTACAAATTTGCCGGCGGCGGAATACAGCCGCACGCCAAGCACGCTGCGCAGCTTGGAAACCTTGAGGGCGAGTTGGAACTGCTCGCCGGTGTCCGTCAGCGGTGCCAGTGTTTCGCCGGCGGCCTGGTCGTTCAAATGTTGCATGAGCGTGACGGCGTCCAGAATCTCACCATCGCGCTGAACGATTTGCGAGCGGATGCGCGCGCGCAAATCCAAGGCGGCCCACGCCAGCGTGCCGCCGAGGACACCCAGCGCCAGTGCGATGACCAGCCAAGGCAGCCAGCGCGAACGCGGGCCGGGCGACCCGATGGGCGTGGGAAAATTCATGGGGCAATCGGCTGTTTTAAGATTTTAATCCAGATGCGCCGGGGTGGCAAAATGTTACCGGTCATTTCATTCATGGCTCAAAATTCATAGCGCAGGCCACCGGACACGGTCGTGGCATTATAGTTGCCGGCGTTGCCACCTTGGTTGGAGAGCGCCTGTTGATACTCCAGCCTAGCAAAAGTTTTCAGGCCCTTGAACAGACGCCGCTCGCCATCGAGGGACAAGTTCAACAAATTGCGGTAAAGGGTCTGCGAATTGTGCGGCTCGATAGTCTGGACGGGATAATCCTGAAAAGCGATCTGGCCGCTGGCTTGGATGTTCCAGTCCGCCGTCTGCCAGCGAAGATCCTCGACGGCCTGATACTGATAATAATTAAAATAACCGCCGCCATTGTCCTGCTGATAGGAAAAAACGAGCCGTGTCGAAGACCGCCAGCACCGATTGACATCCCAATACTGGTGCCACGCCAGCTCCGCCCGGTCCTGAAAAATCTCCAGCAATTGAGGCAACGGACGGCCATATTTATCCACGGTCCGCCACTCGTCATGATCCTGATACGAGGCGCCGTAGCTCAACGTGACGTCGGCGCGCGGGCTGAAATCATGGCCCGCTGTGACCACCGGGCCGAATTCCCAATAATTGTCGAGCGGCTCCTGAAATAGCCAGCGGGTGGCCGGCACTTCCAATTTCAGCCACAGCCCGTCCGCGAAATCTTTGCGCACGGAAGGTTGCACGGTGATGCCGTAGCCTTCCACCAAGGCATTGGTCGGGGTGCCCCCGCTGGAAGTGACCTGGAGCACCTGGTTTTCATACAGCCCGCGCGCCTCCAGTCCGGCCCGCCAGCCGTCCGGCAAATCTCGTTCGACGCGCAGACTGCCGACAAACGTGTCTTCCCGACTGGTGCCCACATCGCGCCAGTAGCGGATGTCGTCGCCGATGAGGGATCCGACAATCCGCCAGCCGTCCAGCGGCACCCGGATCGCCATCAAATCCAGCCCGTTGATGTTGAAGGCGCTGCCCTGCGGTTTGAAGGCGCTCAACAAAACATTGTTGTTGTAACCCAACCCGGATGAAAGACTGGCCTGCTCGTCCCACAACATCGCTTCCGTCCAGAGCGAAAGGTTTTCAGGAATCAGGTTGGTTTCCGACAGCGCCGGTTCGGCGGCGCGACCGCAGTCCGTGAACAGGAACAACAGCGGGAAAAGAACCGCGCCGCGCCAGAAATTTCGCCGGCGGCGGGCACAAAAAGTCTGGCAACCCGCGAGGGTCGCCAGACTTAAAGACCAAAGATCCAGTCGTTTCAGCAATTATTTTTTAGTCCTCAATGACCTTTGTGATGGTCAAAGCCGCCTTCGGTGGCCGCCTCGTGCGCCGCGTTGATGATCCGCAGGAACTCCTCGTGGCTGATTTTGCCTTTGAGCGCCGTCAGGTCATCTTCCAGCTTGCTGCGGAAGGTCTTGAGCAAATCCAAGAAGGCCTGGCGGTTGTCCTGCAACTGCTCGCGGATGGCCGCCGCTTCCGCCGGCGTGGTGTTCGGATTATTTAGCTTGGCCAGCAACACCGCCTGTTTTGCCAGATAAATATCGCGCACGGCAGCAAAATCTAGGATCAGAGACTTGATGCCAACGGGTGCGCCGGGAAGAACGCCATCATGCGGGGCCACCACGACCGGCGGCGTGGCTTGCGCCAATAAGGTGCGCGGGGCACAAATGCTGGCCAAGCTTATTCCCGCCAGAATCAGATAACGGACAGTTTTAGTTTTCATAATTTTATTTTTATTGTATTGAATTTGTGAAACCAGCTTCAGCCAGTTCCGTTGAATCTACTTTAGCAGCGGCCATGCCAAAGGTTTTTGAAACCGATAAAACCATTGAAAACATTGGTAAATTTGTTTAACTGTCGAAAATGCGGTCGGTTTCCGCCGGCGGCTTTTGGGTGTTTTCACCCAGGCAAACACGGCTCCGCCGCCGGAATTGGGTCTTATTCCCCAGCCGCCGGATCCGTTTTGCTCACGCCCAGACGGTAACGCAGAAAATCCCGCGACACGCCCAGCAGCCGCGCCGCCGCCGAGACATTGTTGTCCGTCTGTTGCAACGCCCGGCCAATTAGCGCGGCCATCGCCTCGTCCAGCACAAAACCTTCCGGTGGAAAACGGAAATTGGGATTCAGCCAGTCCGTGTGCGCCGCCGTTTTGTCCGGATCAATCGGCGTCTGCAACTGTTCAAGATGCAATTCCGCGCCGCCCGCAAACACGATGGCCCGCTCCAGCTCATGTTCCAGTTCACGGACATTGCCGGGCCAGCGGCAGGCCAGCAGCCGTTGTTTGCCCGCCGCCGAAAGCCGCTTCGCAGGCAGACGATGTTTTTTGCACAACTGGCTTAGCAGGACTTCCGCGAGCGTCACAATGTCGCCGCCGCGCTCGCGCAATGGCGGAATCTCGATGCGATACAAATCCAGCCGGTGAAACAAATCCTCGCGGAACTGGCCGGCGGCGATGAGCCCTTTCAAATCGCGGTTGGTCGCGGCGACGATCCGCGCATCCACGGCGATTTCGCGCGTGCCGCCGAGCCGCCGGATGCGGTTCTCCTCAATCGCCTTCAACACCTTCGCCTGCAATGCGGGCGACAGGCTGGGCAGCTCGTCAAGAAACAGCGTGCCGCCGCTCGCCGCCTCGAATAAACCTATGCGCGCCGTCCGCGCGTCGGTGAACGCGCCGCGCTCGTGCCCGAACAGTTCGGATTCCGCCAGCGTGTCCGGCAGCGCGGAACAGTTCACTTCCACAAACGGCGCCGCGGCGCGCGGCCCGCGCTGGTGCAGCCACCGGGCGACGGTGGTCTTGCCCGTGCCAGTTTCGCCCTGGATCAGCACCGGCGGCAGTTGCGTCTGCATTCGAGTGTCCGCCTGGATAATTTTATCCAGTTGCGTTTCGACGTTCGCGAGCGAGCGGCCAAAAACAAAAACCCGCGCCGCCTGCGCGGTGTCGCCGGACTTTTTCTCTTCGAGCCGGACGCGGCTGCGCATCTGCCGCGCGCGGGCGATGACCAGCGGTAGTTCCTCCGGGTCGAACGGCTTGGTGAGATAGTCCACCGCGCCGAGCCGCATGGCTTCCACGGCACCGGCCACGCCGCCCTGCGCGGTCATCACAATCACGGCGGTCGCGCCAGGAAACGCCTTCTCCCGCAGCAGGTCGGGGCCGAGGCCGTCGGGCAGATTCACGTCGAGCAAGGCAAAATCGAACTGACCGTCCTTTAGCCATTGCCGGGCGGCGGCCAGAGAATCGGCGGTGGTGACATCGGCACCTTGGCGTTCCAATTGCGCTACAAGCTGGCGGCGCAGCAGAGGCTCGTCCTCCACCAGCAGCAGGCTTAATCCATTTAATTTTGTCATGCTCACGCAGGCTTGGTAATTTTGAAACTGTGCCGCCAGTGATAAAGATTTTGCCCTATGAAGCAATGAAAATTTAATTTCGCCGGAAATTTGACAGACTCCAACTGCACCATGAAAGCCATCGGGCTGGTTTTTTATTGACGACACAGCGTTGCGATTCCAAATAATATGACCAACATCGGAAACTCTGCATTCGCTAGTTGCATCCACCTGACCAGAATTTATTTTCAAGGAAACTCACCGACGCCAACGAATGATTTGTCCGTTTTCTCAAGTGACACTAATGGGATCGTCTATTACCTGCTAGGCACCACGGGCTGGGGCACGCTGTTTGACGGTCTGCCGACATGGAATCCGCAGACGCAGACCAGCGGTGCCAGCTTTGGTGTGCAGACAATTCAATTCGGTTTTATTCTTACCGGCAACATCGCGCCGGAACATCAGCAAAAGGTTTTTCAACGATTTTACCGTGTGGATGATGCCCGGTCACGGGCCGAAGGTGGTGTCGGCCTGGGTCTGGCCATTGTCAAATGGGCGGTAGAACGCACTGGCGGCACGGTGGAACTGGAAAGTGAAGTCGGTCGGGGCAGTATTTTTCGCGTTCGATTACCGGCTGCGATTAAATGAAACGGGTTCGTTTTCGGTCAAAGAAAAAGGCTTTACCACTCCGATTCGGAAAAGCTAGGGCCAGTTGACGATCTAAACGTCGAAAAACGCTTAACGTTTTCTTAACACAGTCAAGGCACTTCTTAATTAGGCTATGCCATTCATTTATTGCTAGTGTGTTCTAATGAATGGAGCTGATTGTTTACAAGCAATGGCTGATCCGGTGGGTTGAAAAAGAAAATTTGCTATGCTCGTTCATAATCTGAAATACAAAATTTATGACTGACCTTATTTACATCGCCGTCATCGCCCTCTTTTTTGTGGCGGGCCAGCTTTACGCCCACTGGTGCGAAAAACTCTAAAGATTTATGGAAAACATTATTGTCGGCCTCATTGCCCTTGCGCTGTTCGCCTATCTGTTCGTCGCGATGGTTTATCCTGAAAAATTTTAACAACTGCCAACTATGAACACTTCCGGCTGGTTACAACTCGCCCTTTTCGTCGGGGCGCTCGCGCTCATCACCAAACCGATGGGGCTTTACCTCATGCGGGTGCTCGACCCGAAGGGCAAAACTTGGCTCGACCCGGTAATCCGTCCAGTTGAACGCCTTTCCTATTGGGTCATGGGCGTGCGCACGGATCAGGAGCAAAACTGGCGGCAATACACCTGGGCGATGCTGCTGTTCAGTTTGGTGAGCTGTGTGTTTACTTATGCGATTTTACGGTTGCAAAGTTTCCTTCCGCTCAATCCGCAGGGCTTTGGCGCGCTATCGCCGGATCTGGCGTTCAACACTGCCGTCAGCTTCACGACGAACACCAACTGGCAGAGCTACGGCGGCGAATCCACCATGTCCTATCTCTCGCAGATGGTTGCGCTGGTGATTCACAACTTCGGCTCGGCGGCGACGGGCATCGCCATTGCCGCCGCCCTCGTGCGCGGCATTTCGCGGCATTCGACACAATTGCTCGGCAACTTCTGGGTGGACCTGGTGCGCGTCACTTATTACTTGCTGGTGCCGATTTGTCTGGTTTTTGCGGTCGTGCTCGTGTCGCAAGGCATGATTCAAAACTTCAAGCCTTACACCCAGGCGAAGCTCGTGGAATCCTACACGATCCAGGTTCAGCAAACCGATGCCAAAGGCCAGCCCGTGACGACGAATGTCGCGGTCACGGTGCAAGCGCCGAAACTGGATGCCAAAGGCCAGCCGCTGATGACCAACGGCGTGGCGGTGATGATGGATGTGCCACAACTCGACGCCAAAGGCCAGATGGTCATGACCAACATTCCCGTCATGGTTAGTCAAACCGTGGACACACAGTCTATCGCGCAAGGCCCGATGGCGTCGCAGGTCGCCATCAAAATGCTCGGCACAAACGGCGGCGGCAATACCAACGCCAACGCCGCGCATCCGTTTGAAAATCCGACACCGCTCTCCAACTTTTTGCAAATGCTCTCCATCTTCGCGATTGGTAGCGGCCTCACTTATTACCTTGGCCGCATGACCAAAAACCAGGGGCACGGCTGGTCCATCTGGGGCGCGATGATGGTGTTGTTCCTCGCCGGGACGCTGCTGTGCTGGTGGGCTGAATCCCATGGCAATCCCATTCACCAGCAGCTCGGTGTCGCCGCCGCAGACGGCAACATGGAAGGCAAGGAAGTCCGCTTTGGCGTTTTCAACTCCGCCTTATTTGCCACGGTCACCACGGATGCTTCCTGCGGCGCGGTCAATTCGATGCACGATTCGTTCACGCCGCTGGGCGGCTTTGTGCCGCTGTTCAACATCCAGCTTGGTGAAATCATCATCGGCGGTGTGGGTGCCGGACTTTACGGAATGCTCGTTTTCGTCGTGCTCGCGGTCTTCATCGCCGGGTTGATGGTCGGACGCACGCCGGAATATCTCGGCAAAAAAATCCAGTCGTTTGACGTAAAAATGGCGATGCTTTCGCTGCTGATCCTATGCCTGACCATTCTCGGTTTTGCGGCCTGGGCGGTGGTGAGCAACTGGGGACTCGCGGGGCTAAACAACAATGGCCCGCATGGCTTGAGCGAAATTCTCTACGCCTATTCCTCCTGCGTGGGCAACAACGGCAGTGCCTTCGCCGGCCTTTCCGCGAATACTCCGTGGTATAACACCACGCTTGGCATTGCCATGCTCTTCGGCCGTTTCCTGATGATTATTCCCATCATGGCGCTGGCGGGTTCGCTCGCACAAAAGAAACTCGTGCCGGCTGGCGCGGGTACGTTCCCTGTCTCCGGCGGCACGTTCATCATCCTGCTGCTGGGCACGGTGCTACTGGTCGGCGCATTGAATTTTCTCCCGGTGCTGACCCTCAGCCCGATTGTGGAGCACTTCCTGATGCTCCAGGGAAAACTGTTCTAACAAATGCCAATCGTAAATCGTCATTCGTAAATCGCAAATTTTATGACTCACAATGCTCCTTCTCTGTTCGATTGGAAAATCGCCGGCCCGGCGGTGGGCGACGCTTTCAAAAAGCTCGACCCGCGCCTGATGGTCAAGAACCCCGTCATGTTCGTGACGATGGTGGGTGCCGCACTGACCACAGCCGGTATTTTCACGGCGACAGCGGACCGTGGTTTCATCGTCCAACTCGCAATCTGGCTCTGGTTCA
>Ga0302200_10004404_pt1 | contig 11371 bp, 5 predicted proteins | sample II_Bog_N3_1_FD_194585 | JGI IMG/M metagenome (GOLD analysis project Ga0302200, IMG submission 194585) | Peat permafrost microbial communities from Stordalen Mire near Abisko, Sweden - II_Bog_N3_1 | ecosystem: Environmental > Terrestrial > Soil > Wetlands > Peat | place: Sweden: Abisko, Stordalen... | reverse complement strand
TGATTTTACCTGTAATTGTCATCTGTGCTGTGTTTATTCCTGTTGGCGCTATTGCTTTTATTGCGGAAAATTTATTGAAATAGTTTATAGTTTATAGTTTATAGTTTATAGTTTATAGTTTATAGTTTATAGTTTATAGTTTATAGTTTATAGTTTATAGTTTATAGTTTATAGTTTATAGTAGGTAGTAAAAGAAGTAAGAAGTAAGAAATATGGAGTTAGGAGTGTATACGTTCAATTTGTTGAAAGGAATACATCCAATATCATTGAAATAATATCATGAAAGTAATATCATGAAATAATATCATAAAATAATATCAATGAAAGTAATATCATAAAATAATATCATGAAATAATATCATGAAATAATATCATAAAATAATATCATTGATAATAATATCAGTAAATCTTAAAACCGTTTATTAACCAGTACCTTCAACCCATCGGGGATGGTTTTGATATAAATTTCTTTTCCTTCTTCATAAGGTTCACCATCGTAATGGAAAGGTCCGGATTCTTCACGGATTAAGGTAATCCCTTTTGACCGCAGGGTCGTCATAAATAAATCTTTATCAATGGTCTTGGCAAAAAGTTGTAACGCCAGAGTCGGAATTGCGATGATGGGGAAGCTGCTCATAATGGAAATATCAAGTTTTCCATCCTGAACGCTTGCCTGAGGAGCAATGTAAGCATTGTTTCCCCATTGCGAAGCATTGGCAAATGTAATGACAAATGCCTTTGTATCTAAATCTATTCCGTCGCCCTCTAAATGGTAGTTTTGCGATTTATATGAAAAATATCCTGTTATGATTTTTTCGATATAACTCATAATGCCGCGTTTATTCCCTTTGGCAAATTGTGTGCTTACGTATGCATCAAAACCTGTTCCGCAGGTACAAAAGAAAGGACGCTCATTCACCAACCCGTAATCCATTAGAATAGGTTCCGAATGGTTAAGCTGTTTGATGGCTTTCTTAATATTCATTGGAATGCCCAAATGACGCGCAAGACCATTTCCTGAACCTATCGGGATAATACCCAATGTAGATTTTGTATTTATTAGTGATCTGCCAACTTCATTAACCGTTCCATCACCGCCCACTGCAACAATGAACTGAAAACCCTTGTCAACAAATTCCTTTGCTAACACGGTACCATGACCATGATCGTTTGTAAAAACAATTTCAGGTTCAAAAATAGTTGTATCTAATCCCTGTTTAATTAATGCCGGAATGTCGGTTTTCTTCCCGGTACCAGAAAATGGATTGATAATAAAAGCAATTTTCGATTTCATATTGTTTTGACATGTTTTTTGGACATAATTAATGGGGTCGCAAAAATACAAATAATTTATCAATAATAAATATATTAACCATATAGTTCAAAAAAATGACCTGAATCAATGCTTTGTTGTATATTTGCATTCGGGTTAGTCCGTTCCGTGTTCCGCGTTCCGCGTTGCGGGTTGATGATTCTTTAAATTATTTAATTGAATGAACATAAGAACTAATAAATAATACTGAACGCAGAATACGAAATGCTGAACGCGGTACACGGAACGCGGAACGCAAAACACGGAACACATAACACAAAACGCGGAACGCGGAACACAAAATAAAAAAATCATGTCTAAAAAGAATAGAACTGCAGCCCCGAGCACAAGAATTCGTAAAACCGAATTAGTGCGTGATATTGTCAATGTTTTCAACGAAAATATGGAGAAAACGTTCAATTATAAACAAATATCTTCATTGCTTAATATAAAGGCTGAAACACAACGTGTATTTGTCAATAAATTGTTGTACGAACTGTTGGAAGAAGATTTCCTGGTTGAAATATCACGTGGCTGTTTTAAAGTGAATTCAAGGGGTGGCTATATATCCGGTACCATAGAACGACAGGGAGTTAAGACTTTCCTGACACCTGATGATGGCGGTGAATCAGTATTTATCCCGGAGCGGAAAACAAATCATGCTTTGTTCCACGACAAGGTGAAGGTGTTCCTCTACGCAAGGCGTAAAGGACAACAACCCGAAGGAGAAGTAGTGGAAATAGTGAAAAGGGCGCAGGATACATTTGTTGGTATATTGGATGTATCAGAAAACTATGCTTTCCTAACGTTAGATAACAGGATCATGACGAATGATATTTTTATTCCAAAGAATAAGTTAAACGGTGGAAAATCGGGTCAGAAAGCAGTCGTCAAATTGCTTGCATGGGAACCGAATGCTAAAAACCCGATCGGTGAAGTGATCGATGTGTTGGGTGACAAAGGCGATAACAATACCGAAATGCACGCTATACTGGCTGAATTCGGACTCCCATATAAATACCCTGAAGATGTAGAAGCGGAAGCTGCTAAAATAGATGCAGGGATAACACCCGAAGAAGTGGCTAAACGGATTGATATGCGTAATGTAACCACTTTTACTGTTGATCCGCGTGATGCCAAGGATTTTGATGATGCCCTGTCATTAAGAAAACTAAATAACGGACTATGGGAGATAGGTGTACATATAGCCGATGTGACACATTATGTACGCCCTGAAAGCATTATTGAAACCGAAGCTGAACAACGTGCTACTTCTGTCTATTTGGTTGATCGTACTATCCCTATGCTGCCTGAACATTTATCGAACGGTATATGCTCCCTTCGTCCCAACGAAGACAAGCTGACCTATTCTGTCATTTTCCAGATGAATGATAAAGCTGAAATACAACATTACGATATTGCAAAAACCGTTACCTGCAGTAACCGCCGGTTTGCCTATGAAGATGCGCAGGCTATCATTGAAACAGGAGAAGGTGATCTGAAAGAAGAGATACTCACCCTCGACAGGCTGGCAAAGATCCTCCGGGCTAAACGGTTCGCTGATGGAGCCATTGCTTTCGACAGGGTTGAAGTGCGTTTTGAAATAGATGACAAAGGGAAACCGACCTCGGTCTATTTTAAAGAACAGAAAGATGCGAATAAAATGATTGAAGAATTTATGTTGTTGGCTAATAAAACAGTGGCAACCCATATTGGCAAACCGGGAAAAGGACAAAAAGCAAAGACTTTTGTCTATCGTATTCATGATGTCCCAAATCCTGATAAGTTGAATACATTCTCGGTTTTTATCAAACGATTCGGATATAATCTGAAAACCAGCGGTAAACAAACGGCTGTTTCAGCGTCCATTAATGCATTATTGGATGAAGTGCAGGGAAAGAAAGAACAAAACCTGATTGAAACCCTTGCTATCCGGTCGATGGCTAAAGCTGTTTACTCCACACATAACCTGGGACACTACGGTCTGGCATTCGACTTTTATACACACTTTACATCACCAATACGCCGTTATCCTGATATGATGGTACACCGTCTTCTTGAAAAGTATGCTGCCGGAGGACGTAGTGTCAACGCTGCGGAATGGGAGGAATATTGCCTGCATAGTTCGGATATGGAACAACTGGCTTCGAATGCCGAACGTGCTTCCATTAAATATAAACAGGTTGAGTTTATGGCCGACAAGTTAGGACAGGTGTTCGACGGGGTTATTTCGGGCGTTACCGAATGGGGTATCTATGTTGAACTGATAGAAAATAAATGTGAGGGAATGATCCCGATTCGTGATCTGGATGATGACTATTATACATTTGATGATAAAAACTATTGTCTGATAGGTCGTAAATTGCATAGAAAGTATCAACTGGGTGATGAAATTACGGTGAAGGTCGCAAAAGCAAACCTGGATAAGAAACAGCTGGATTTCGTGTTAGCATAGTTTCGTGTTTCGTGTTCCGCGTTCCGCGTTCCGTGTTCCGCGTTAGATTGTCAGAATTTTATAAGATTACGAATGTTCAACCAATTATCCAACACACATAATCAATATGTGTGTGGCGCAATGTACTCTCAAATCAACTAAGAAGAACTTCATTTACCAGCAACGTATCGATTTAACAAAAAAACTGCATTAACCCAAAACACGGAACGTGGAACATTGAACACGGAACGAATATTTTTTCAGAAAAAGCTTTTGTAGTTTTAAAAAAAAACCTATCTTTGCACTCGCTAAAGAAAAATAATGGCTGCGTAGCTCAACTGAATAGAGTACCACACTACGGATGTGGGGGTTGCGGGTTTGAATCCCACCGCGGTCACCATAAAAAACTCAGTAAACAATTTGTTTACTGAGTTTTTTTGTTTAATAAATCATTATTGACGCGAATAGTTATTCAATTCATATTCAGGGTTGGGTTTTTATATTCTGTTGAAAGTTTCAAAATATGTAAGATTAAACACTTTAAACTGACCCCATATATAGAACCAAGAGTCAAGAAAAAAGAGCCAAGAGTCAAGAACCAAGAGTCAAGAGTCAAGAACCAAGAGTCAAGAGTCAAGAGTCAAGAGCCAAGAATAAAGAACCAAGAGTCAAGAAAAAAGAGCCAAGAATAAGGACATAATATGCATTAGATTATTTTTTTTGCAAATTATTATGTCAGATTAATTTACTCGTTGTATATATGTATCTGAAAGGATCGTTTGTATTGTTTCTCTAATTTTTTTTATTCCCAGACTTACGTATCCAGTTATTTCTCAAAAACAATAGTCATTTATTTCCTCATACATCTGAAAGAGTCTGACAGCTTACCGGATAACTACAGTACTCTTCAAATTGATACATCTTGTCTGAGCAAAATCCTCTTTTTATGTAGGGAAAGAGTGAATCTAAGTAGAAATAAACAGAGCAAATTCAGTATAATTATGATTAATCAGTATCTATTAATTAAAATTACTTTAGGGATAAATACAGAGTCGTATCTCCTTCTTCTTTTTCTAATTATGTTATCAAATTAACAATTAACGCATAAATAACCATTTATCCAACAAATTAAATATCTTCAATATTGGTTCCTAATTGTAAGTTGATGGATTAAAACAGGTACAAAATGCAGAAATAATTCTTTAAATGGTGTGTTTTTGCTCTAATTTAAGCCCTTATTTTGGGTTTGACTATTGATCTGAGTGTTAAATATTAGTTTTGGTAAAAAAAGTTTCTTTTCAGCAGTTTCTTTTTTAGTTTATTGACAAATATTAAAAACAGGCATTTTTTCATTAATAAAAATGATATATATAACACAATATCAATGCGATGACCATATGTTAATTTACCGGAAAAACGTTAAAACGACTAATTCCAACTCTGTTAAAATCAGTTTGCCTACAAACTGACACAAAAAATCTGCATATTTTTTCTATTTATCATCAAAAACACTTGTTTTTTAATTATTAATACTTTATTTTTGCAAAGTGATTATATGTACTAGTTAGAAAAAACGCAAATTAAAGAAGATTAATAAACAAAATGTTAAATTTATGAGAAAACTAACGTTCTTATTGGCTTGCCTGTTTTTGGTGGGTGTAGGTTTGGTTAATGCTCAGTCAAGATCTGTTTCGGGAACTGTATTTTCCGCAGATGACGGGCAACCTGTTATTGGAGCTACTGTAAAGGTAAAAGGTACAACTGTAGGTACTATAACCGACACAGATGGAAAATTTAGAATCAACGTACCTGCAAACGAAAAAAATCTTTTGATTTCTTTTGTTGGTATGAAAACTGTCGAAGTTGAAGCAAAAAACAACCTTGTTATCCGGTTGGAAGCTGACTCTAAAGAAATCGGGGAAGTAACAGTAGTAGCTACCGCTCTTGGTATTAAACGACAGGAACGGGAAGTAGGTTATGCTGCTACCACCATTAAAGACAATTTCCTGAATCAGGCAAATTCTACGAATGTAGATCAGGCTTTAAATGGTAAAATTTCCGGTTTGAACGTTACTACCACAAACAGTGGAGTTTTTGAAAATGCAAAATTAAACATTCGTGGTATCCGTTCTCTTACCGGGAATAATCAACCTATGTTTGTATTGGATGGTTCACCGGTTGACTTAAGTTATCTGAATACGATCGCTCCAAGCGATATTCAGGATGTTACGGTATTGAAGAGTGCTGCTTCTGCTGCACTATACGGACCGGATGCTGTAAACGGTGTAATTTTGGTAACAACAAAACGTGGAGATACTGATAAAACGGCAGTATCTATCACTTCTTCGCTGGAAGCTACGAAAGTTTCTTATTTTCCACAAATTCAACAACAATTTGGTGCCGGTGGTGGTGAAGTACAAGATGCGTTTGGAAATTACGGATATGTACCTTACGAAAATCAAATGTACGGACCTAAGTTTGATGGTACTATGAAACCAATTGGAATAGTTGATTCACAGGGTCATCAACAGATGGGACCATATAGTGATAATCATTATCAGGATAAACTTGATTTCTATAATACCGGTGAGACTTTCCAGAACGCTATCTCTTTATCGAGCAAAGATTATTTTTTCAGTGTAACCAATGCTGATATTCAAGGTATTATGCCAAGTGATGTAAACAACAGAACCACCTTGCGTTTCAGTGCGGGAAAAGAATATGGAAAATTTTCGATGAAATACAATGTGAACTATACAAATTCAACCTACGATGTTGCTAATGAGGCTGATATGCCTAATCTGACAACCAGTTCGTATACAGGTAGTATCATGTCGAATGTGATGCAGGTTGGTAATAACGTACCTTTGTTGCAGTATAAAAACCTGAACAGCGAATGGGGTAATTATAACAACTACTATAATGAATATGCATTTAACCCGTATTGGTTGATTGCCAATTTAAGACAAAAGGGCACAACGAATGATATAATAGGCAATGTGGATCTGGAATACAAATATGCAAAATGGTTGAAAGCGGATGTTAAAGCCAGCTCCAACGTATCGTATGTAAATTACACAAATACTGATGGTGCAATGTCTGTTTCCGATTATACATTAAATGTTCTAAAACGTAACAGTACCCAGTATCACAATCAACCCGGAACAGTATTTACCGATATGAATTTAACTACCCGTGTAAACGTGGATGCTTTTTTAAGCGGTGAGGCAGACTTGAATCAATTTAATTTTAAATATATAGCCGGAACAACCACCCGAAGCAATCATTTTCAAGATGTGGATTTAGGCGGAAACGATTTGGTTGTACCAAATTTATATAATGTTTCGGTACGTTCAGGAGATGCAAATGTTCAGACATATGGATCTACAACTTCATATCCATGGAATGCAACTGTCAATAGTACACTGGTTTCAGCCTATGGCAACTTAACTATTGGGTATCAGAATTTAGCTTTTCTTGATTTGACAGGACGTAATGACTGGGATAGCAGATTAGCCCCCGCAAACAGATCCGTATTCTATCCGGGAGCAAGTGCATCGGTTATTATGTCAGACATCTTCCCTGAGTTGAAAGATAATTCTATAAGCTTTTTAAAAATCAGAGGCGCTTTAAACAAATCGGGTAACGTAAATATCAATCCATATTCATTGCAATCTGTATATGCACCCGGAACAGGTTTCCCATTTGGAAATAATGCAGGATTTACTGCCGGTAACACCGTTCCAAGTCCGAACCTGAAACCTGAGTTTGTAACCACAACTGAAGGAGGTTTTGAACTTCGTTTGTTAGAAGACCATGTGAATGTAGAAGCAACTTATTTTAATCAGGATTGTACCAATCAAATCTTATCAGTATCTCAATCCTGGACAACAGGATACCCGACAGCGTTGGCGAATGCAGCCAGTTTCCGTAACTGGGGATATGAAATGGATTTATCGTTGACTCCACTTGTTAAAATCGGAGAAGGTCATTTCGATTTCAGAATTAATGCAACTTATAATAACAATGTTGTTACTGCAACACAAGGTAATGTGCCTGTAGTTCTTGCCGGTAACAGCAATTTTATTCAAAATGCAGCCAGCAACCCAACAGTCAATAATATAGCTGTAGTTGGTCAACCGGCTTTTGCATTCCAGATGACTGACTATAACAGGGATCCTAAAACAGGAAAAGTCATCGTTGATGCTTCAACAGGAAATCCTTCTGTTTCTTCGACTCTGGTAACCGAAGGTAGAACATTGCCTCTTTGGGTAATCGGTTTATCTCCATCTTATACTCTTGGAAACTTTAGTGTATCGATGACCTGGGATTATAAAGGGGGAAATTATTTCTATGCAGGGATTGGTCCTGATATGGATTTCTCAGGTATTTCAGCACGTTCGGCAGAATATGGCCGTCAACGGTTTGTATTCCCTAATTCGGTTTATCAATCAGGGACTGATACAAAAGGGAATCCTATTTATTCAGCCAATACGAATATTTTAGTCTCTGATGGAAATTATGGTTTCTGGACAGGATCGACCACCAATACAGGTGTTGCAACAAACTATTATGCAAGTGCAGCAGCCTGGAGATTAAGAGAATTAAATCTTACCTATAATCTGCCAAATAAATTCTTAAGGAACAACATTAGCTTTATCAAAAAAGCTTCCGTAAGTTTAATCGGAAAGAATTTATTAATGTATCTGCCAAAATCGAACCAATGGGGTGATCCTGAATTTAACTACACTTCATCGGGTAATGTTGCCGGAGTAAGTAGTGCTTATCAAACACCTGCTTCGAGATTTTATGGTGCAACAGTTAACGTGCAGTTTTAAAATATATAAAACTATAGAGATATGAAAAAAATAAAAAATATAATGTTGTTGTCGCTTTTAGCAGTTGTTTTATCAACAACTTCATGTAGTGACTTCCTGAATGTGAACTCGGATCCAAACCGTGTAACCGATGCCAATGTAACACCTGATTTAATTTTTACACAAGCCGAAAATGCTGTCGGTACAAGGCAAGCAAACCGTTTTGTTTTCCTGAACAACTGGATGGGCTATATGGGTCGTTCAGGTACCTTCATAGTAGATCAAATGGAAACTACCTATCAAATAGATAACAGTTTTACTGAAACTAACTGGGATCAGGCATATGATATTTTGTTTGACCTTTATCAGACCCAAACAAAAGCAATTGCTGCAAAAGATTCTGTTTTGGCAGGAGCTTCCATCGTGTTGTCAGTGAAACTTTGGCAGGAAACTGTGGATCAGTTTGGTTCAATTCCTTATAAACAAGCGTTTAATTATACAAAATATCCACAACCTGCTTATGATAAGGCCGCAGATATTTATACCGATTTACTGGCACAACTTGATCAGGCTGTTAAGTATTTAAATCCGGTAGTTCCAAATTCAAGTTTTGCAAATACAGATATTATTTTTGCACGTGGTGGTGATTTAACTTCAGCTGTTGCAAAATGGAACAGGTTCGCCAATACCATCAGACTACGGATATTATTACGCCAATCAGCTGTTTTAGGGTCAACTCCAACAGCAGAAATTGCAAAAATTACAGCTAACGGCGGATTATTAGGTGTTGGTGATAATGTAAGTGTAAATCCTGGTTATGTTGATGCTACAAATAAACAAAATCCGTTTTACGGGGCTTTTGGTTTGACTCCTGCAGGTGCTCCAGCCACATCTGATAATACAGCAAATAATTATTTTGTAACATTATTAGGATCTTCTGATCCACGTATAACACAATTCTATCTTGCTCCGATAGCCGGAACCGATTATGGCGCTCAAAATGGAAGCATTTCCGGGACAGTAGTTGTCGGATCAGGTTTTGGACCCGGTTTGTTAGGAACTGCAACGAGTGATCAATTTATAATGCCTGATTTCGAAAGCTTATTCTTCCAGGCAGAAGCAATTGCCAGAGGTTGGTTGCCTGGTGGTGATGCCGGTGCAAAAAGTGCATTTGAAAGTGGAATTAAAGAAAGTTTTAATTTTCTACAGGTTCCAGGTGATACAACTTCAGTACATTATATGAAAACAATAGCTGTTGCAAATTGGGCTAATTCAGGAACATCTGTAACAGAAAAGGTTAATTTTATAGCTTTTCAAAAATATATTTCCTTATGTGGTATTGACGCAGTAGAATCATGGTCCGACTTAAGACGTGGAGTTTTGGTTTTACCTGCCGGTTATATGTCAAATAACCCAACAGCAGCTAAAACTTTACCAAATGTGTTGACTTATCCTCAGAGTGAGTTTACTACAAATAGTGTACATATTCCAACTCCGCTCAGAAATACAACATCTATATTTACAGAAAAACTATTCTGGCAACCTTGATAAAAAATCATTCAATCGTGTACGGGTTTTTTGAACTTAATGTTAATAAACCAGCGCATTAAAAACTTAAAAATAAAATGATATGAATAAAATAATTTATAAAATTTTTCCTGTCCTCACACTGGCCTTTGCTTTATCAATGACGGCTTGTTTGACTGATAGCGAGTATGATAATAATCAAATTGGTATTAATCCCACGAATAATAAAAATTATGTTGAAGTTCATCTGACTTCCGGAAATAATACCAATTTTTTAGCTTATTCATTTGCATCTGTAGATAAAGATACAACCATAACTCAATTAATACCAATTAATTTGACTTCCGGTGCAGCTACAAGTGATGTGACAATTACGTACCAAATGTTAGATACATTAAATTCTGCATTAGTAGATTCATTGGTAAATATAGATGGATTAGTTTTACCTGATCCTACTAAGATAACTGTTCTGAATACTCCTTTAAAGGTTACCATAAAAAAAGGTTCAAGTACAGGTTATGTTCAGGTTAAATTTAATCCTTCTACTTTAGTAGGTAATACAACCATTTTTGGTATTAAAATTACTGCTGTCAGTGACCCTAAGTATGTTATAAGTAATCTGAATGTAGGTTATGTTGAAATCGGTATTAAAAACAAATGGGATGGTATCTATTTATTAAAAGGATATACCTTAAGAGCCGGTGATGGAGCAAGAACAGGTTCAGTACCTCCTTTTGATATGCCATTGATTACATCTGGTGCAAATTCAGTTCAATTTGGATTATTGCAGGAATGGGCAGATGGTTCAGGTGTAGGTATTGATTATCCGGTATTAACTATCGATGCTTCAAATAATGTTACTATTTATAGTGATGCTGGTGCAATCAATAATCCTGGTTATAAGTCAACATATAATCCAACAAAACGTGAATTCTATATCTCATTAACATGGGGTGCAGGTCCGGCTGCCCGTTTGGCAACTGATACGTTGACTTATATAGGTCCAAGATAACTTAAAGTTTTATCAATAACAAAAGGTTATATTAAAAAAAAGGAACTGCCCGAATGAGCAGTTCCTTTTTTAGTATTAAAATAAGAGTGTTTCAGAGAATTTGTATTATATCCTCCAGGTTCTTTACCCAATAAGTAGCAGGTTTGTTATGTAAGCATGCCAAATCTGCCGTTTGCAGAAAGTAAAAAAAACGAACTTAGAGTAAACACTATTCTCTAAGTTCGTTTTTTTTGTTATGTTTTTATGGGAGTAAGTCTTCCCAATTGATA
>Ga0302200_10004397_pt1 | contig 11381 bp, 11 predicted proteins | sample II_Bog_N3_1_FD_194585 | JGI IMG/M metagenome (GOLD analysis project Ga0302200, IMG submission 194585) | Peat permafrost microbial communities from Stordalen Mire near Abisko, Sweden - II_Bog_N3_1 | ecosystem: Environmental > Terrestrial > Soil > Wetlands > Peat | place: Sweden: Abisko... | reverse complement strand
CCCGATACCAGTTATTTACTGAAATTATATATCGAGGAGAAAGACAAAACAAGTGAGCAGTTTCTGCCTACCATGGACAAACGCTATGAGCAAGGCATGGTCATAGGTTTTTAGCTAAAACAATATAGCACTGGATATATGATTAGAAGAAATTCAGTTTAATTTATATCAATTGTTGCAGAATAGAAAGAGCGTGATTTTATGAAAAATGTACGGCTTGAAAAAATTAAACAAATTATTGCCACGCAAGAAATCAATACGCAAGATGAACTGTTAGATGCACTGCATCAAGAAGGATTCGATGTAACCCAAGCTACTATTTCTCGTGATATCAATCGTTTGATGATTATGAAAATTCCTCTCGGCGACGGACGATATCGTTATGTAAGCAAACCAGATCCAGCCCACAATGCTTACGTCAAAGGAAGATTGCGTATATTTCAAGATTCCATTTTATCTATGAACTTTTGCGAAAACATCATCGTTATTCACACAATCCCTGGTGCAGCAGAAGCAGTTGCTTGTTTGATTGACTATGTCGAATGGCCCGAAATTATTGGAACATTAGCTGGTAACAACACTATTTTCATCATCGTTAAGACAAATAAAAGTACAACAACAATTATCGAAAAATTACAAAATCTACAAAAAAAATCAACCACTTGAATTTTTTTAAATTTAAACACAAAAAGACCCCCTACCACAAAATGATAGAAGGTCTTTTGAGATGGTACAAATGAATAAGTTATAGTTTATCATCTTAAAACTAGTGTCTTGAAATATTGATTAACCTGTCCACATAGCCCATGATCTATGAACATCTTTTACAAGCCGGCAAAACTTCTCTTTCATATAAACGAAAACTTCGAATCATAAGAACGCTCGCAAACATCAAGCACATCTTCCGTACAGACTATCAATTCTGGAGTATCTGTTCTCGACAGATTTGCGTAATTATGTTCGTGTCAATTTCTTTAATTGATACAAACGACCTTGGTTCGAGATTATAATCTCCAATCGTCTTTTCAAACCACATAACATCATGCCATGTTTCACATTTATATCCCGTATTATGATATACGCCTAACTTTCTAAACCCGAAATATTTATGTAATCTTTCACTGTTTTCGTTAGGAGATGTCACTCCACCATAAATATTTCTGACATTTTGTAACTTCAATATTTCGATAAGGACACTGTAAAGTGTTTTGCCTATTCCACAACGTAGGTGAGATTTATCAACATAAACCGACAACTCGGCATTCCACTGGTATGCTGCTCGTTCCATTTGTTTATGTGCATATGCATATCCAATAATTTTTTCATTTGACACGTAAACTATATAAGGATAGTCCGCTGATATTTCCTTAATACGATTTCTGAATTCATCAATCGAAGGTGTTTCACATTCAAAAGTTATCGCTGTTTCTTTTATATAAGGTCCATATATGTTCAAAATTTCTTCGGTATCCGCTTCTTGTACCAGTCTAATTATGTTTTTTCTCATTTGACTGACCCCTCTCAATCTGGCTTATGAGGAATATACTTATTCCTGTAAAATCTGAAAACTCACAAATTGTCATTATTTTTTCTTTCGTTTGTATCAACATAATGTATATAGTAAATAGACTGTAATTAACGACAAAAATAGACTATAATATTTTCACGAGTGTTGATTAACCAAAAAAGTAAAGACAAAAGGACACATTTTCTGTAAAATCGTAGTTGCTAAGACAAACGATCAGAAAAGAGGCGTCCTTTATCAAAAATTATACCACATTTCTAAACATTTTCAAACAGATTATTACTGATAAAGATATCGATAATTTGTTATTGAATTGAAAAGTTAAATCGTTCATAAAAATACCATCTCTTCATTTGCTTCATCACAGCTGTTCCTCCGGCACCCTATCGCTTTTCCTATCGTTTCGTGGAAAACTATACCAATTCCTTAGACGGACTTAAATTGAACTTTTATGAATAAGACCATACTATATGTTACTATATTTCGTATCAGTTAAGTGATAACTCCTTTCGGTTAGTGTATGGTAACTTTAATTGTAACCGAGTTATTCACTTTATGATCTATTTTATGCAAAAAAATATGTTGGAATAAGCTATTTGTTTTTTTGCTTACCTCAACATTCATTATAGAACCGTTATTTTTAACCCGGACATATGTCAAATTGCTACAACAACCTTACGATAGGGATAGCATATCAACGTGCGACAGCCCATTGTAATTGTATTTATTATCGCTATTAATTATCATACTCATTTTTTAAAATAACTGTATTATCCGCATAATCTTTTTCATTTTTGAGAGTAAACATAGTAATGAAAGTTATCGCTAATATAGCTACTCCCATGAATAGATAAGCTCGTTGAAATCCAATTACATCATACAAATTACCAGCAATTGCAGACAGAATAAAGACTGATATTTGTTTTGCAAAATTAGCAGAAAGTATGTATATTGTTGCATATAAGCGCATATCAAATGTTCCGGCAATATATTTTGTAATTGAAACAAGAATTAGGGGCATCTCTAATCCTGCCAATAAGCGGAATAAAATAACAATCCACCAATTTGGTGCAAACGCACTCCCAATAGTTCTAGCAGCAGCTACAAAGCCGGCAAGAATCAAACCATTTTTTGCTCCAATTTTGTTAATAATATATGGCATAGGAATCATTAATATAAATTCGAGTATACTATTAAATGAACCAACATAACTATAAACTAAAGTAGCTTGATCAGTTGTATCAAAAAAAGTTCTAAAAAAAACAATAAACTGCTGATCAACTACATCATAAATAGCAGCACTTCCCATAAAAAATAAAGACAGAGCCCAAAAATTTTTTAATTTAAAAACTTGTAAAACTTGTTTAATTTCAATACAATTAGAAGTATCTCCAACGAGAGAAGCATTTTCTAAATTAACTTTTGCACTAAATATAAGAATAAGTGTCATAATAACACCAAAAAATGAACCTGCCCAAAATATAGCATATGGTTGCCAAATAAATAAACGCCCAGCTATTAATGTAGAAAGCATTGCCGCAACAGAACCACCCATTCTGGCATGACCATATTCAAATTTATTAGCTAATGCAGATCGCTGTACATATTGCTCAACAACAGAGGAACCACCATTTAAAACAAAACCAAGAAAAATCCCTGTAAATATGGTCACTAAAAATTTATTAATACCTAACAGTGGAATAAATGCCCATTGGAAATATGGACCAATAAAAATTGCTGAAATGGAAATCGTTAGAATTAAAGTTTTTCTAAATAGCAATTTATCTGAAATCATACCTAAAAACGGTTGAAAAATTAATGAGGCTGCTGCCATTGTTGAAAATACTATTCCTGAGAATCCACTATCCAAATTAGCAACTTCACTCATCCAAAGAGTTAAATACCAAGCAACAATGCACCAAATAGAAAAATATGTTAAGTTAATAAAAGCAAAGCCCCAAAAATGTTTACCTTCCATTTTTATGTTTTTAATTATTTCCATATTTAAAATCCTTTCATATCTAAAAATATTTTTTTCATTCAGAAGCATTTTGAACAGCATTAACAATAAATATTTGCAAGTCCCATGGATCTAGTTCAAAATCATCGTCTTGCGACAATTGCTTTTTATTAAATAAAGATGTTCCTGTAGAAGAATTAAATATCACCTTTTTTGAATTATTCGAATAGTTAAAATAGAAATCTAACATTTCACCATTTAAAGTGTAAAGCGTTTTATTTATTATAGGAAACGACGTATTTTGACGAGACGTCCAAAGATTTGCAGATTTCAAAATATATTTATATAATTCAGTAATAGCATGCTCATTTAAGTACGTACCTACGTAATAAGCATGACCTTTTCCATATGAATTTTCAGTGATGGCCGCATATTTTCCCCAATATGGATGATTATAGTACGCCAAAACATTACCAGTCGTTGGTGTCAGCAATTCCATCCAATAAAGTATATTATCTTGATTGATAGATGGAAGTTTAGATGTTCCAGAAATTGTTATATTATTCGGTTCAACAAAAAGTTCATATTCAATACCGCAAGCTTCAGAAATAATACTAGGTTGCACATGAGTATAGACTTTAACATTTTCATTTGTAAAACCAGATCTGAAAGAATATAATATATTACCACCATTTTTTACAAACTGATTTAGAATTTTTAAATCAGCTTCTCCAACTGAATAGAGTGAAGGAACTATTAATAAATCATAATTGTCAATACGACAATCCCCAATTTGTAAAATATCAGCTTCAATATTTAATTTATACAAAGCATCGTAATATGAACGTAAGATATCATTATATTGATGGTCCGATCTTTTATTATCAAATAGTGCCTCCTTGTACGGAAAGAAATCCACAGCTGTTAAACTATTATTACTTACAATGAATGCAACTTTATTTTTTTTACTAGTGTTAAGAAAGTGAGAACCATATGATTGCAACTCTTTCCCGATTTGTTTGGCCTCATTGTACACAGGATTAGGTCTAAAATCATGACTTAACAACCCTTTCCAATAAGTTTCGAAACTATTATGAATAGAGTGCCAATGCCAGTATTCTATTGCATTGGCACCAGAAGCAATATGGCTATAAGCTTGTAGTCTTAATTGTCCTGGATATGGTGTCCAATGTTTAAACGCTTGTGCTTCAGTCTCCATAACAATATAATTTTTTCCTTTAGTAGATCTTGCAACATCTCCACAAAATGCAATTTCAATACCTGTTAAGTCATCTTGACTCGGATGATAAACATCTATCGAAATCACATCAAATAATTTTGATGCTTGAAAATGATTGACAGCTGGTTGAATACCATAAGATTGCCCTCGCCATTCAAAATCAAAATTATTCGTTACAAACTGATTTTCTTGTTTATATTCATTTACAATATTAACTTGCCAATTTAGAAATTCTGTAACAAGTCCACGTTTATATTCCTCAAATGCTGCTCCCAAACTTCCATTTATCGTTGTATTTATGGGAGGAAAATCTTCCCATGCATTGATCCGATTACTCCAGTAGTCAAGCCCATAAGCAGCATTAAATTTTTCTATATCATTATGAAATTTTTCTTTTAAGTATTTTTGAAAACCTATATAAACATTCTGGCTGCTAGTATCAAAATGTTTCGTTTCATTGTCTACTTGAAAACCGATTACAGCGGGATGAGAAGCTGTTTCTTGAAGCATTTTCCGAATAATTATTTCAGAAAAATAACGATAAGTGGGATGTGTAATATCAAATATTTGCCTTGCTCCATAAGAACGTTTTCCCTCTTTATCCGTAATCATTACCTCAGGATATTTTTTAGCTAACCAAGTAGGAATTGCATACGTTGGCGTACCAATAATAACATTTATCTTTGCCTCATACATTGCATTTAAAACTTTATGAACCGTTGAAAAATCAAAAGTACCCTCTTGCGGTTCATATGTACTCCAAGTACTTTCACCTATTCTAACAAGATTAATATTGGCATCCTTCATCATGGTTATATCTTCTTGAAGACGATCATACGGTAAATATTCATAATAATATGCTGCCCCATACAAAATTTGCTTCATTGCTGCATCTCTCCTAAAAAATTTCTTAACTAACAAAAAGCAACATAAATCAGTATTATTTTGTATTACTTTTTATTACTTTACATAAGAGTATATAGTATTTTTTTTATATAGTATATTGCTTTTTCGGCTCAATAATTGATCAAATCTGATCTAAAGGAGATAAAATGGATTTTTTAAAAAATGCAAAACGGTTACCAGCAATTGACTGGAATTTAAATTTTTTTGGGGCGCATATGCAAAGCGTGAATGAGAATTGGCATGTTCCAGAAGAACAACATCAAGCTTTTGAATTTATATATGTTATTGATGGGATCGAAAAAATTTCATTTAATAATAATGAAATTATCTTATGCTCGGGGGATCTTGCACTAATGCCTCCTGGATTTAAACATAGTGTAAAAGCTGTAGAAAATTTAACATATTTTTGCTTTCATTTTGGAATAGATGAACCAATCTTTGAATTACAACTTATTCAAAATTCATCTATACATTATTCAAATTCATCGCCTGAAGCTCAAACTTTAACCCCTTACTTTAAAAAATTCATTATGTTAATCAGTTCAAATATATATTTATTTAGTATTAAAATGAAAATACAAATTATTCTATCGGAAATTTTAATGATACTAGATCAACAAACTGTATTTGATGAAAACTATACTGGGGCTAATCAATTATATTATGCAAGACTTATTGCTGAAATATTAAAGACTAATTTATTAAATAATGTTTCAAATTACATAAAAACTAAATATTATAATAGTAAGGATGAGTTTAATATAGCAAAGACTATGGATGAAATTGGAATAAGTACGGGATATGGTTTCCGTATTTTTAAGAAAATATACGGTCTTTCACCGAGACAATATTTATCTCGCTTAAAATTAAAAAAAGCACAACAAATGATGTTAAATCCACAATTTTCTATTAGTGACGTTGCATTTGCTTTAGGATATCAAAATATTTCTAGTTTTAGTCGACAATTTAAACGTTGGAATGGTTATTCGCCAATAACATACCGTTCAGCTATTATTCATTCCACCAATAATTTAACCTAAAAATTATTTTTCTAGAAATAGTATAAAATGAATTGAGAAAGTTCTCCCTATTGTTTATGGCACCATGAAACAGGACAAAGTTGCAAATAAAAATCCCCACTTATGCAAAACGGCGCACCCCAGCGATTTTTTTCAAATCACTAGGGTGCGCCGTTCCTTCTAACTCCGCGTCGATGGCCAAGCCATCGTTTCCATAATCAACCAGATTGCATCGGAAAAAAATGCTAAAGTTCTTGCATATTCCTCAACTTTATATTTATCTGCCTATAGCAATTCTCTTTAGTGATTTCACAGATAATACCTTCCACTACCGAATTTTATAAATACGTCTTGACACTCTCACTGCATTATTGTACTATGTAACTAATACAATAATACAATGTAAAGGAGCATTCACTATGGCTTGGGATTTTACAAAAGATCGACCGATCTACACCCAGATCGCCGAACAAATCAAGAATCAAATATTTGTCGGCAAACGAAATCTGGGTGACAGACTACCACCCGTACGTGATCTTGCTATAGAGGCTGGCGTCAATCCAAACACGATGCAGCGTGCCCTCGCACAACTCGAGCAGGAAGAGATTATTTATGCAGAACGCACAAACGGGCGTTTCATTACGGAGGATAAAACTATGCTGGATAAACAAAAAAAAGAAACTGCACGCTTGCAGATGAACGATTTTCTTGAGAAAATGGCTGCGATTGGTTACGATCGAAAAGCAACGCTTCAATTATTAACAACACTTACGAAAGACGGTGAATAATATGGATTCCATTTTACAATGTCAAAACCTCACGAAACACTACGGCAGCACCTGCGGCCTGAACGATCTCACGCTTGATATTCCCCGTGGGCGCATCATCGGACTACTAGGCCCGAACGGCAGCGGCAAAACGACCTTCATCAAACTTTGTACTGGCCTGCTTGTCCCGACAAGCGGCACACTGACTATCGGCGGTCACCCGATCGGCACAGAAACAAAAAAAATCGTCTCCTATCTACCAGAACACACCTACATCAACAACTGGATGCGCGTTAAAGAAATGCTTGAATTCTTCAGTGACTTCTATAAAGATTTCAATGTAGATAAGGCTCGCGATATGCTGCAAAATCTGCAGATTGGCCTTGATGATAAACTTAAAAACATGTCAAAGGGCACAAAAGAAAAAGTCCAGCTCATCCTTGTCATGAGCCGCGAAGCTGACCTTTATCTGCTCGATGAACCAATCGGTGGTGTTGATCCAGCCGCTCGTGACTATATAATAAAAACCATCCTTACGAACTATCAGGAGAAGGCCTCCATCATCCTCTCGACACATCTTATCTCTGAAATTGAATCCATTCTTGATGAAGCCATTCTTATCAAACAGGGCAATTTGATTCTCCATGACTCTGTCGATGAAATCCGTGAAAAGAAAGGTGTATCCCTTGATGCACTATTTAGGGAGGAATTTAAATGTTAATCCATCTTTTTAAATATGAAATAAAGTCTATATTTCGTCAGTTGCTTCCGTTCTATGCTGCGCTTATTCTATTTGCTTTGCTTGAAAAAGTTTTCTATATGCTGCAGATGCCGACAATCATGTCCTTTACGGCGCTTTTCCATATTCTCATCATTGCCGCGGTCATGGTCTTTACGCTGGTTGTCATCACGCGCCGCTTTTACAGTAACTTTTTTTCCAATGAAGGCTATCTGACCTTCACTTTGCCCGTAAAGACTTGGGAGCTCATTACAAGTAAGCTCATCGCAGCACTTCTCTTTGCTTTCACTGGTATGCTGCTAACGTTCGCTACCGTTTTTTTCCTATTTGTCACCATAAACCCGGACATTCTTTCGGGAATCCAGTTTCCTTTCAGTACTATCACACCGGATGATATGCTTAACCTCACGACACACTTTGCTGCTTTTATCTACGGAACACTTATGTATGATGCCACAGCGATACTTATCATCTACGCTTCGGTGTCCATCGGTCATCTCTCCCGTGAGCATAGTATCTTCTGTGCTTTCGCTGCTTTTTTCGGGCTTTTCATTTTCGGACAGATATTTTCATTTGTACTTGGTGCAAACTACTATGTCACCTCATTACTCCTCTGTGGCATTTTTTTCATCATCACAAATTATATTCTAAGTCATCGTTTAAATCTAGCTTGAAACGGTTTTCGGGCCTCATGAAACAGGACAACGTTGCAAATGAAAATCCCCACTTATGCAAAATGGCGCACCCTAATGATTTGAAAAAATCACTAGGGTGCGCCGTTCCTTTTAACTCCGCGTTGGTGACCAAGTCATGGTCTCTTAAAAATTAATTTCCAACCTTCGTATCGATTTTATTTTATACAAATTTTTACAACACAGCCAACGTGTTAATCGGATAACGAAGAACTGTTTTCATTTTGCTTCATCATTCTGGATAAAATCCATCTTTATGCAGCATATACCACTTTAAAACTTCTGCCACCGGTTTTGCTTTCATTAAAAGCAGAATTTCCTTTGCAAACTCAAGAGATGCGCTACCATTAGCTGTGATGATATTTTTATCGCAAACCGCTTGTTTTTCTAAAAAATAGTTTTCCCCTTTATAGTGTGGAGCTTGTTCTTTCATAAATAAAAGTGTATTTCCAGAATGGTGAATTTGATCTATGTATCCATGCTGTGCCATAAAATTCGCTGCATTACAGATTGCAGCTACGGGAATCTTTCTTTTAACTGCGTATTCGACAACTGGGAGTACTGCGTTATTTAGTTGCTTCATCCAGGCATATCCTCCAGTTAAAATCAACAGGCTAAAATTATCTGGTAATTCTTCTATGGAATAATCCGGCAAAACCTTAAACCCTGCCATTGATACTTTAATCTTTCTATCAAAGCTGAGTGTTTTTATTGTGTATTGCGTATCTGGTGCATTCAGTTCTGCACAAACATAGGCACTTTCCCAATCAGCATATCCATCAAAAATGAATACAAGCACTTCTTTTTTCATTTCCTATCACTCTCCTTCTACTGCTTATTTTACAGCAGAAAAGGTGACACCTATATGTCACCTTTATACAGAGAATTTATTTTATTTAATCTTTGTTTTATTTCAACTTTCAACTCCGCTGGAGCGATAACCCTTACTTTATCCAAAATACCAAAAACAAAATCGGCTACCCACGTCAATTCCGAAGCAGAGAAACAAATTGTCCCAACAGTTGCATCACCGTCCAGGGACCTTTTACACAAAGAAGCATCCACTCTATCCGTCAAAAAAAATTCATTCAATATATCATATTCCAAGATAATTTTGAATTGTTTTTCTTGATCCGACGGACAAAAAACATTATTCCCATATGCTTTACCTACTTCTATCTTTTCAAAAGCATGAAATTCAAAAGTTTCATCCAAAATTTTATAAGATGCAATTCGCCGGACTTTAAAAAGACGAAATTCTTTTCTTTCCCTACAAAAAGCATAAACATACCAATTCGATTGCTTAAAAACTAATCGATGAGGCTCTATTACACGCTCCATCCTGGTATGAATGGATATATATTCCAAACAAATACAATTTCTTTGTATAATCGCCTGTCGAATATCAGCTATTTTTTTAGTTATCATATTATCAAAAAACCAAGAAGATAAATCTATTACATAATCACTTTGAAAATCTGTTTTTTCTTTCATGTCTGGCAGAAGTTTCGCAAGCAAATTTGTTATCGCATGATCTTGCTGAATACTGTTTAGCGCACTCAGTCCAGTAAATATTTTTTCTAGATCACTTGTAGAGAGAATATGTTTATTTATCTTATAGCCTTCCGATACTCCCACCCCACCACCAATACCAGGATAAGATATAATCGGAATCCCCGCACCATTGAGTGTATCCAGATCCCGAAGAATTGTCCTTTTCGACACTTCAAAGCGATCGGCCAGTTCTTGCGCTGTAATTCGATCTACATTCGCAAGAATAGAAAGAATCGCAACTAATCGTTCTATTTTCAATTTTTTACACCTCTGTAAGTATTACTCTAAAAATTTAAACGCATATAAGCATCAACAATTTTGGGCAAATCAGGTTATCCGATTAAGTTAAACAACCTACACTCATATAACCGTTATCTGGCAGCTGCGCATTGCCTTCAATGCATTCTCATGACTTTCTAGTGTAACCCCAGCACAACACTTGCTATCGACTATGATCATCTTTTCTGGATAGAACGCCTTGATCAATAGCACATTGGAAATGATGCAAATATCCGTGCAGAGTCCGACAATCGTAATAGATTCATGAGGTTCTACAGCCTGAATCAGTTTCGTACAGCCGAAGGTCGGTTTTTCAAAAACATTGCTTTCCTTCACGTATGGCTTGAGTGCATCACAAATCTCCCAGCCTTTTTCAGGTTTGATACAATGCTTGATCGGCAGATTCTTTCCTTCTTGCGAATCCAGGTAATCCTGTCCGTGCGTATCTTGCGTAAACATAATAACACTGTCAGTAGTGAAAAGCTTCTTTTGAACGCGCGGTACAATTGCCTGTGCCTCTTTGGTTCCCAAACTCCCATCAATAAAATCGTTTTGCATATCTATAATCAAAATCAAATCGTTCATAAAAATACCTCCGCTTCATTTGCTTCATCACAGTTGTTCCCCTGACGCCCTATCACTTTTCCTATTATTTCATGAAAAACTATACCGATTCCTTCGCCGGACTTAAATTGGACTT
>Ga0302200_10004392_pt1 | contig 11391 bp, 14 predicted proteins | sample II_Bog_N3_1_FD_194585 | JGI IMG/M metagenome (GOLD analysis project Ga0302200, IMG submission 194585) | Peat permafrost microbial communities from Stordalen Mire near Abisko, Sweden - II_Bog_N3_1 | ecosystem: Environmental > Terrestrial > Soil > Wetlands > Peat | place: Sweden: Abisko... | reverse complement strand
ATATCAATCGTGCGCAGCAAGCATATGCTCGGGCGCAGGAACGATTAGATGGATTTAAAATCAGTGCTGAAAAAAGCAAAGATATTGATTCAATTCGTGCGCAAGCTGCTTTTGATCGTGCTAAAGCACGTCTTAAAGCAACTAAAACTGATATTGAGAGATAAAAAATTATTTATTGATATACACAATTATCGAAAATATATTCAAAATATGCGTTATATTGTTACTGGAATAAATGGACAATTAGGCGGCAAAATAGCAGAGGATATGCTTCGTGAGGTATCTGGAAAACAGTTGATTTTTACATGTTCTAACTTAAATCGCTTACCAAAAGAAAAAGCGGACAATTGGAAAAAGCAAGGTGTTACCATTAGAGAGGCAAATTATGATAAAAAAGAACAAATGATAGAAGCCTTCAGAGGTGGCAATCGCATTTGTGTCATTTCGAGTGTCATGATAGGACACAGGCGCGTTGTTCAGCATAAGAATGTGATTGATGCTGCTATGGAAGCTGGCGTAAATCATATTACGTACACATCATTTTTAGGTGCTAATCGTAAAGGATATACTCAATATGTATTACCCGATCATACAGAAACAGAAAAATATTTACGTGAAAGTGGCGTAAATTATAACATTATGAGGAATAATCTTTATATAGAAAATTACTTAACTAATTCTGTGATGTTAGCTTTATTGAGTGATAATAAATGGTATACTACCGCAGGTGAGGGAAAAGCAACCTTTATTGCCAAAGCGGATAGTGCTCGTGTGGGGAGTGCATTATTATTAGGTAAAGGAGAGTATAATAAAGATTATGATGTAACAGGTGGGGAATTAATTAGCCAACATAAAATTTGTGATATGATTTCTGAAGCATCAGGTATGGATTTTAAATATGTGACACTTGATAATGATAAATTTTATAAATATTTAGATTCAATCCATATTCCTCGTGATTCATATGGTGATTATTCGAAATCGCCCGTGCCATGGTGTAGTAATGACATGGTAACTAATGAAGCTAGTATTAGAGATTCTTTAATGGCAATTCAAACTGATACAGTTGAAAAATTGACTGGTAGAAAGCCATTACGTGTTCAGGATTTGATCGGTACGTACAAATATGTATGGGAAAATAAAGTAACTCGTTATGCGGACTTAAAATAAGTTTGGATGGAATCACCCCCAAATAGTCGTGATTGATAAAAATATTAAGACTATTATTAATTTGTCTCTGAAGCCCTGAAGGTAGTGCTGAAATAATAATAGATCAATTCATGACAAATGTTTATGATAATTATGTTATCGGAGAGCTTTGGAACGGCTTCATGAAAATGATTGAAAATCAGTTAAGAAACATATCATTGAATTTTTTCGTAATGAATGCTAGCAAATGATATATCAGTAAAAGATACAAGTTAAGATAGAATTATTTAGTGCTAACGTGTGTTTCATTCGGGATCTGGTTTGGGAGGAAATTCATATTGAGAAATTTTGGCAAGATTACCATAGGTCAACTAGTCGATTTGATGGCGAAAGAGAACACTGAGACGGAAGCTTTGGTTTATCCAGATCTCGAGTTACGGTATACTTACGAAAAATTTCAGCAGGTTTGCAATCGAACAGCTAAAGGTTTGATGAAGTTAGGTGTGCAAAGAGAAGAACATATTGCCATATGGGCTACAAATATCCCACAGTGGGTTATTACTCAGTTTGGCAGCGCCAAAATGGGAGCCGTATTGGTACCAATCAATACAAGCTACAGGGTCTTTGAATTAGAGTACTTGTTAAAACAGTCTGACACTACGACACTGATTTTAATGGAAGGAGCAAAATACGTTAGCATTATTTATGCTTTGTGTCCTGAATTATATGACTGCAGTCCCGGTGAACTTAAGTCAAAGCGGCTGCCTTTTTTGAAAAATGTCATATTGATAGGTAAGAGACGCCATCCAGGCATGTTTCTATGGGATGATTTAATGCAAATGGGCTGCGAGACAACAGATGCGCAACTAGTACTTCGCCAATCATCCTTAAATCCGAATGATGTTGTTAATATGCAGTATACTTCGGGCACCACTGGTTTTTCCAAAGGGGTTATGCTCACGCACTACAACTTGATTGGTAATGCCTGCAGTCTGTCGGAATGTATGGGTCTTACCAATAAAGACAGACTATGTATACCGGTTCCCTTTTTTCATTGTTTTGGTTGTGTATTAGGAACAATGACTTGCATGGCAGCGGGGGCTACTATGGTTCCGCTGGTCGTGTTTGACCCCGTTAAAGTACTTGAAACTATTGAAAAAGAATGTTGTACTGCAGTACATGGAGTGCCAACTATGTTCATCATGGAATTGGAGGAAATGATGAAAAAAGAATATGATACTTCATCCTTGCGCACCGGTATCATGGCCGGTTCCCCTTGTCCTATCGAGGTGATGAGAGAAGTCGTGAATAAGATGGGAATGCGTGAGATTACGATAACCTATGGTCAGACTGAGGCCTCACCGGGTATTACTATGACTAGGTCGGATGATTCTCTCGAAGTGCGGGTGTCTACGGTGGGGCGGGCGTTGCCTAATGTGGAAGAGAAAATCCTCGAGGCGTCCAAGGAGAACTGTGTTCGCGAGGTTACAACATAATGAAAGGCTATTATAAGATGCCTTCTACCACCGCTAAAGTCATTGATCATGATGGCTGGCTGCATACTGGTGATTTGGCTGTTATGGATGATAATGGCTATTGTAAGATTATGGGTCGGTTGAAAGATACAATTATTCGTGGTGGCGAAAACATCTATCCGCGAGAAATTGAAGAATTTCTTTATACTCATCCCAAAATAAAAGATGTGCAGGTAGTAGGTGTACCAAGTAATAAATATGGTGAGGAAATCATGGCTTTTATACAGTTGAAGCATGGAGAGATCTTTACTATAAAAGAAATCAGAGCTTACTGTCGGGGAAAGATTTCCCATTATAAGATCCCCAAATACATCGAAATGGTTGCAACTTACCCAACTACAGCCAGTGGAAAAATTCAGAAATATAAGTTGCGTGAACTGGCTTTGAAATTGGTGGGATTTCATAAAACGACAAAATCCTAGTGTGGTATCTACTAGAGGGTTACTCCGAATGGGGGGGCAACTTTTACGGAGCCGAGGAATTTACAAGAGATAGCCCGCTTGAGCAACGAGTTCAATTAATTTACATTACCCATTAACAGATGAATTGAGTGCATCGTGAATGGTCCTCCTCCCAGGTGTACCATTAAAAGGTAAATTTATAGCGAATCGTGATTGTATTATAGTTGAATTGCAAATGGATGATGAAATATATATTGAAATGCCCTCTTTTAATAGACCGTTAACTAATAAAACTGTCTAGCAAAAGGGGGCACATATTTTATTGACGAAAAGAAAAAGTTAAAGATCATATGTTTGAGAAAATCACGAGTTGTGGTGGGCACAGTGAAACATATGACAACATCGGAAAAGCTTTTAAAATGTGGTATCTCAAGACGAGATCGGACAATTGTCAGAGGCTTTTGGGAAGATGTCCGCCAAATTACAAAACTTGGTTGTAAATGTACAATCCAAAGCCGAAACTGTTGCAGCTTCTAGTGAAGAGTTGACTGCTAATGCTGATCAGTCTGCTCAGGCAGCTTAATCAGGTAGCCATGTCAATTACCGATGTGGCCACAGGAGCCAATGAGCAAATGAAAGCATCAGGAGAAACGGCAAGTGTGGTGGAACAACTGGTGACCAGTATACAGTAAATTTCGGCCAAGACCAACCAAGTAGCTACTCAGTCGGGAAAAGTGGTTGACAGAGCAAACGATGGTGGTCAAACGATCGAGCTTGCAATTGCTCAGATGGGTAAAATTGAAACAACCGTGAATTCTTCGGCTCAAGTTGTGAGTAAACTTGGTGAGAGGTCTAAAGAAATCGGTCAGATCGTTGCGACCATATCAGGTATAGCTGGACAAACTAATCTTTTGGCTCTCAATGCAGCCATCGAGGCGGCACGGGCAGGGGAACAGGCGAGAGGTTTCACAGTTGTAGCCGAAGAAGTGCGAAAATTGGCTGAACAGTCTCAGGAAGCGACCAAGAAAATCGCTGTATTAATCGGGGAAATCCAGGGTGATACTGATAATGCCGTTGTTGCGATGAATAACGGCACTCGGGAAGTAAAGAGCGGGGCTGATGTGGTCGATAGTGCCGGGATCGCCTTCCGGGAAATCGTGAATCTTGTGAGCGAAGTGTCAAGCCAAGTGAGAGAGATTTCAGCAGCCATGCAGCAAATGGCTGCTGGTAGCCAACAGATCATCAGTTCAGTTAATAAAATTGACGAGCTTGGTAAGAAATCAATCGGTGAAACACAGAACGTTTCGGCGGCTGCGGAAGAGCAGCTTGTAGCAATGGAGGAAATTGCTTCATCTAGTCAGGTCTTGGCTAAATTGGCTGATGAGCTGCAGACGTCAGTAGCGGGGTTCCAAGTATAATCACTGTATAAAGTACACTAACCTTCTGTGAAAACCTAGATATAAGAATCATTCTAATAAATAAATGCTGAAATAAGTAAAAAACTACTTATTTCAGCATATTTTTTTGCTGAAATGGACATAAAGTGAATAAATATTTTACAATTAAAGGGTTCTTTGTAAAATATGGTGGCTTTCTTTGGTCATCCGGACTTTTATATGCAAATTTATTAATTAATGCTTCTATGATAAATGTTAGAATCATGCTGTAAAAAATATAAGGCATGGTGTTATAAAATTTTCACCTGATATTGTATCGTGATATTAATATTGTAATAGTTGTGGATCGTCATGATATCTATACTTTATGATAATTTTTGTATTGCATAACATATTTTATGCTTTATATTGATTTGCACTAAGGAATAGTATATACTGTTTTTAATAAGGACTGCTAAATTAATTAAGAGAATTTTGTAGAGGTTTGTGCAATATGCATTCGTTAATTCAAGCAATATATTTACAAGTAAGGTGGTGGTGATGTGAGCGATGACATTACAAATGATATAGTTGACCCAGCGAAGCGTGTTGGCAGAGTATTAAAACGAGTACGATTTGATCGCGATATGACATTAGATGAAGCTGCTGAATTGACTGGCGTTAGTAAGACAATGCTGGGGCAAATTGAGAGAGGTAGTTCTTCACCAACTATTTCGATTCTATGGAAAATTGCAAAAGGGTTGCGTATTTCGTTATCAAATTTACTGAACGAAGATGAACTGCAATATAAGGCTGTTAATATTGAGGAGGATATACAGCCCGTATATGATGCTGATAAGAAAATGGTATTATATGATGTATTCCCTTTCAATCCGATTAACGGGTTTGAATATTTTTATATTAAATTATTACCGCATACGGTGCATCCTGCTGAGGCTCATCGAGATTCTATGGAAGAATATATCGTTGTTACGCAGGGTACACTTTCGTTGACAGTAGATAATAAGACATATATATTAAAGGCACCAGCGTGTATTAGTTTTATGCCAAATGTACCTCATATCTATGCAAATGATGGCGATGATGTTGTTGTTTTCCAAAATATTATGAAGTATTGATTGTGTATAACGCACTGGTTCGAGGGAGAAGAATTAGCAATGTTAACAGAACGTATTCAAAAAGCAAAAAATAATTATATTGATGCAAAACCGGCTATTTCGTATGAACGCGCTCGTATTTGGACGGAGTCTTACAAAAAAACTGAGGGAGAGGCATCACGTATTCGTCAAGCAAAAGCTTTTAAAGCAGTATGTGACCAGTTGGTTGTTACTATATTTGAAGGTGAATTAATTGTTGGAGCCATCGGTGAATTCCGCAAATGTGGTATTTTGACTCCTGAATATTCATGGACTTGGGTAGATCGGGAAATGGATAATTTTGATACGCGCGTGCAGGATCCTTATGTTATGACTGATGCACAACGGACTTATGTACGAGAACAGATTTTCCCTTATTGGAAGGGAAAATCTTTGGAAGAAGCTTATTTAGCACAATTATCGCCCGATGTAGCCAAGGTCATTGTGGATACTGGTATAGCGGACATTGATTCTAAATGGCGTCAGGCTGTGGGCGAAATCACGCCGGATTATCAGGATGTATTATTTAAACGAGGTTTTGGCGGTATTATATACATTATGTCATGAAAAATTGGCATTGTTGACGTCAGCTAAAGCGGAAGATATGAAGAAGATAGAATTTTATCATACGGTGATAGCGGTATCTGAGGGAATTATTCATCTAGCTCATCGGTATGCTGATAAGGCTGAAGCGATGGCTGGAATCGAAAAAGATGAGAAACGGCAGATTGAGTTACTGGAAATTGCCCGAATATGCCGAACAGTACCAGAAAATCCACCACAAACATTCCATGAAGCTTCGCAATTCATCTGGTTTGTTCAATTGGGCGGAATTTTATCCGAAAATCCGTTATCGCTTAATCCTGGGCGTTTCGACCAGTATATGTACTCGTATTATCAATATGATAAGGCACATGGCATTTCCACGGACGACGATATTCAAGAATTGATCGAATGTTATTGGCTAAAACTATCCGAATGGGTTTGGACTATATCTGCTAATACGGCAGATTTCTTTGCGGGGTACAATCAGTTTCAGAATTTGACAGTAGGCGGCAAGACCCGGAGCGGCAAAGATGCTGTTAATGCATTGAGTTACATGTGTTTAAAAGCAACTGGCGAAGTTAAGACTCATCAGCCGGGGCTAAGTGTGCGTATCGCTAATGATGGACCAAAGAAATTTTTGGATGCTGTAGCAGAATTGGTCAGTAAAGGAACTGGATTTCCAGCAATTCACAGTGATGCTGTGGGATATCAAATGTTATGTAACTTGGGTTATTCACCGGAAGATGCCCGTGACTGGAGTAATTGCGGTTGCGTGGTGCCGCATTTTAGAAAAACATTCGAATGGACTTCGACGGTTAATTTAAATTTTACAGCGGCTTTAGAGTATGCTCTGAATAACGGTAAAAGTCGTATAAATGGTCAGACAATGGGGTTAACTGATAATTCGAAGCAAAAATTTTCAAGTTATGATGATGTGGAATCGGCGTTTTTTAAACAATTCGATCATCTCATAGAATTATCAGTGATCGGTAGTTTGGAAGCTCAGCGGCTGCAACAGGAAAAGGTAGCACGACCATTCTTTTCCGCTTGTATGGAAGCTTGCCTAGAAGATGGAAAAGATTTGGTGGATGGTGGTGCAAAATACAATATAGGGCCTGTGCTGACAGGTATAGGTTTGGCAGTTACGGCTAATTCATTGGCGGTTATAAAAAAATTGGTCTATGAAGAAAAAATTATTACCATAGATGCATTGATACAGGCATTGGATCATAATTGGGAAGGTTACGATGAATTGCGTCAAGTAGCAAAAGCAGTACCAAAATATGGTAATGATGATGATTATGTGGATGATATTGCTCAGAAGATTGCGAATCACTACTATACAGCAGCGCATCAGTACAAGGATTATTATGGACATCCTTTTACAACAGCATTTATGGGCATTTCTAACTATCTGCCAGCTGGTCGGGTTATTGGAGCGACTCCGTGCGGGCGTAAATCCGGTGAACCTTTATCAGAGGGCGTATCACCGGTAGCTGGAAGTGATATTTCCACGCCGTTAGCAGCGATGAAATCTGCTGCAAAAATGAATCAGGATATTCATTCCGGTGGTACTTTACTGAATTTGCGACTGAATGCGGATTTGGTCAATACAAAACGGGGACAAAGTAACTTAGGTGCTATGATTCAGACATTTTTTGCTATGGGTGGTTTTCATGTGCAATTTAATACACTTTCTACAGAAATATTGCGAAAAGCACAGGATCATCCGGAACAGTATAAAGATTTATTAGTTCGAGTGGCCGGTTATAGTACGCAGTTTGTTAATTTATCTAAGGCAATGCAAGATGCTATTATTGCCCGTAATGCTCATGAAAGTTTCTAGGAGTGTCAGTGATGATAAATAAGGGATATTTGATAGGGCTGCAACACTACTCCGTTAATGATGGTGATGGTATCAGGACTGTTTTGTTTTTGGCAGGATGTCCCCTTCGCTGTCAATGGTGCAGTAATCCAGAAGGATTTAATCGGTTTAATAAAGTGGTTTATCTGAAAGCCCAGTGCATTGGCTGCGGACACTGTGTTGACGCCTGTCCGTATGGTGTCGGAATTAATCTGAATGAACAAGAAAATCGTCGTAAGTGTCGAGGCTGTGGTAAATGTGTCACCCAATGTCCAACCAGCAGCCGACAGGATATGATTATGGAACGGACTGTCGATGAAGTGATAAGCGAATTGGAACGACAATTGCTATTTTTTCGACAATCCGGTGGCGGTGTTACTTATTCTGGTGGAGAATGTACATCGCAAGCAGAATTTCTCGCAGCCGTAGTGAACCGTTGCTATGATATGGGTCTAAATCAGGTTATAGAAACATCAGCTTTTTTTGACTTTGATATACTGCGACCTGTTTTAGAAAAAATGGATTTAATTTTTGCTGATATAAAAACGATGGACGAGCAGAAACATCGTTTTTATACAGGCGTAAGTAATCAGGTTATTTTGGAAAATATAAAGAAAATAGCAATACTTCGCCAACCAATGGTTATTCGTATTCCCATAATATTAGGAGTAAATGCCACGGAAGAAAATGTGCGGGCAACAGCACGGTTTGTTAAGGAAAACATCCCTGATCCATGTATGGAATTATTGCCGTATCATGCTTATGGAAAAGAAAAATATGATCGCTTAGGGTTACGTCATCCAGATGCGCGGTTTGGTTCACCAAGTGATGAAGAACTTGAATTATTTAAGGGAATTATTGCAGCGGAAGGTGTAAGAAATATATCGTATCGCTAAATCTTCAGACAATAAACATAGGGACATACTATGCCAGTGATATTGGTGAGGTAATTGTTATATATTATTTCGGCGTCAGCTACTAAAAACAAGGGGAGGGAAATACTATAGTAATTGTACTGTTTACATTATTAGGCGTGGCGGTGGGGACCGTAGGTGCTTTACTGGGGATCGGCGGCGGATTGCTGATTATACCGTTTTTTTTATTTGTTTTCCACTTTTCACCGCAGCAGACTGTAGGTACTGCTACCGTTATCGTGTTTCTAAACGCTATTTCAGGAACGGTAGCCTATTTGCAGGACCGAAAGATTTATTTAAAAGCGGCGGTATGGTTTGGTATAGCAACGATTCCAGGAGCTTTTGCTGGCAGTTATTTAGCATCATTTTTTACAGGCAAGTCGTTTTCTTTGTTGTTTGGATGTTTTTTACTTGTCATGGCGGGGATGTTATATTGGCAGTCTTGTCGCCGCGTAGCAGATGTGGAATTTAATCCAGACACCTTTCAATGTCCTATGAAGTTGGGCGTTGTTTGCAGTGTCGGTGTTGGGGTCATGGCCAGTGCGTTAGGTATAGGTGGTGGTATTATTCATGTACCGTTTATGGCATATGTTTTGAAGTTTCCTATTCATGTCGCTATAGCTACATCAACTGTTATTTTGGCTATTTCTGCAATCAGTGGTGCTATTTCGCATGCTATATTAGGTCATGTGCTGTGGATACCAGCTATTTTCTCTGGTATTGGGGCGATCATCGGGGCTCAGCTAGGAGCTAAGATTGCTGGTAAATCGAAGCCTCAAATTTTGACGAAAGGATTGTCAGTTTTGGTATTTGTCATGGCTGTTAAATTTATTATGAACGGATTATGAAAATAAATATCATGGCTGAATCGTATTATCATACATATAAAAAGTCACCATTGTATATTCGGGAAAATCTACAATGGTGACTTTTTATGCTGGTGATTGCTTCAATCATTTTGCGGTTGTCTTCTTCCATAAAATCGCCCAGATGAAAATTGTTCAGAATGATTCCCTGCACAGGAATTTTACGTGCGCGAAGATGTTTTATGGTGAGTACAGCAGTATTGATTGTGCCCAGACCGGCATCAACGATGACGAGTATGCGTAGTTTGAGCTTTTTTACGAGAAGACCTGTTCATATGTTTTTCAAATATTGGTTTCTGTGACAGTGATACATTTTCCCATGTTTTATGTTTCATTTACTTCGATTTTTATAGGTTCGTTATTTTTTTGTATATCCAGCCAGAGGTTTGCTTTATAACAACGTACACTCAAAAATGCGGCGAGATAGCACAGACAAAAATCTCCTGGAATTTGCAAAATGCCACTATACAGTATAAGCGGCCAAAAGGCAATTGGCGCATCGATTATATAGTTTGAGCTGATATAAAAGTAAAGGAGTCCGAATATGTAGACAATGACCATGCCACCGAGATTTACGGCAAGCATATTATATAGTGTGATATTTTGACCGCGACGTGCCATGACACCAGTAAACCCTGCCTGCAGTATAAAACCGACTAGGTAGCCGAAGGTCGGTTGCAGGATATAGCCAGGACCACCACCCTCAGCGAAAACCGGTACGCCAATGAGCCCTAAAAGGACATAGACGCCAACTGCTGTTGCGCCAAGTTTACCGCCGAGTAATAAACCTGCAAGCAGGGTGAAGAGAAACTGCAGGGTAAATATATCCGTCCCAATAGGAATCTTGATAAATGCACCTATAGCCACGAGCGCTATAAAAAGTGCGCAGAGTGTCATTTCTTTAAGTTTTAAATTTTTCATTTTATCGCCTCCACAAAATTACTTTCTAAGAATACGCTTTTACACTTTAATTGTCAACCTATTTTAAAATTATAGTTTACTAATATTCACCAGCATAAGTTGGCACATAAATCTGGTCTGAGTGCAATCCAATCCTTTAATTTACTTTTTATAGTTTGTGCTTTCTGCCCGCAAGCGGGGCAAGTATGAAATTTACGAGGCAGTTGAAGCGTAAGCAATTTGTTTTTTGAATTACAAGGACAAGACATATATAAACTTAGAACATTTTGTTTTTGTAGATTTGTAGGTTGGAATAACCCTTCAAAGGACAATAAGGTTTTATGTCGAATAAACGTACGTGAGTTTACTTTTTATTCTATTAAAGTTAAGTATTTCCGCAGATATAGGAATGAAAATTTTTTTACGATGAGCATGATGGATTTAGTTAGTCTATTAATATAAAATTTGCTTAATTTAAGCCTGCGTGGAAAGAAGTGAGAAAATGAATGTGAATGTCAATGAAAAAGTGAGCCACTTGGCAATGAATTTTTGAACCACTCTGGCAACGAAAAAGTGAACCATGTGCTAATGAATTTTTGAACCACTAGCACTGTTTAATCGGAAAGAATCGCCATTCATATTCAATACATGTGAATGATATGTCAGTCGATCCACAAGGGCTG
>Ga0302200_10004389_pt1 | contig 11401 bp, 9 predicted proteins | sample II_Bog_N3_1_FD_194585 | JGI IMG/M metagenome (GOLD analysis project Ga0302200, IMG submission 194585) | Peat permafrost microbial communities from Stordalen Mire near Abisko, Sweden - II_Bog_N3_1 | ecosystem: Environmental > Terrestrial > Soil > Wetlands > Peat | place: Sweden: Abisko, Stordalen... | reverse complement strand
ATCAGCATTTCACTGAATTGATTAAAAGTTAAATCCACCCAGTTGGGTGAGACTCGAGCAGCTTATTAGGCTGCCCAACGAGTCGCACTGTTGTTGCAAACTATCCTGATAGGCGTAAAAGCTGCGGTAATGCTTCCTAAACCATCGTGCGTTGTGGTTAAAAACAAATACTGTTCTATCCAGTCCTTAACGCCTACCCGAATATAATCAGGCAATTTAGCAGTTATAAATACCCGCTCGCCTTTTTTATGTAAAGCTTTACATAACAAAGGTTATGGAAAGTAAAAGATTATGTAAAGCAATCCGGTTAAAGCCGTTGGATTGCTAAAATTCAGCGGCTTAGGCTTATTTCTACTTTACATTATTTTGTTAGCGGCAATAGTGCCATAACCATAGATAATGTAATTATGAAAGAAAATCAAACCATCGACGAACTCGTAAATGAGTTTGAAAAACACCTTCGCACCCTGCAACGAGGCCGGTACACCCTCCGGGGATATTGGCAGATCTGGAAACCCTTAAAGCTATTTATGGCTGCGGCAGGGATCGAAAACTATGATAAATCTGTTGGCGACCAGTTCATTAAGTCAAAGCTGGGCGACTATGATTATGCCTCGCTTGACCGGATGCAGCGGCATTTGGTTAATAAGGTCGATGCACTGCATGTATTTCAGTCTACAGGCCAAGTCTTTTTTGGGACTGCACCATTAAGAAGAAATCCGCCGAAGGTGTTGACAGGCGAAGTAGGTGTTGCCATGCAAGACTTTATCACCTATAAAGCAACAACTTTTACGCTGTCAAAATCAACCCAAAACCACTACCTGAACACGCTGCATGCTTTACTTACCTTTTTGAGCGGTAAAGAAATAAAGAGCGTTGCCGACATAAATGAGGTGTACCTGGTATCGTTTATGAAAAGCCTTAATCCCGCAACTCTGCCCACCAATCATTCCAAATTGGGCGTTATCAAAAGCTTTTTTGCCTATCTGTACACAGAAAAGATACTTGGTAAAGATTATTCAGATGTGATACAGCGTACAAATTACAAATCGCAACCAAAGCTCCCCTCGTTTTTTTCTACAGAAGATATTACCTGCATCATAGAAAAGATCGACCGGGGCAACCCATCGGGTAAAAGAGATTATGCGTTGGTATTGCTGGCTGCAAAACTTGGTTTGCGGGTTTCTGATATAGCACAGTTAAAGTTCGAGAACATTAATTGGGACAAGGGCATCATTGAGATAGTGCAATTCAAAACCAAAAAAGAAATTACCCTTCCGCTTCTGCCCGAGATAGGAAATGCCATTGTTGATTACTTAAAATATGCACGTCCCGTCTCCAATGCGCCATATTGCTTTTTACAGCATATATACCCATTCAAATCAATAACTCCCGAAGACGTTACAAACAGAATAGCTTTACATATACGGCGTTCAGGCATCGTTCTTAAGAACAGGCACAAGGGAGCGCACGCATTACGGCATAGCTTTGCTACTCATTTGCTTGAAAATAAAACACCGCTCCCTGTAATATCAGAAGTGTTAGGGCATCGTCATACAGCTTCGACCATGCTTTACCTGCGTGTTGATAAACAACAACTTAAACAGTGCGCCCTTGATGTACCAATGGTTGCGCCGACTTTTTACCAGCAGAAAGGAGTGTTTGTATCATGAGTACGATCAATTACTACAGCATATACAAGCCCTTTATTGAAGAGTTTGTTGCGTTAAAAAGGCATCTGGGTTATAAATACATGACCGTCGAATATGCTTTTATGCAGCTCGACCAATTGGCTTATGACCGGGAAGAAACCACTATCGGCATCACCAAAGAACTCTGTAATGAGTGGTGCATCAGGCGGCCAAATGAATCGGATAAAACGTGGTATAATCGCATTCAGGCCATGCGGCAGTTCAGCACCTATCTAAATAAGTTGAATTACGCATCTTACTTACCTGTACTGCCGAAAATCAAGCAATCAACCCATATACCTTATATCTACACTAAAGAGGAAATGGCTGCCATATTTGAGGCGACCGACCAGTTAAGCGCACATAGCACTTGTTATAACTCTATGGTCTTAGTGCTTCCGGCATTGTTCAGGGTATTATATGGTACAGGTCTCCGTGTAGGCGAAGCATTATCCTTATCCTGCAAAGATGTATATCTCGAAGAACAATATATCATACTCCGGGACACGAAAAACGGTACGGACAGGATGGTGCCAATCTCTGATTCCGTCACCCAGGTGGTCAAGGAATATATGAATTGCAGGCAGCGCTTTCCTCTGGTAAGAAACACAGACCTGCTTTTTGTACAGCCCAATGGTGACTGTTGCGACAATAGCCGGACATATAACTGGTTCCGAAAAGTGCTGTATAAAGTGGGTATTCCCCATCGGGGCAGGCGTCAAGGCCCGCATGTGCATGACTTGAGGCATACCTTTAGTGTGCACTCACTGGCGAAAATGGCGGAAGCCGGTACCGACCTGTACTATTCACTGCCGGTGCTTTCAACTTATCTCGGCCATAAATGCATCGCCAGTACGGACGGGTATGTACGGCTTACCGCCGATATGTACCCGTCTATTATCACTAAGGTTAATAATGTCTGTCCTTTTTTATTCCCGGAAACCCATGATGAAGCAATCCATGAAAACAGTTAACTTCCCTAAGAGCCTTGCGGACTTCCTGACCAAATACCTCCCTGCCGAAAGGGGAATGAGCAATAACACGATAGCATCATATAGGATGACCTTCATTCTGCTCATCTCTTTTATGGAAGAACATAAAGGCATAAAGCCCCAAAAGCTGGTGTTCAGCGATCTGACAAAAACTTGTATTGTCGAGTTCCTTAACCACCTGGAGCAGGTACGCAAATGCAGTATCTCTACCCGCAACGTTAGGCTGGCGGCATTACATACCTTTTTTAAGTTTGTGCAATACGAATGGCCGGAGCAATTGGAAGAATGCAGGAGCGTGCTTTCAATAAAAGTAAAAAAAGCACAGTGCGGCACCATCAACTATCTAAGCGTTGATGGCATCCGGCTTTTATTAAGCCAGCCTGACCTGACCACAAAACAAGGGATACGGGATCTGGCTTTGCTTGCATTGATGTATGATACGGGTGCCCGGGTGCAGGAGATCATTGACCTAACCCCGGAAAATATCAGGTTAAACAAGCCTTGCACCATGAAACTCATAGGAAAAGGTAATAAAGCCCGTATCGTTCCGCTTATGGATGCAGAGGTAGTTCACTTAAAGAACTACATGGCGAAAAATCGATTATTGGAAGCCCATGCAGGTACGTACCCATTGTTCTACAATACCCGCAGGGAAAAACTGACACGGGCAGGTGTTACCCATATCCTGCATAAATATGCAACAATGGCGCGAAACAGTGATAAGTTGTTAATCCCCGATAAAATCAGTTGCCATTCGCTTCGCCATTCAAAAGCGATGCACCTTTTACAAGCTGGTGTTAACCTTGTTTATATACGTGATATTCTTGGGCATCAATCGGTTATCACAACCGAAGTCTATGCGAGAGTTGATTCCAAACAAAAACGGGAAGCAATAGAAAGCGCCTACATCAACGTTGTTAAAAAAGAAGCCCCTGTATGGGTGAGCAATGAAAGCCTATTAGACTGGTTAAAGAACTTTTGAGGCTAAAATAATGTAAAGTAGAATAGCCTGATTAAACACCTGAAAGTGGCAAAAGGCATTCTACTTTACATAATCTTTTACTTTCCATAACCTTTTTTATGTAAAGCTTTACATAACTATGGTGAGCGCATATTTATTACCGCAAAATTGCCGGGTTATATCCGGGTGGGTAATTCCGACCTGATAGAAAAATATCTGGTGCGCCCATAAGGGTATATAGTGAATGTAGCTTTGGCAAGCTATTAGGCAAGTGTTTATATCGCCTATCAACAGCCGACTTATCTGAAAGGGAAACTGGACAGGGAGTGTAGCATGTCGGAAAAGCCATAAGTCAACTAATTGTCGTGTTGCGACTGAATGGCAAGTTGAAAAGTAGATATGAGGATGAAATCTATTCTGATTGAACGAGAGCCTTAGCGGTTAGTTGTCTAAGCACGGACGGAAGACAGTTATAAACGTCGGTATTGTGATACTACAACGTAAACAGATAGCGGATGTAGCATAACGTATCACAATCGCAGCTACAATAAGTAGAAACAGGTTAAATCGCATCCGACAATCTACAAAGCCAGGTCACTATATATCTAAATGGGGATTACCTAAATCGGAATGCCACTGGCGTGGCTATGGGGATAGCCCCTGAATATTCTACATGGTAACGGAGCTCCCGTAGTAGTCCGAGCAAGGGAAAGCCTTGTACATGGCGAAGGGATGCAGTTGATTCAGTTTAATATGATTAAAGGAAATTGTGAGAGACATGAGAAGTCCCGAAAAAGTATTAAACAGTCTAACCGAACACAGCAGTGACTTAAACTACAAGTTTGAACGGCTGTACAGGGTACTGTTTAACGAAGAGATGTATTACACTGCTTATCAGAATATCTACAGCAAAGTAGGTAATATGACGGCAGGCACCGATGGCACAACCATCGATGGCATGAGTATATCCCGAATTAAACGGTTGATAGCTACGTTGCAAGACGAAACTTATCAACCAGCACCATCCAAAAGGATATACATTGCCAAGAAAAATGGCAAGAGACGTCCTTTAGGCATTCCATCATTCATCGACAAACTGCTACAGGAAGTCATCCGGATGATACTCAATGCGATATATGACGGTAGTTTTGAAAACACTTCTCACGGTTTCAGACCTGAAAGAAGTTGTCACACAGCACTGACCAAAGTTCAAAAGACATTTACAGGAGCAAAATGGTTTATCGAGGGAGATATAAAAGGTTTCTTCGATAATATTAACCATGACGTTCTCATCCATGTTTTAGGTGAACGTATCGCAGATGAAAGCTTCATTCGATTAGTAAGAAAATTCCTCAATGCAGGTTACGTTGAAGATTGGGTATATCACAGATCATATAGTGGTACACCTCAAGGTGGTATCATTAGTCCAATACTGGCTAACATATACCTTGACAAACTGGACAAGTATATAAAAAATTACATTAGCCAGTTTGATATTGGAACATCAAGAAAGCTTAACCCCGTACTCCGCCAACTGGTACTAAAGAAACACAGCTTAGTTAAGAAACTCAAAATTGAAAAGGACGAGAATGTTAGAAAGCAGTTAATTGAACAAATTAAGGGAATAGTTAAGGAACGACAGAAATATCCTCCTATGGATGATATGGATAAAGGTTTCAGGAAACTAAAATATGTCAGGTATGCAGACGATTTTCTCATAGGTATCATAGGTAGCAAAGATGATTGCAGAAAAGTAAAAGAAGACATTAAGGCTTTCCTTAATGACACACTTAAATTGGAACTTTCAGATGAAAAGACCCTGATAACCAATGCGAATAGTCATGCAACGTTCTTGGGCTACGATGTATTCGTACGTAAATCAAACAATACGTTAACGGATAAAACTGGTAATCCTATCAGATGCTTCAATAGTAAGGTGGTACTGTATGTCACCACAGAGGTAATGAGAAATAAACTACTGGAATATAAGGCTTTGAAAATAACAACGCCCAATAGGAAAGAAGTTTGGAGAGGCAAGTCCCGTGGAAATATGATAGGGTTTGATGCACTGGAAATAATCACCCGATACAATGCCGAGATATTAGGCTTCTATAATTACTATTCAATTGCCAATAACAGCCACATTATCAACTCTTTTTATTACATCATGCGATACAGTATGTACAGTACTTATGCAAGTAAATACCGCTCCACAATATCGAAGTTGATGTACAAATACAGAGTAAATAAAACTTTCTCTATACCCTACACTAATAAAAAGGGCCAGACAAAGTATCGTCCTCTTTACAATGGGGGTTTCAAACGAAAGACACCTACGTGCGACAGCGAAGTAGACACCATTGCCAAAACAGTAACCTACACAGGGGGCAGAAACAGCTTATCGGACAGGCTAAAAGCATGCATTTGTGAGTATTGCGAAACCACGGATGATATAGAAATGCACCATGTAAGGAAACTGAAAGACCTTAAGGGTAAAACGGAATGGGAAAAGAAAATGATTGCAAGAAGAAGAAAAACCTTAGCAGTATGTTCAACATGTCACGACAAATTACACGCAGGAAAGTTAGACTGAATGAATTGATGGAGAGCCGTATACTCGGAGACGGGTACGTACGGTTCGGGGGCAGATTCAGGGAAACCTACTACAGTAATGTAGTGAAAGGCGCCAGGTCTCGAGCCTACTTCCTGACCACTTCGCACGATGGTTTTGGAAGTATCACCACAGCCTTTACGCCTATCCGTATCGTTTGCAATAACAGTGCGACTCGTTGGGCAGCCTAATAAGCTGCTCGAGTCTCACCCAACTGGGTGGATTTAACTTTTAATCAATTCAGTGAAATGCTGATGATGGCGGCTTATCCATCAAAGTCCATCCGACCCTTAACCTGCCAAGAGAACAGGGAGTGGGAAGCTCGGAGAAAAGTCAAACCGACGGAGCGATGCCGTATGAAGGAGATGGGACGAACTAAATATGATAACCTCGGTAAGGTATCGTGAGCATGTACGCTGTACCCACATCGTATGGTACAGTCTTCCAGTCAACAGGAGCCCAGTCTGTTCGAGGGTCATCCATAAGCTTGTATAAGACTGGCGGTATAGAGAGGGGTCTAAGTTTAGGTAAACATTGGTTAAAGGAACGAGGAAACCGAATATCACTTTGCTGTGAAGCAATAAGTACTCTTGAACGAATGTGATATATCGGGTAGGAACAACGACCAAGCAAAAGCTGGTTAGCTACGGTTGACCAGATACGCCAAATTCGTTGTGGATTTAACGAAAGATACAAATGAAAGTAACTAAAATGCTGAAAGTAAACAGATGGGAAGACATCGACTGGAAAACAGTTGAGCAAAATATCTTCCGAAAGCAAAATCAAATGTATCGGGCAACGCTTGCCAGTAATATCACCGAAGTAAGAAGATTACAACGTGATTTATTGAAAGACCCGTATGCCAGATTATTAAGTGTTAAAAGAGTTACGTCTGAAAACACAGGAAAGTACACACCGGGTGTAGACGGGGCAATCATCCTAAAGAATTCGGATAGATTGCTACTGGCTCAAAGGATGAACCTTGATAAAGATTACAAGGCCAAGCCATTGAAAAGGGTCTACATACCAAAATCAAACGGCAAATTAAGACCGCTGGGAATTCCAACGATTGAAGACAGAGCCTATCAGGCATTGGTCAAAATAGCCTTAGAACCTGAATGGGAAGCAAAATTCAGCGAGAATACCTATGGTTTCAGACCTGGAAGATGCACCGCGGATGCCTGCATGGCAGTATGGCACAACTTAAAGAACCGTAAAGGTGAAGTTGTTGTGCTGGATGCTGACATCGAGGGATGTTTCGATAATCTTAATCACCAGTACATACTGGATGCAATGAAAGGGACAAGTAGTAATATTCTAAGAGCAGTAAATCAATGGTTCAAATGTGGTTACGTCGATGACGGGATATTACATGATACGGAAGCAGGTACACCACAAGGCGGTGTGATTAGCCCATTATTATGCAATATTGGATTATGGGGTATCGATTTTGAAATCTATAACCACCTGATAACAACAAGAACACCAAAGGACAGAAATCTTAAACCTTTTGTAGGTTTTGTTAGCAACATCAAGAAAAGATGTAGGGAGCATGCCCCATCGGTGGGTTTTATGCAGTATGCTGATGACTTTGTTATCGTATGCGAAAATAAAGGCTACTTAGATAAGGTGATGGAAGTACTGCCGCAGATATTGGAGAAACGAGGCTTGAAGCTAAGTCCATCCAAAACTCGCCAAGTAGTATTCCATAAAGGTGAAAGCTTTAAGTTCCTCGGCTTTGTGTTCGATAAATGGAAAAGTGGTAAGCATGACAAATTACATAAAGTCACGTTCTACCCCGACCCTGATAAAGTGTACGCCTTTGCTAAGAAAATCAGAGAATGGACGAAAATGGTTCGGCTATTTGAGTACAGTAACAAAATAGAACTTACTAAAAAGGCAGACTATTTGAGAAGAATGGTCAACGGGTGGCTGAACTATTACAAATGGGCTATTGATGCTTCACACGGATTTATGAAGCTAAGGCGAGAATTGGATACAATCCTTTACAAAGCTTATGAAGACGTACACAAACACCGTAGCAGTAGATTTGACTTTATGACGCGGTACGTAGGAAAAGTTGAACGAAAAGGGAGATTGGTAGACCGTTTCATATTAGGTAATGTAGCATTTGGGATATTTGATGTTAGTACAGATGTATCATGGAAGAAAGTTCAAACGGCGAGAAGTCCTTTTGATGGAGATACCGAATATTGGAGTTGCAGAAACGCCATATTAACAGGTACTGTATCAGAAAAGCTATATAAGATACAAAAAGGCAACTGCGCTATTTGTCTAAATAGCTTACACTGGTATGAATCATGGGAACGACACCACAAGAACAAAAACCGGATGGATAATAAGTTATCAAATATCCAATTAGTTCACAAGCGTTGTCACCGCAAACAACATTATGCGGATAAGTTAAGTCTGGGAGCTGGATGCCCTGAAAGGGGCACGTCCAGATCTGTGGGGAAGGTTGAGGGGCGACCCTTGACCTCACCCTAACCCTTAAACGCAGCTTTAAGAAATCATACCAACAGCTTTAAAATACGACATACCGCCAATGCAAACGACAGGCTCAAACAGGCGCATACTTTAATGGGTATCACCGGCTCGCTTGGTGCAGAACTTGAAAGCATTTTTAACCATTGGGCGAATGTGCGTATCACCGACAAAGAGGTGAAGCAATTGGTAAAGCTTGCGATGTGTCCGAACAAGGAAGTTTTAAAGAACCTAAAAAAGGGCGCAAACGATAACCTTTCAACGACCTATAAGAACATGGTAGAAAGTGTTTTTGAATACAGTCAGTCCAGCCCGACACAGCAAATGCACACCACAGCCTGGACGATATTCGGCGCATACAATGCTATAACAGGCTACTTTCAGAACATCCGCAAATATAAGGACGAAGAAGCCAAATTCAAATCCATCATGGACGGCACAGGCAAGCAACGTGCGCAGGTCGCTTTTACCTTTGCCAAAACTTTGCGCTTTACGGCGCTGATGCCCTAACACTTAATTAATTCAACCTGGGGGAGCGATCCCCCCTTTTTTAAAGACAGGGATATGAAAACCATTAAAATAAAACTGTTCGAGTTTTCCGAACTGGACGACGAGGCAAAGGAGAAAGCGCTTAGCGCACTCTATGATGTAAATGTATTCGACGATTGGTATGAATTTATCTACGATGATTTTATCAGCATCGTGCAGGCCATCGGCATAGCAGTGGACAAAAAGCAGCTATGCTTTACTGGCTTCTATTCGCAGGGCGATGGTAGCGCATTCAAGGCAGCCGTCCATATTGCAGACTTGATTAACGGCATCACCAATCAGCTTTGGAAAGAATATGCCCCCTTATTGGAACTATCGCTATCCGCACCCGATGTAGATAAACGTGTGCTGAACCTCATTCAAAACACGGCTTTAGATTGCTCCGGTGAAATTAACCAGCCGTCGAGGGGCTATTATATAAAATCTTACCTGACCACTTATTTCCCCAACAATCACGACTACACGAATATCATTAATGAACTGGATAAACTCGAAACATGGCTGGAGGAAACGGCAGAAACGCTCAACCGCTTTTTATACAAAAACCTCCGGGAAGAGTATGAGTATCAAACCACCGAAAAGGCCATCATAGAAACCATTGAAGCCAACGAATACAATTTTACCGTAGATGGTAAAATCGCAACCCGCATAGAAAATTTAGCAGAAGAAGAATCTTAAAAACGAGCCAACGCTAAGTGGCTTAACATTCCGTTATGGAAATTATTGATTTGGACGGCAAGGATATTGAAGTCATGAAGTAAAATCCCCTGCCGAATACCATTTGTATTTAATTGATTATTGGGAAGATTTCTATCAAAAACTTCTATTGCTGGACATGGAAATAAAGGAAAATAATGACAGGATATGATATGGTTTACTACAGGAAATATTATGTGTTCAAATGCGGAAGCATTGGTCACCACCGTTAATACTGTGGGGGTGATGGGGAAAGGTATCGCCCTGTAGTTCAAAAAGGCATTCCCCATAATTTTTATTGTCTACAAACAGTCCTGCCTCAAAGTCGCCTGATTGCATTATTGGCTTATCACAACGACAATCCCGTTAAAAGTTTGGCGTTGCCCGCATTAGGTTGCGGGAATGGGGGCATGGATTGGCTTATTGTAAGATCAATGATCGAAGCCAATCTCGGCGGGCTTAGTATGACAATCGAGGTCTACGAACCATCCAGTGTGTCGCACCTTCCGCGCCGAACAGCCACTTTCTCCGTTTCACTGCAAAACAGCCTACCCGGTCAGTGTAGCTTGAAAAACATTTATTATCAATTTCAACCAGTTCTTAGGATCGTTTTACGAGCCTTTTGAACGTGCTTCGTTACCGAGCGAAAATTAAGGTATCGCAATTTGCGACACCTTAATTTTCGTGATTATTTAAGACTGAGCTTTTCTTTGAGTTGCTTCATATCATAAGCTATTTTTGCATCCACAATTTTCGCATAATGTTGGGTCTGCCGAAGATTTTTATGTCCGAGCATTTTGGAAACGGTTTCCATCGGTACACCATTACTTAAAGTAACGGTAGTTGCAAAGGTATGGCGGGCCACATGAAAGGTTAACAATTTTTCAATGCCGCACCTTTCGGCGATCTCTTTTAAATACTCATTCATTTTTTGGTTCGTCAGTACAGGCAGCACAACATCTTTGATCTGACATTGCGGATCGTCCGCATATTTTGCCAGGATCTGCAGCGCTGCCGGCAATAACGGTATCCGGGATGCAGATTCCGTTTTCTGCCTTTTTTTTATGATCCATTGTTCACCGTCAAAACCTTTTACCAGCTCTGACCGCTTCAGTTGTTTGGCGTCTATATATGCTAATCCCGTATAACAGCAAAAAATAAATATATCACGCACATTGCTGAGCCTGGCCGATAAGTCTTTTGTGATAACTCGTTCTAATTCATCTTCTGTCAAATATGGTTTTTCGACCTCTTTACGATTAAGGTTATAACCTGCAAAAGGATCACTTTTCAGCCAGCCGTATTTAACGCATAGCAATACCGTCTTCTTAAAGTAAGTGAGGTATTTCATGGCCGAATTATGCTGGCATTTTCGCACACTTTTGAGCCAAAAGGC
>Ga0302200_10004386_pt1 | contig 11403 bp, 10 predicted proteins | sample II_Bog_N3_1_FD_194585 | JGI IMG/M metagenome (GOLD analysis project Ga0302200, IMG submission 194585) | Peat permafrost microbial communities from Stordalen Mire near Abisko, Sweden - II_Bog_N3_1 | ecosystem: Environmental > Terrestrial > Soil > Wetlands > Peat | place: Sweden: Abisko... | reverse complement strand
TATCTTGTTTTCCAGCATATCTACAAGATTGATTCCTTGCATGCCTTGCGGAACGGGAACCCCGGCCATTGACAAAATGGTGGGGGCAATATCGATATTGAGGGTTATTTGTGAGGGTCGGTATTGGGTTATTTTGTCTGGTAAATTTGGATCGTAGATGAACATGGGAACCCGGATAGATTCCTCATAGCCATACCATTTGCCTTCCAGGCCATGTTCACCTAAAAACATGCCGTTATCTCCCATACAGATGATGATCGTCTTTTGCGTTAAGCCTAATTTTGCCAACTTTTTTACCATTTCTCCGATCACGTCATCTACACCAGTAATTAACCGGTAATAATTTTTGACGTTTTCCTGATACAGTTCAGGTGAACCGAACAGCCCCCGCCACCTGGAACGCCCAAAATTAGCTTCCGTGTGAAAAAAATTAGGCAGTTGATTCCAGTATTTGGGATTGGCAGTTACCGGCATTGGTATGGTATCATGGATATAAAGGTCTTTATATCGCGGTTGAATAATATATTTAGGTGGATCGCCATCCTGCTCATGGGGCGCCTTAAAACTCACCGAAAGACAAAAGGGGCCGCCGTTACCATATTGATCCAGGAAGTCCTGGATAGCGTGTCCGATTGTATCTGTATCATGAATTTTCTTTCCATTCCGGCCAACGGTGATATAATCTGGTTGTGGTTTTTCCCCGGCCTCTGAATTCACCCAAAAATCAAATAAGGAAGCCGGCGGTTTTTTGCCGACGCCAAATTTGCCAATAAAACCAAGCGTATACCCCGCCTTTTTGAGTAAGGCCGGGTAAGTTTGCGCGATAGCTGCCGACGACATGTCCATATCGAAATTATTGATATGGTGCCGGGACTCGTACTGTCCGGTAAATATGCTCGCACGGCTGACACAACAGATAGAGGTAGTTACGTAGCTGTTTTGAAAAAGTACCCCGGCACGAGCAAGGCGGTCCATATTTGGAGTGTGAATGATGGAATTACCTGTTGCACCAAGCGCATCAAAACGTTGATCATCGGTTAATACAAATATGATATTAGGTCGATCAGAGGATAACTGCTTTTTGATACCACCCTGATGTTCTATGGCGCCTGCTTGATTATTTTGAGACTGTTGATGGCCACACGAAAATAGACAAGTCAACGCAAATCCCGATAGATAAAGGAATTTACATAACTGCCATTGATAGGTACGCATCATTGCCAAACTGTATTTTATATTTTCGGCAAAATAACGTTTTCAGGGCAACTTAACCAATCTACAAATATCAACAGTCAACTTTTGGGGCGGAATCTCTTGTCACCTTTTGCCGGAATCAGTTAGTCAATATTAGCGGTATACCCAATTCTTATTCCTCATCACCCTGAAACCCATCGCCGGCGAAACTAAAGTTATGACGTTTGTACAACTTTCACCAGTAGCAAACGAAAGCACTTAGGTAATTTTCGACTGTAAGTAGTTAATTTTGGGTTACAATTTCACAATTAAGCAGCTTACATTTGAATAGTTAAACCCACTTATCAAAAAAATATGAAAAAACTATTCGTTATTGCATTTTGTGTTTTAAGCTTAGGAGCTCAGGCCAATGCTAAAAATTCCTCGAATAAAGTAAAAAAAAATACTTTTACCTGTATAGATAATATTACTGTAAATGGAACTGTCTCTTATACGTGTCAATATACCGGCGTTACGACCACGCAAAACATTTCTGTTTCTGACACCGAATACGGCACAACCTGTGCACTTGCGGAACAGGCAGCCCTCAATGCTGCGAATTTAAAATATGCTACGCTATATAAATCTACTCTCGCAGCATTGGCCAAGCAATGCATACCTCAATAAAAAGCAAACTAATAAACAAAGGCAGCTGCTATTTCTAGTAGCACATGTTATTGAAAAAGCTGGCTGCCTTTTTAGTTGATTACGAGCTTTTATAGTTGTGTTAACAAAGAAGCATGCTTTATTCACACTTTACTGTAAATACGATGACTCATTTTGGAAAATTACTGCTATTAGGTTTAGTAACAACATCACTAACATCGGCCGGTCAGAACATTGCTGCTACCTATGTCGTTGAAAAAACCATTGATCTGGGCAAAAGTATTGCCACATTATCAATAACGGCCCATTACTACAAAAAAGGAAATAAATATATATATTGGGAGGAACCTTTGTATCTGTCAAAATATCCAAAAGGTGAAATAGAAATAGCAGAGGGCAACAACATGACAATATTCCCGTTGGATACAGATAATGTACAGGCGCTGGTTTATTATGACTATGATAGTCTTATCACAAGGCAAGGTTTATTTAACCAATACCAACATTTCCTCACAGAATATCCATTCGAAGAAAAACGAACTGAACCCTGGATTTTTGAAACAGAAACGAAAGTTATTAATGGAATGAAATGCCAGCTTGCAACAGACCGACATGAGTGGCGGGTATGGTTTTGCCCGAACATAACGGTAAAAACCAGTTTAGTTGGTTTACAAGGCTTACCGGGAATGGTAATTGAAGCATACTGTCTACCAACAAATGAACATTTCACCTTATCGACTTACGAGATGCCTGCTACTATAGACGATAAGATATTTATGCCCGAGATTTTTAAACAGCCAATGGTTAAAGGAGAGCTGCTTAAAAGCATCAAAGCCTCCTCCCCAAAAACAAAACTTGAAAAGCAACAGGATCTGATTAATCAGAACAATTAGCTGATGCCAAAGGTCGCCTTGGCATTGGTATTATCGATGATATCCTCATTGATATTAAAGGCCCAAACCACGCGGATCAGCTTTACTTTAAGAGATGAAGCCGGCACCCCTATTACCGATTGTAATATCAGGATTACAGGTGCACAGAGCCACCTGATCTACGCTTATTTCGTTCTGCAAAACACCTCAGTAGTGAAAAAGGAGTTAAGAACTACAGCTGCAGATGATAGCCTGGATGTCTTTATCAGTAACATTACCTATAAAGATACCTCCATACGTTTTGGGGCCGGTAAAGACACCAATGAAGGGATTGTTAAATTACAGTTGCAGAATCACATCTTAAAGGACATCCTCATCAAAGGCCCGCCCGTTTGGAAGCAAGGCGACACTACCAGTTTCAGGGCCGATGCTTTTAAACAGGGCGATGAAAAAAAGCTGAAAGACATCATTCGTAACATGCCCGGCCTAAATATCGACGATAACGGCAGATTGACCTTTAAGGGACAACCCGTATCCCGAATTTTGATCGATGGGCAGGACCTGTTTGCCGATCAAACAAAACTGCTGCTCAACAATTTCCCGACTAAGGCGATCGAATTATTGCAACTACAGGAAAACCAGAATGCGAATAGCATGCTTAAAAGTATTGGTGGAAATGATGTGGTAATGAACCTAACCCTAAAAAGGGGGACCTTTTTACCTGCTTTTGGTGATATAGAGGCAGGATTTGGCGACAAAGGGCGATATACAGCAAGCCCGGTACTCTTCTCACTCAGTAAAAATATTAAGGCCGGTTACATTGGCAATATCAACAGCGTGGGTAATGGCCTTAACTGGAATACCGCCGGAGAGATACAATCGCCACTGGAAAGTGAAGCCGGTAGCATGCTGGCGCGCGGTCCCTCTTTAAACCTGATACAAAATTTACCGGAAAGTTATTATTTAAAAAACAGGCTATTTGATAATCGTTTTGATATTACCGCTCGTCTGTCGCCCAAACTAAACGTTAAAACGACCGCAAGCATTATTACCGACAGGCAATCACAGGCGACCTTTAATCAGGACAATTATTTTACCGGAAACACCTATATGACCCGGCTAGATCATAGTTTATCCATTTATCAACCAACCCTGATCAGGGTCGGACAAACTTATGAGTATAACATTAATGCAACAAACAATCTAGAGCTAAAAGCCTGGTGGTTTGCCGACTATGATAATAGTAAAGGGAGCACCGGCACCTCTTACAACCAAGATAGCACTTCTTTTGTCAGCAACCAGCTAAAAAATAATTGGAACAGCTTTAACTTGCAGGCCCTGTACACACATTTAAATAAAAAAAAACAAGCTGAAATAACATCGATTCAATATAATAGGCAGGACATAAGGCAGGATATCAGCTCCTTTTCCCCACAATATCCACAGATTTTCCAGTTAAGTGACCCTGCCTATACGGGATTGTTTCAAAATACTGATTACCAATACGCGGTATTAAATTTAGCCCATACGCGGTATTTTAAAATAAACCGACAAAAAGTAAACATAAGTTTATCTTTTAAACATGAAGAGATGAGACTTGTCCCTTCACTGAACTTGTCCGATACAGCCCATGCCCTGCCGCCAGTTTTACCTCCAAACTTCAACAACAGCGGAGAATACAATAGAAATACAATTATAACAAGCCTTAGTGGAAGTATTACAAAGAAAGGGGCTCAAAACCCTCTTCTGACTTATAGGATTATTTTTGGCGCAAACCGTACCGGCATTGCTGGCGATACAGTAAAAAAAACAGTGCTATTACCTCAGCTAGATGCATATCTCGGGCTAAAATTAAAGCCAATTGATAGGTACACCCATGATTTTAGTCTCAACTACGAGGACCGTGCTTCAGACTTTACGAAGATCAATAATATATTTTTACCAGAATCATCATCATCATACATACAATACATCAACCCGGAAAAGAACTACCAGGAACTCATCTTAAATTACAACGCTGCAATAAACTGGAAAGACGACCTTTCAGTTACTTACTTTTACCTGGGCCTTATCCACAATTTTAACAATGCTGTTTACGAAACTGGTTTCCAGTATTTTTTTAATTTAAATACAGTTTCTTTAGAGAGCAGGCCTACAAATAGTATCGTATTCAATATGAATAATAAGGTGCCCTCGTTATTGCTTAATGCAGTATTAGGGCTGGATTTACAGGCTTCTTATTTCCCCCAACTTTTTACTTACAAAGGACAGGTATTACAAAGCGAAAACGCGCAAGCGTTAGTCAAATTTTCGTTAAAAAAGAACTGGAACCGTAAGTATTTTATCAGTTTGAGCGGCTCATATAGCTATACCGATAACCGGCGCCCGGCACTTGACACTACCCTGGCTGTAAACAACCGCCTTGACAATTTTATTGCGGGATTTAAGCAACGACTATTAATTTCAAAATCTTTGAGCATAACCAGCAATACGCAACTTGTTTATAACAACCTTACGTCAGCAAATGGCACACGTTTTCTGCTTCAGGATGCGGAGATAGGCTGGAAATTGAACCCAAAAACCTTAGCACTTACATTCAGGGCAGAAAATCTGGTTAATCAAAAGACTTATATGATGGCCTACAACGAGGGCACAAGCCAGAGTATAAACACCATTCCATTAATAGGAAGAAGCTTTTTTATCACCGTACGATATGAGTTTTAAATTAGATTGTTATTGGCCTCGCCCGTGCTTTATGCGTAAGCTAAGGCTATACTGAACTTACATTAGATGTCTTATTATATTTACCTGAATTATTTAACATGCGATTAACTGATCTTTTGAATATTAAAGACTCACATTTATACTTAAAAGTCGCAAAATTGAAGTAAAATTAAAAAACTAAGCAGCTTCCAACTTAGCGGAACGGTGAATGGTAATGAAGTTTCAGCTAGAATTAGGATTGATAATTTGACAAATGCAAACGGAAGAGTAGATTTGTATGAAGCGAAGTTTTCACTTGAACAAATAACGGAAGGGAATTTTGCGCGCTCTTTCACACCGAATCAAAGCCAAGCGTTTAGCATTATAACTACTGGTACAAATGTTTCTATTTTTGTACGAGGACAGAATGGAGGAAGGGCTAACTTACCTTCTGGGACGGAAATTGATTTAAATAATGCAACATTTAATATTGTAACAAATAATGGTCAAAGTGGTCAATCGCAGGTTATTAAAAGTGTCCCTTTAAAACAAAATTAACTTTAGTATGAATTTAGGAGAATTTAAACCAATAGATTTTGAAGGTTTTACGCCAACGGAATTGCGTATGCCAGGAATTAGAGAATATTTACACGATACTTTAGGGAAGCTGATTGAGCCATTGGGTTTTAAATTTAAAAAATCTAATTTTTCATTTACAAGAAAAAAAGGTAAATCTTATGAAGAAATAATGTTTTTATTCTACAATTATCATCCATTAAATTATAGTTTTGAGTTTATGTTAACTATTTTTAATGATGAGATAGAAAAAATTAAATTATCACTTCCGCCGCAAAAGCATCACTCATCATTTAATTATTATTCAGTAATTATTACAGCAAAAGATTTTACTAATTTCATTAACCCAAATAGTTTTGGCTATCATTATACAGTTACTACGCTCGATGATTTAATAGCTGTTGGAAACGCAATACATAAAACATTAATTGAAGAGACTTTACCGTTAGCAGATCAACTGGTCACAATTCAAGGGATAGACAAATTTTTTACAGACAAGCCTTTTGAGTGGGCTGTAAGTAATGGTTCGATGAATGATATATGTACTGAATTAATTGCTGCAAAACTTAATAATAAGCGAGATTACCATAAGGTATTTAATGATTTATGTATTAATATAAAGACTTCACAAAATCCTGACCTACAAACATTAAAGGTAGTTGAGAATTTATATGATTATTTGCTTACTCTTCAAGGGTAATGGATCAAATATGAGGTCCATTATCAATATTGACAAATAAACAATAAGTTGTACTATTACCAATTTTGTGATAAAATTAATGGTATAACTTGCTGAAAGGTGAACAGGCTACATTATTTATACGGATTACATACTCCCGCAAGGCTCCGCCTTGTAAAATACACCTAAGTGTGCCACCTGTTCTCTTTGTTTCATGGCACACCTGCGTTAGAAGAACAGTACCTCCGTCCAAAGCTCACAAGACATGGGCAGGGACTCGCTGCCAATCCCGAGAGATGTCTATGGTTACAGCCTGTATTATTATACCAGCGACTATAATCCTATCGGCGGTACAAACCCGTTCTCCACCGCCCCGGCAGGCCTGAGCACGTTTAATAGTTTGTACAATGGCAACATAGCAGCCATGAGCACCAATATAACGAAGCTCACCGACCCATGGCATTACTATACCTATAGATATGACCAGCTGAACAGGTTGAAAGGCACCAGCGTTTACAAAGCAGGCAGCACGGCCACCCCGGTAACCGACTACCAGGAAGGGTTTACCTATGATGGCAACGGCAATATCCTCACGGCCACCCGAAACGCAGGCGCTGCCACCGCTATGGATAACCTGACCTACAGATACAACAAGAACACCAGCGGCAGGCTCACTAACAACAAGCTGAACTACATAACCGATGCTGTAACCACCCAGAACTGGCCCTACGGGTTAAATAACCAGGCCAACAATAACTATACCTATGATGCCATAGGCAACATGACGGCAGACAAAGCCGATACCCTCAGCAGCATTAACTGGACGGTTTATAACAAGATACAAAGCCTGACCAACAGCAAGGGAACGATCACCTACACTTATGACCCATCGGGCCAAAGGGTAAGCAAGACCCTGAACGGCATCACCACCTGGTACATCAGGGACGCGCAGGGCAATACCCTTGCCCTATATGATAATAAACATAGTACCATTAACTGGAAAGAGCAGGACCTGTATGGCTCGTCACGCTTAGGCATGTGGCAGCCGGGAGTAACGCTGAGCGCCAATAACGCACCAGCCGTTTGGGATACAATAGGCAATAAGGAATACGAACTCAGCAACCATTTGGGCAACATACTGGCCACCATCAGTGACAAACGGGTACAGCACAGCAGTAACGGCACAACCTTGGATTATTTTGATGCTGACATTGCCACCGCACAGGAATACTACTCCTTCGGCGGATTGATGCCGGGAAGGACTTATGTGCAGGCTAATAACTACCGGTATGGGTTTAACGGCAAAGAGAATGACAATGAGGTAAAAGGCGTTGGTGAACAGCAGGATTATGGGATGTGGATCTATAATCCGAGGGTGGGTAGGTTTTTATCAACAGATCCAATCGGTAATGTATCAAATAGATGACTATTCACCCACACATTTGATACATTACCTTTATTATAGTAAAACCTACATTGGCCCTGAATATATTATTATAGCGCATTTTGACTCAATATATGCATTCTTTGCTTATATTAAATATTAAGAACTTCTTCCTGACATTTAATCTGATCGAAACTGGGCCAATATTGAGTCCTAAAAACATCGTTAAACAGCATTTAGCTGACCAAAAAGATAAACCCAATCATCGGTTTACTAAAAAACGTTTCCTCAATGCAATCTTACTTTTAAATCACTTATATTTTCAACTAAACACATCCGGTAATTGCAGCGCTTGAACAACTGGCAACAGCAAGCAGGGAAACTGTCAAGGGCAGTGCAAGCTTTTAAAAATAAACCATGCTGCACTGTTTATTATACCCTTGACAGTTTTCCTGGGGTGCTAATTTTGTAAGAGCGGTGCGGTGACCGTCATGCTATTTTTCCATTTGGATATTCTTTTGCCAAAGCTTATCCAATACTTTCTTATCCTTTGTATTCGCATTTTGGTATAAGCTGTTCCATGCTTTTGCGCTGGTATTCATTTCTATTTCCTGCTCTTTGGTGCTCTGCCAGTCGCTAATCCATTGCTGTCCTAATGAAAAAAGGTAAGTCGCCATTAATACGACTGCCAGCCAGGGCAGGATTCTGCCAAAAGTAATTTTGTAATACTGATCCGTGTTCGTTTCCGGGAAAAGCAGGAAACGTATCTGCCGGGTGATCGGTACCGGTTTCCTTTGCAAGGTTTGGTTGATTTTAGTTAGTTGGGTATTTAAGGTGTTGTTCACTTCCGTCAGGTCTGGTTTTGGCGCTATGATTTTCAGGTTGCTGAACTTTTGCTCAAAACCCGTGATGAGGTCCTTAATGACCTCATCACGGTCATTGATACTTTGCTGCTGATTCTCCATAAAGCTTTTTATCCCTTTATGATCTTCCAGTATTTCTATAAGTACCTCTTTCAATGTCAATTCATCCATTGTCAGTTCTTTTTTACTGCTCATCTTGTTATCCCTCTCGATTGTTTAATTTCCTTGTTTTCTTCTTCTGGTTTTTGATATGACTGCATTTGTCGCTGCTGATATTTTTGTATTTTCTCTTGTTGTTGTTTGAGCTTTCTTTCAATATCTGCTAAGGCAAAACCAACCTGGCTGCCCTTAAAACGTACCTTCTGTTGGTCGGTAAAGGCGATACCCCGGCCTAGTTCAACTTGGTAGCCTTTTAGTTCCATGCGCCGTTTAACCTCCTTTACCGTTTTGCTGCTTTGAATCGCTGCTTTAATATGTTGTTTTAAAGTTTCCTTGCGGTTGTCTGTTCTGGGTGTTTGTGATTGTCGTTGCTCCTGTTTCTGTTTTGGGTTGAGGAACCTGGCCGGGCTTAATACCTGTGTCAGCTGGTACTGCTTTTCCATTTGCCTGCAAAACTCCGCCATGCGTTTGTAGCTGTTACTATCACTGGCTGTCTTGCCATCGTAACCGATCCGGTTTGCCACGATATGCAAATGCTCATGTTTCGTGTCACCATGGGAGATGGCTACATACTGGTTGTTTTCAAACCGGAACGCTTTAGCCAATTCATTTGCTATGTCCGCTTTGTCCTGGTTGCTTAATTTAGTAGTGTCAGCATACGCGAAGCTGAGCGTGGCGTGAAATACCGGGTTGCTCAGCTTGAAGTTGATTTGCCTTACTTCGTTAAACTGTTTGATCAATTGTTTTTTATCACCAAAGCATTGGTTAAAGGCAATGGCCTGCGCCTGCTTCTTTTCCGCTTCCCGCTTTTGCTCTTGTCTATTGGCCTGTAATCTTCCCTCATACAGGTAATTGATACAGCCTCGGAAACTTTTACCCGTCGCTATTTTTCCGATCATGATAAATAGTTATCTATTTTATCTGTTAATCCTTTAAGCTCCCTGCCCTGCTGGTTGAGCAGCGCTCTTTCCATCGCGTTCAGCTCTTCGTTCCTGTTCCGTTTCCTGGCGATCTGGTTAAGGTTAGCGGCAACATGGTTCAGCATTCCCTTTAGTTCAAGCACTTCTTTGGGTAGGCTAATTGTTGTTCAAATTGAAGTGAGGTATAGGTTACACCTAAATTTTGTTCAAAATCCCTTCTCGTATCCCTCTGTAAACCTCTTTGTAAGTTGTTCTTTAAATTCAATGTTCCAGCCACCCCATACATCGGCATCGTAATGATTTATTTCGCTTTCATTAATTTTCAAAAAGTCAAACAAATCTTCGTCGCTGATAAAATAGGCTTTGTTTTCTCTTATCAATTGCCGAAAAGGAAAATAGCCCTCCCTGTCCATCAGGTCAAAGCGGCTATCCGAACGTCCGAACGCTCCGTCCCGTTTTTTAATAAAAGGGACTTTCATTTCATCGTAAAGATGGCCGGAATACGGACTAAAATTCTGTAGCTGATGGAAAAACATATATTTCCTTTAACGACAAAATTGTATTTTAGTTTATAGTGAGTACGCCGTCATATTATAATTTGTGCGCTCTTTCTAATTTTTGATGTTGCTTATAAAGCCAGTCCACATGTTTTGTTAACGCTCGTTTAACCATGTCTTCGTCTTTCTTTTTTGCCATTGCCAGTCCATCCAACGTTACCACCACGCTATCCTCCGATCCTATTTGTGTCAATGTCTTATAGTAATGATCTTCGAGATCATCACGACTGAAAAATCCTTCGGGGGGATTTATCGGATTAAATGAAGTTAGCAAACCTTGTTTTTCCATTTGCTTGAACTGTTCCTTTTGATTGTCTTTCGGGAAACCGATAATGTCTAAAATAATAGGGTGATTATTTACTTGCAGGCTGTTGATCTCAATGTCTAAATCAAATATTTACCCTCAAATGCAGTTAATTTATATTGCTCATATAATAAGTTGACAAGATGCTCTTTCATAATCCTTTCATTTATGTAAACCTGATAAAATACATGCTGTTATTAAGGAAATTGCGATATCTGGATGAGACAAAAAATATTGTTTTATCGATTTATTCGCGGCTTTAATTTGATTACTAATGGTGTGGGTCGAAATTCCTAATTGTTCAGATATTTCTTTATGACTTTTGCCCTCTAATTTAAAGAGTTTAAAAACAAGTTTTCGTTGTGGCGGCAGGCTTTCAATGGCTTCCATCAAGATATTTTGAGTTTCCCGATCAATTATCCTTTCCTCTATGCTTACTACGTGATCAATAGTTGTTAAAATTAGGTGTTTTAAAATGCGTTGATCTTTGGCAACCTTTCTGAAATAATCCATTACTAAGTTCCTTGCGCTTTCATAAAGATATGAT
>Ga0302200_10004358_pt1 | contig 11440 bp, 6 predicted proteins | sample II_Bog_N3_1_FD_194585 | JGI IMG/M metagenome (GOLD analysis project Ga0302200, IMG submission 194585) | Peat permafrost microbial communities from Stordalen Mire near Abisko, Sweden - II_Bog_N3_1 | ecosystem: Environmental > Terrestrial > Soil > Wetlands > Peat | place: Sweden: Abisko, Stordalen... | reverse complement strand
GTCCAGCGGGCGAGTAGTCGCCAAACAGCACATCTGCCAGCCCATGCCCCTCCTCCTGGCTGTTGTGCGTAATGTGCACAATCGCCGGCAGGTTCTCCTGGCTCCACACAATCGCATATGGAAAGCTTGCCCGCAGCACTTCGATCGTTCGCGGATTGGAGAAAAAAATCTGCTTCACCAGCTCTTCCTGTTCCAGCACAATCGTCTTGCGGTCCACGCTCTCTTTCCCATTCGACGGTGTCGGGCATTTGTTCCAGCCCGCGTTGCACTCCGGGTGGTTCCCCACCACCACAATCGCCACGTCCGCCTTGCGCGCCACTGCCGCAGCCTGCACCGGGTCGGAGCCATCGTCCCACAGCACCTTCACGCCCGCCCCGGCGCCCTCGCGAATCCCCTCCAACGCGCTGACAAAATACCCCGGCGTCCCGCTATACCAATCCAGCAGCACCTGGTCCGTCCACGGACCAATCACCGCAATCGTCTTCAGCTTTTTGCGATCCAAAGGCAGCGTGTTGTCCGTGTTCTTCAGCAGCACAATCGACTCGTCCGTCGCCAGCCGCGCCAGCTTCTTGCTCGACTCCCGATCCCAAGGCGGCGTCAGCCCATCCCCTGCGCTGATCGAATCCCCTGCATCCTTCTTGCCGATCTCTCCGTACGGATCAGCTCCCGCCGGGTCCAGCGCACCAAGCCGCAGATACACGCGCAGCAGGTTTTTCTGCACCCCGTCGATATCGGCTTCCGTCACCAGGCCATCCTTCAGCGCCTTGGTCAGGTCCTCCGCGTAGCGATCCAGGAAGTAGTTGATGCCGGCCTTGATCGCCGCAGCCGATCCGTGCTCCTTGTCCGGAAACGCGTGCTGCGCCGTAATCAGCAGACCCAGCGCGCCACCATCCGTACAGATGATCCCGTCGTTCCCCCATTCGTTGATCATCACGGACTTCAGCACGGGATTCACCATCATCGTCGTGCCATTCCATGCGTTGTACGAGGCCATCACCGCCCGCGATCCGCCCTGCTGAAACCCCATCCGAAATGGCACCGAATAGTACTCGCGAAACAGCCGCTCATCGAAGTCCGACGACGACGACGAACGCGTGTCTTCGTTCTCATTCGCAAGGAAGTGCTTCATCAGCGAAGCGCTCAGCCAATGCTTCGGATCTGGCCCCTGCAGCCCCTGCGCAAAGGCCGCCGTAAGCGTGCCCACCAGGAAGGGGTCCTCGCCCATCGACTCCTCAGTCCGGCCCCAGCGCGGATCGCGGCTCAAATCCGCATTGGGAGCGCGAATCACCACCCCGCCAAACGCCGTTGTGGGGTTTTGATAGTTGAACCGCGCCTCGTAGCCCTCAACTGCGGCAATCTTCTTGATCAACTCCGCATCCCAGGTCGCGCCCAGCCCCTTTTCCTGCGGAAACGTTGTCGTCGGCAATGGCTGCAGGCCCCTCGGTCCCCACGCGCCAGGGCCGCCCAGCGCCAACCCGTGCAAGCCTTCCACCTGCCCGGAAAGGGTCAGTCCGAGCCGCGGCACTTTCGGACTGCCGCTCATCAGCGAGACTTTCTCGTCCAGCGTCAAGCGCCCCTGCAAGTCGGCAATTCGCGCGTCGTCGCTGAGCTTCGTGTCTCGGAACGGGTAATCCGCCTGCGCGCTCGCCATGCGCGCCCATCCCGCAATCAAAATCAACCCTGCAAATACACATAGAGCTCGCCGTAGACTCATCGCCATTCCCTCCAAATTTGGAACAGCGAAGAGTACCACGGCGAACCTTGGGCTAACCTTAAGTAAATCGTGCGGTAGGCCGGGGATTTATCCCCGGTATAGTAGGGTCGAGAGCAGGCGCGCGCACTGTAGGCTCCGGTGGTGATTCCATCGCTTTCGCTATGGACCGCAGTCCGGCGACCATGGTCACGTTTCCAGCTCCCGCCACGTCAAACGCAGCGTGCGGATTTCCCGCACTGCGCTTTCCTGTTTGCTTCGCGCCAGGGGTTATGAGACTTATTGCGCTGGGAGCACTTTCGGCACCACCCCACGACGAACTTTGTAGCCGCTGAACAGCTTCAAGTCCTCGTACAGGTTGTGTCTACTCCACCTCTTCCAGCCAAAACCGCGTCGTTTCCGGGACCGCCCCATGTGACGCCGGATCTTCTTTTCCACCCAGTCTTGAATGAAGCTAAAGCACTCGCTGGAGTGTCCGACGGCGAAGTAGTTCACCCAGCCCCGTAGAATAGGGTTGATCAGTTGAACTACCCGATCCACTGGTTGGGACTGAAATCGCCGAAACACCTCCTTGAGCTTGCGCAATAACGCCGTACGTTTCTTCATTTTCGGCGTATAGTGCGCTCGCCACACCTGCCTTTCCATACTGCGCAGGCGGCGGAAATCGAACCCGAGGAAGCCGAAGCTTTCTGCATGTTCCAAATCCACGTTGCTACTTTTCTCTTCATTGATCTCGACTTGCAGTTTGGCAAATTCTTCCCGTAGCCGTTTGTTCACCGCCCCCAACAACCACGCATTGCGCGGATGAGCATCGATCAGCACAACAAGATCATCAGCGAATCTGGCATACTCGACGTAGGTATACTTTCCGTTGCGCGTGGTTTCTTTCGCCCGTTCCAGCATCCGATCCACCTCAGTAAGATAGATGTTGCTGAGAAGTGGTGAAATTACCCCGCCTTGCGGAACGCCTTGTTTGCCCGATGCCGTAAGCATCACCTTCAGCAGACGCATCACCTCATCGTCATTGATCCGGCGAGCAACTTTTTCTAACAGCAGATGATGTCTGACCGTATCAAAGTACGCCCTTAAATCCAAATCTATCACGCGGGTTTTTCGCTGTACGATTGCCGTTGCAACTCGATGCACCGCTTCGTGCGCGGTGTGTTTGGGACGATAGCCGTACGACCCTGGCTGAAAATCTGCCTCGAAGATCGGCTCCATAATCAGCTTGAGCGCCCCTTGCACCACTCTGTCACGGATAGCAGGGATCGACAGGACGCGAACTTTTCCCCCGTCCTTCGGTATCTCCTTCCGCCGTGCTCGTAGCGGTACATAGGTGCGATCCTTCAGTTCGCCCTGTATCTGCTCAAGGAACGGCTCCACGCCTTGCGCCTCGATGACCGCGAACGTTACCCCGTCGATTCCCGGAGCTCCGTTGTTCTTCTTGGCCAGCGCATACGCCTCGCACAGAGTCTCCATCTTGCAGACATGAACGTACAAACCCCAGAAACGCCACGACGGTTCAGCCTTCGCCTTGACGTATATGTTCCGCCTCAGGTCCTGCAAACTAATAGGTGTGTTTGTCATTCACCCTTGCCTCCCATTTTGTTGGAACCGTTACAAACAGCAGGGTCCCTTTGCTCCACCGGAGTTACCCGGTATCCTCGCTACAGTACGGACCCATCCGCCACCCTCTCGCCTTCGGCCCATTTCCCGGTGTTGCCGGTTATAGGACCTACCTTGCTTCAGCGATTTCGCGCTGGGGCGAGGAGGGCTTCTCCAGTTTCTTGGCATGTCCTTGTCATCGTGCTGTCGCTTCCACCCCGCCGAAGTGAAACAGCCGCATCGGTCAGATTTCGGCTATCCATGCTGCCTTCGCCCTCACGGTTGCGGGCTCGGCCCTCGGATTTCTTCATTTTCGAGGCCACATCCACGTTCATTTTCATTACGGCCCGATGACTCGCAACCACCCCATGGGTGGGTCTTTCGATAGGCTTCAAGAATTCAGTTTCCTTCCTCCTTGCTATCTAGCTACGAGGTTTCTGACTTTTACCTCGGTGGGACTGAATCCTACCTCCCACTGAACACGCCAGCCTTCGCTGGACGCACAACCGTGCTAAATCATCACGGCCTTTAGCCCTGAGGTATGCCTTCTAAAATTTGCGCAAGGATTGGGCCCTTTTCACCACGCTGTTCAGTCGTGCCACAAGACGCTCCAAAGAAGAGGCGGTTGGGCTTTACAGGCTGCGGCAAAACTCGTCCGAGCGGTAGGCCGGGGATTTATCCCCGGCATAAAGTCAATCAAATCAACGTGGGCTTCAGCCCCTGCGGCATGCTTTTCAACGTTTTCGCCAGAAATTCGGCCTTTTTCCGCAGCCTGTTTAGCCCAATCTGCAATTCGAGACGGTTGACGTCTCCTTTGGACCCTTTTCCTGCCCCACAAGCAGCCTTTTCTTTCAAATCCCAACGCATACATCTTCAAATACAACTGCCGCGCGTTTAACTGAGTCTCCGCCCGAAAATGTAAAAAGGGCGAAGCGCTCCAGCGCCCCGCCCCATTCCACCACTCTCTCGTTTCTTAATACAGCCGGAAGTTAACCTCGACCGTGATCATCACCGGAACCGGCGTCTTGCCGTCCTTCATCGCCGGCTTGAATTTATATTTCTTTACCGCTTCAATCGCCTTCTCGTCCAGTCCCATGCCCAACGCGCGAACCACTCGCGGATTCTGCGGATTTCCCTGCGCATCCACAATCAGCGAAATCAGGCACACGCCCTGGTACTTCGCCCGGCGCGCCTCGTCGGAAAACTCCGCCTCCACGCTGTTCAACGGCTGCGGCGGAGAAACCCCGCCTCCAACCCGGTAAAGGCCGCCGCCAATGTTTCCGCCCTCGCCCGGCCCCACACCGCTTCCACGACCGTTGCCCAAACCCGAGCCCGATCCGTTCCCCATCGAGCCCATTCTCACATTGGAAGAGTTCGGCATACCAAAATTCGGCAGGTTGGGATTATCGGGGATCGTAATGTCCTTTTGCACATCGATGGATGGAATCGGCACATCCAGCTTGGCCGTCATCTCAGGATGCTCAATCCGCGGGGGAATGCGCCCCTTGCTGGCATCCATCTTGTCCGGACTTCCGCCGCCGCCGCCCGCAGCCACATCTCTCTTCGGTGCAATGAACTTCGTTGGTACATCCACCTGGGTCACGATCTCTTTGGGCTTTGTCGTTTCGATGATCTTTCTCACCCCGAAGAACACGAGCACCAGCAGAATCAAAATATTCACGCCCGAGGAGAAACCGATCGCCCAGGGGTTCGCCTTCACCGCCATCCGGTCGGGCACCGGTATCGGCGTCGAGGTCAACTCCAGCGGTGGCAGCTTTACCGGAAAAAACACGTCATGGATGCTGTCATAAAGACCAGCCCAGATCGGTTTTTCCTCAAACGCCTTCCCGAGGAAACCATCGAATTCATGGCTGGCCGCCAGGGCCGCCGCTGCTTGGGGTTCCGAGTTGGACATAGGTGCTTCGTTTTCCATGATTGCTGTTGCGTTGCTATTCTAGAACCGCCTGGATGGAATACTCTCATCCCTAACAGCCCATCCGTCCATTATGCTCGACAAAGCCCGAACTTGTCTTGTCCCGACCCGCACTTGCCTTGTCCGAATCAGTTCCCAGCTCCAAATCCAAATCGCTCAGCGTAAACGGGGTTCCCATACCAATAGACGAGGGAACCGGGCAGTTGTTACCCAAAATTTCTGCCCCGTCCATTTACACTAACCAAGAGCCTGTTATTAACTTTCGCGTGGCCGGCGCCGAGAGCCAATTCTTCTCATGTCGAGGAAAGAGGAGCGACGCATACGGCGTGTAAGCTAGCGACGAAGGACGAAGAGATGAGGAGAATTGGCCCCGGCCCGAAGGGTTGCGGCGCAAATCGTGTCAAACCTTGTTGTCATCATCGTCGTCCTCCGCATCGTCCGGCAAAATTTCGCCCGCAACGCCGGCCACGGGAAAGTTAATTACAGGCTCTAGCACAACTTCGTACCATCCCAGGGAGTCAAGATGTCCCCAGCGCCGGAATTGAAGGCGACCTTAACCTTGCCGCAAACAGCCTTTCCAATGAAGGCCAATCTCCCCCAGAATGAACCGCTTCGGCTCGCTCGCTGGGCCCAGCTGGACATCTACGCCGAACTCCGCAAACTCGGAAAGGGCCGCCCGTCCTACATTCTTCATGACGGACCACCCTACGCCAATGGACCCATGCACCTGGGTCACGCCCTCAATCACGGCCTGAAAGACTTCGTCGTCAAGTCAAAAACCATGGCCGGATTCAACTCCCCCTACGTTCCCGGCTTCGACTGCCACGGCCTGCCCACCGAAATCAAGGTCGATGAGCAGCTCGGCCGCAAAAAGTTAGAGATGCCCGCCCCGGCCGTCCTGGATGCCTGCCGCGCCTACGCGCAGAAGTATGTTGACCTGCAATCCTCGCAACTCGTGCGCCTGGGGTGCTTTGGCCGCTGGAACAAGCCCTACAAAACCATGGCCCGCGACTACGAGGCCCGCACCCTCGAAGCCTTCTACGGCTTTCTAGAGAAGGGCTTCGTCTATCGCGGCCTCAAGCCCGTCTACTGGTGCATTCACGACCGCACCGCGCTCGCGGAAGCCGAAGTCGAGTACGAGATGCACACCAGCCCCTCGGTCTACGTGCGTTACAAACTCACATCCGACCCTGCGGCCATCGATCCTGCCCTCGCGGGACGCGATGTCTACACCATCATCTGGACCACCACCCCCTGGACCCTCCCCGCGTCCATGGCCGTAGCCTTCCACCCCGACTTCGACTACGTCGCTTTGGCCACGGAACCAATGCAGACTGACCTACAATCCGAGGGCGCCCCCGGTCCGGGGTCCCCGCGGACAGGTCTTCGTCCGGGGGGCGGAGATCCCTCGCCCTTGGGGACCGGGGATTCTACGAACGCCGACCCTACGGAAACCGAGGGTGCCCCATCCATTCCGCGTACTTCAGCGGAATGGGTGGGAAGCAGTGCACTCGACCGGGCCCCCGTCTACATCGTCGGCGCCGAACAAGCCGCCAGCGTCGCCGAAGCCTGCGAACTCGGCCCCACCACTGAACTAGCCCGTTTCAAAGGCGCCGCCCTCGAGCGCACCACCTACCAGCACCCCTTCCTCGACCGCAGCATCCTCGGCGTTTTGGCCACTTACATCACCGCCGACCAAGGCACCGGAGCCGTGCACACCGCCCCCTCCCACGGCACCGACGACTTCTACACCGGCCAGCGCTACGGCCTTGACCAGACCACCCGCGTCGACGCCTCCGGCCACATCCACGTGGACCCCGCCGCCTGGAACCATGCCGCTCCGCCCGCCTTCGACGGGAAAAAGGTGTGGGCAGCCAACCCCATCATCGTCGCCATGCTGGAGGAGTCCGACGCCCTGCTGGCCGGCTCCGAACTCAAGCATTCCTATCCCCACTGCTGGCGCTGCCACCACCCCGTTATCTTCCGCGCCACGGAGCAGTGGTTCATCGGCATGGAAACCCCGGTTGAGCGCGACGACGCCTCGAAAACCACCTTCCGCCAACTGGCCATCGAGCAAATCGACACCGTCACCTGGGATCCCTCCTGGGGCAAGGACCGCATCACCAACATGGTCCGTACCCGCCCCGACTGGTGCATCAGCCGCCAGCGCATCTGGGGCGTGCCCATCGCTGTCTTCCTTTGCCTCGAATGCAGCCAACCCATCCTCGACCCGGCCCTCAACCGCAAAATCGTCGACCTCTTCGACCGCGAAGGAGCGGAGGCCTGGCACACCACCCCCATTGAGGACCTGCTTCCCGCCGGGGTCGTCTGCGCTCACTGCGGCGGCGCTGCCTTCCGCAAGGAATACGACATACTCGACGTCTGGTTCGACTCCGGCACAAGCTGGTTTGCCGTTGCCGAGTCCGACCCGGATCTAAAAGATGCGTATACCGCCTTCCAGAACGGTGAGAAACTGAACGGCGAAGGCGTCCCCGTCCTTTATCTGGAAGGCGGCGACCAGCATCGCGGCTGGTTCCAATCTTCGCTGCTCACCTCGGTCGCCCTGCGCGGCCGCGCGCCCTACTCCCACGTCAGTACTGCCGGCTGGACCCTCGACGAACAGGGCCGCGCCATGTCCAAGTCCCTCGGCAACGGCGTTGACCCCGTCGACATCGCCAATCGCCTGGGCGGAGAAATCGTCCGCCTCTGGGTCGCGTCCATCGACTACCGCGAGGATATGGCCGCCAGCGAAAACCTCATGCAGCGCTGCGCGGACATCTACCGCAAGCTCCGCAACACCTTCAAAATCCTCCTCGGCAACCTCAACGGATTCGATCCAGTGCTCGATCGCGTCTTCGAGCCCGACCTTTTACCGCTCGACCGCTACATGCTAGCCCGCACCCGCGAACTCACCGAGAAAGTCCGCGACTGGTATGCCGCCTTCGAATTCCATCGCGTCTATCACGCGTTCAACGAGTTCGCCATCGTCGACCTCAGCAACTTCTACATCGACGTCCTCAAAGACCGCATGTACACATTCGCGCCCGCCAGCCACGCCCGCCGCTCCGCCCAAACCGTCCTGTGGCAGATCACGGAAACCCTCGCCCGCCTGGTCGCGCCGATCTTAAGCTTCACCGCCGACGAAGTCTGGGACTATCTCCCCAAACTAGACGGCCGCGAAGCCAGCGTCCACCTCGCGCAGTTCCCCGAGCCGGAAGAAGTCTTCTCCGAAGACCCCGCCCCGCTGCTCGAAGAGTGGAAGGAAATCTTCGCTGTCCGGGAAGAAGCTCTCCGCGTCCTCGAAGAGGCCCGCCAGTCCAAGCTCATCGGCAAGGGTCTCGAGGCTGAACTGGAAATCACCGCATCCGGCGAACAACTTGCCCTTCTCCAAAGGCACGCCACCGGCCTCAAAGAGATCATCAACGTCTCCGGCGTCCGGGTTGTTGAAGGCCCCGCCTTTCAAGTAACAGTCCTGCCCGCATCCGGCCACAAATGCGCCCGCTGCTGGAACTTCATGCCCGAAGTCTCCGCCTACGGCATCTGGCAAAATGTCTGCACCCGCTGCCAGTCCGCTCTAAAAGAAATGGGCATCGACCCACCGCAATCGCAGGATTAGCCCATGCGCAAACGCGAGTTGAAGCAAGATCGTACTGTGCCCCATTCATCGCGGCTTTATCGCGATGAGTGGGAGTCCAGGAATCTCAACCCGAATACGTTTCAAAAGGCCGTCTACGCATGAAGTTTCCTTTCCCCCGCCGCCTCCCCTGGCTCCTGCTCCTCTCCGCGCTCATCATCCTCGCCGACCGCTTCACCAAGCGCTGGGTCGAAGCCCGCATCCCCCTCGGCGGCGCCATCCCCCTCATCCCCCGCATCCTCCGCATCACCCATTGGACCAACGAGGGCGCAGCCTTCTCGCTCTTCGCCGACTCCACCCATCCTCAACTGGTCCACCTGGGGCTGGTCGGCTTCAACATCCTAGCCGCCCTCGCCGTCCTCATATTCCTCGTCCGTCTCGGCAACCGCTTCTCGCTCGTTACCTTCGCCCTCGCCTGCATCCTCGGCGGAGCCCTCGGCAACGTCCACGACCGCCTCCTCTACGGCTCCGTCGTCGACTTCATTGAAGTCCACATTTTCAGCTACCACTGGCCCGACTTCAACATTGCCGACAGCGCCATTGTCACCGGCGCCTGCCTCCTCCTCCTCGACTCCCTCCTTCCAAGGCGCGAGCCCTCGCCCCCACCAAAGCTCTCATCCTGAGCAGCCTGACTCGCTCTGGCAAGTTACGGTTGAAATGAACAGCAGTCGGAGATCCGGCCCTGCGCTCACTTGCTGACTTGCTATCGCGGCGAAGCCGCGGCTAACTTGCTGAATTTGTTCAACCGGATTTCTTGTTCATGAGGAGCAGCCTGACTCGCCGCGCCGAGTTACGGATGAAATGAACAGTTGTCGGAGATCGTCCTGCGCTGACTCGCTGACTTGCTGACGCGGCGGAGCCGCGGCTAACTTGCTGAATTTGTTCGACCGGATTTCTTGTTCATAGGGAGCAGCCTGACTTGCCATTGCAAGTTACGCCAGGAATGAACAGTGATCGCGGAGCTTTATAGTTGATTTGGTTGCGATTTGTGGAAGTAGACCGGCTGCGCATAGGTGCTTTGTAGCCCGCTCGGGAGCATGGTCCCAGACGTTGTGATTGCGACATTGGTGACGCGGCCCGGAGCATCGGCCCCGATCCCGTTGAGGAGATTACCCGCCACACAGTCTGGCCCGGCTCGCAACCCACTGGAGGGGACATGGATCAGCAAATGGGCAAGGGCGCAGGGTTGAGTCTGGAGCGCATCGAGCTTAATGCGGCAGGCATCGATGTGGGCGCGACGGAAATTTATGTGGCTGTACCGCCGGATCGCGATCCGCAGCCGGTGCGCTGTTTCAAAACCTTCACCGAAGACCTGCGCCAGATGGCCGCCTGGCTCGTCCAATGCCGGATCACGACCGTGGCCATGGAGTCGACCGGGGTCTATTGGATTCCGCCGTACGAGATTCTGGAACAGGCCGGCCTTCGCGTCTGCCTGGTCAACTCCAAACACGTCAAGCATGTGCCCGGACGAAAATCCGATGTGCAGGACTGCCAGTGGTTGCAGTATCTGCACTCGGTCGGTCTGCTTCATGCCTCGTTTCGCCCCGACGACAAGATCTGCGCCATCCGCGCCCTGAGCCGCCACCGCGCCAGCCTGATCGAGATAGCCTCGGTCCACGTGCAGCATATGCAAAAGGCGCTGACCCAGATGAATCTGCAAATCCATCACGTTCTCTCCGACATCACCGGCCTCAGCGGAATGGCCATCCTCGAAGCCATCGTGGACGGTGAGCGCGATGCTGCCAAGCTGGCCGCCTTGTGCAATCAACGTGTGCGCTCGGACCAGCAAACAGTGATCAAGTCGCTGGTGGGCAACTACCGCTCCGAGCATCTGTTCACGCTCAAGCAGTCGCTGACCGCCTACAAGTACTATCAGGAACTGATGGCCGAATGTGATCGCGAGATCGAGCGGCTGACACGCCAACTGGACAGCCGGATCGATCCTCCTCAAAAGGAGCCGATGCCGCCCGCCGATCCCCGCTTTCGCAAGCGCAGTAAAAACCAGTTTCATTGCGATATGAGCAGTGAACTGACCCGCGTCCTAGGCGTCGACCTAACCACCATCCCTGGCATCAGCGCGCTGACCGCACACACCCTGCTGGCGGAAATCGGCGCCGATCTCAATCGCTTCGCCAATGTGGCCGCCTTCACCAGTTGGCTGGCCCTGTGCCCCAACAACAAGAAAAGCGGTGGCAAGGTGCTCTCCTCCAAAACCCGACAGACCAATAGCCGGGCCAGCCGCGCACTACGCCTGGCCGCACAAACGCTGGCCCGCTCGCGCTCACATCTGGGCAACTTTTATCGTGCCATGCGCGCCCGATTAAGCCCTCCCCAGGCCATCACCGCGACTGCCCACAAACTCGCTCGCATCGTCTATCATCTGATGACTACCGGCCAAGCCTATGACGAGAGTGTCTTCGTTATCGAAGCGCACAAACAAGCCCAACGCCACGAAAAGCGACTCCGCAAACAAGCCAAGGCGCTCGGCTTTCAACTCGTCCCCATCGCTGCATGAAGTTCTTGTTCATGAGGAGCGCACAAACAAGCCCAACGCCAC
>Ga0302200_10004347_pt1 | contig 11460 bp, 7 predicted proteins | sample II_Bog_N3_1_FD_194585 | JGI IMG/M metagenome (GOLD analysis project Ga0302200, IMG submission 194585) | Peat permafrost microbial communities from Stordalen Mire near Abisko, Sweden - II_Bog_N3_1 | ecosystem: Environmental > Terrestrial > Soil > Wetlands > Peat | place: Sweden: Abisko, Stordalen... | reverse complement strand
AAAGAAAGAACGGGGAAGTATTCTGGATGCAACTCTCGGCATCGGTAATTGAGATAGAGGGAGTTTCCTGCATCCTGAGCGTCGTACGGGACATTTCCGCCGCGAAAGTGGCGGAGGAGCGGCTTGTTGCGGCCACTGAGGCCATGCGGGCCAGCGAGGAGCGCTATCGCACCGCATTCCAGACCAGCCTCGACGCCATCAATATCAATCGGCTGTACGATGGGATGTTTATCGACTGCAACCAGGCCTTCCTCGATCTGTCTGGATACGCGCGGGAAGAGGTCATAGGGAAGACATCGAAGGAGCTTGATGTCTGGGCCGACCACCGCGATCGGGAGAGATTGTTTGAACTGCTCCGCGAAGACTCAAGTTGCCGGGATTTCGAGGCTCAATTCATAAGAAAGAACGGAGAGGTCCGTTTGGGGTTGATGTCGGCGTCGACGATGGAGGTTGACGGTGTCCCCTGCATACTTTGCATGACCCGGGATACATCGGAGTCCAAGGCCGCTGAGGACAAGATCAGGAATCTTGCGTACTACGATCCATTGACCGGATTGCCCAACCGCCGTCTGCTGATGGAGCGGCTGCGGAAGACGCTGTCCTCGATTCCTCGCAACCCTCGCAAGCAGGCACTGCTCCTCATAGGTATTGACAACTTCAAGGCGCTGAACGAGTCTCTGGGGCACCAAGTCGGCGATTTGCTGCTGCAAGAGGCCGCCCGGCGTCTCAACTCCTGCCTGGGAGAAGACGGGCCTGCGGCGCGACTTAGCGGCGACGAGTTTCTGGTCATCCTCGAAGACCTGGATGACAATGTGGGCGAAGCCTCGGCTCGCGCCCTGGAGACGGCCGAGAAGATCCTAGCCGCAATCAGCCAGCCTTACATGCTGGGAGGCCGCGCGATTCGGAGCACTGCAAGCATTGGGATCACTTTTTTCGGAGATCGCCCGAACACTGTGAACGATGTTTTGCAACAAGCCGATATTGCGCTGGATCAGGCCCAGACCGCCGGCCGCAACACCGTGCGATTCTTTGCCCCCGCCTTGCAGGTTGCCGTCAACGCCCGAGTCACCTTGGAGGATGAGTTGCTTCTGGCAATCAAGAACAACCAGTTTGTGCTCCATTATCAGCCCCAGGTGAATCGCGGCCGGACGATTGGAGCCGAGGCCCTGATTCGATGGAATCATCCCACGCGAGGCCTATTAGCCCCTGGCGAGTTCATTCCACTGGCCGAAGAAACGGGGCTGATCCTGCCTTTGGGCGCTTGGGTTCTGGAGACCGCCTGCAAGCAGATTGCGGCTTGGAGCGACCGGCTCACGGCGACGGAATTCACGCTTGCCGTCAACATCAGCGCACGGCAGTTCCGCCATCCGGAGTTCGTTCAACAGGTGCTGTCGATCATCGAGCGCACCGGAGCCAACCCGAGAAACATCGAACTGGAACTCACAGAGAGCATGCTGGTTGAGAATATCGAAGACGTCGTCGCCAAGATGACCGTTCTAAAGGCTCATGGCGTTAGATTCTCGCTGGACGATTTTGGCACTGGCTATTCTTCTCTTGCTTACCTGAAGCGCCTCCCACTCGATCAATTGAAGATCGACCGGTCCTTCGTCCTGGACATTCTGCTGGATACAGGGAGTGGCGCGATTGCGCAGACGATCCTCTCGTTGAGCAAGGCCATGGGTTTGCCCACCATTGCAGAGGGCGTTGAGACCGAAGAGCAGCGTGCTTTCCTCGCCGGCCTTGGTTGCCACTCGTTCCAGGGCTTTCTGTTCAGCCGCCCCCTGCCGCTGGAGGAGTTTGAGCAACTGTGGCTGGGCGCCGTCTAGAATTCGACTGCTATAGCCCAGTCGCGAACCCAGATTTGGCCATCGGTCAGTCCTTCCAAGGAAAGCCCTGCCTTCTGGCTGTCTGCCTGAGCTTAATGTCTTTTCCTCAGTCCATCCACATGCTCACTGGGTGGCGCACATCTGCGCCGCGAATCCAGAAGATGACGTCGGTGGCGATGTTCGAGGCATGGTCGGCGATCCGCTCGAGGCTCTTCGCGACCAGGATTCTCTTCGTTGATCGCTATGTGGACTGCGGCCCTGCGGAGAACCTTTGACCCAACATATGCATCTCATCCGTAGCGTGGGGAACAGGCACAGACGCTCCATTCCGGCGCGTCCCGATGCCGTCCCCAGAAGAGGATTTTTCAATGCCAACACACCACACCCATGAAAAAGAGTCGCAAGCCGCCAGGCTCCTCGTTCCAGACGGCTTCTCACCCGAGGATGTCAACAATCTTTCCAGCGTGCTAAACGCGCTGGTGGCCGATGCATTCGCCCTTTATCTCAAGACCAAGAACTTCCACTGGCATATGAGCGGCCAGCACTTCCGCGACTATCACCTATTGCTGGACGAACATGCCACACAGATCTTCGACATTACCGACGCCATCGCCGAGCGGGTGCGCAAGGTGGGCGGCACCACCATCCGCTCCATCGGGCACATAGCCCGGCTGCAACGCATTGCCGATAACGACGAAGAGTTTGTGGGCCCCACCGAGATGCTCAGGGAACTCCACGCCGACAACAAGACCTTTGTGGAGAGCCTGCGCGCTGCGCACGTAGTTACAAGCAAGGCAAACGACTACGCAACCACGAGCCTGATCGAAATCTGGATAGACGAAGCCGAGCGGCGCGCCTGGTTCCTGTTCGAGTCCACGCGGTAAAGGCTCAGCGCAGCCCCGGCATTGCGACCTAACCCCAGGTCTCTGGCCATTCGAGAAACGCCGTGGCCTGGGATAGCGCGCTTCAGTCGTCCACCGGCTTTGCCGACCCACGGGATATGAAACAGCCGGCGTCCATTCTCCCGGAGGGAGAATGGAAAGTAGCCCAGGACAAGCGCAGCGCAGTCCTGGGTGGCGTTGAAGAAAAGACCGTGCGTCCCGTAGGGACGCGGCGAAATCCGCCAATTTAATTTTCTCCTGGAATCAATAACTTGCATGCTCCACGGAAAGCAGTTTCTTTTCAATCCATCGACATGCTCAATTGGTGGCGGACGTCCGCGCCGCGGATCCAGAAGATGACATCAGTGGCGATGTTCGAGGCGTGGTCGGCTATCCGTTCCAGGTTCTTCGAGACCAGAATGCCATTGATCGACTGCTGAGTGAATTGAGGCTGTTCTTCGATGAGCTTGAGCAGATCGTCGTGGGCGCGGCGGTTCATGCGGTCGATCTCGTCGTCCATCTCGCGCACTGAGTCGGCCAGCCGGGCGTCTCCTTCCAGCAGGGCCTGCACCGCCGATCGGATCATGCGGCCGGCAAATTCGCCCATCGCCGCAAAGTCCACTGGCAAATCCACCTCTTCGTTCTTCAGCATCTCTTTGGTGCGGCGAGCTATGCCCATCGACTGGTCGCCGATGCGCTCCAGGTCTCCGTTGATCTTGATCACCGCCAGGATGAAGCGCAGGTCGATGGCCATGGGCTGTTCCTTGGCAAGCAGTTCGTAGGCCATCTCGTCGAGCTCTCGCTGCGCAGTGTTGATGGCGGTTTCGTTTTGCTTGACATACCGGCACAGGCCCTTGTCGCGTTGCAGGTAGGCGTCTACCGCGGACTCGACCGCTTGTTGCGCCAAGGCAGCCATGGCCAGCAGCTTGTCCTTGAGTTCGGCGAGTTGTATCTGAAAATGAATGCGCGGCAACGCAGTTTCTCTCCTATCAACGATTGTGCACCATGGCGTGTTACCACAGTACGAATTTTAGGTTACGCACCAGAACAGTCACGGTCTGTGGACAAACTCTCCCGATGTGGGATTGGATCCCCGCCACGTCGCAATGATGCTCTAGGCTATCAATATGAACGCCCCAGGATTTTCCACCAGGCCTATGCTCACTTTCTACCCAGCCGATTGCGATCTCAAGCAGATATACAAGTTGTTGACCGGCCTCATCGTACCGCGCCCAATCGCTTTGGTATCAACCGTTGCCCGGAGCGGCGTTGCCAACCTCGCGCCGTTCAGCGCTTTCTGCCAGGTTGGCGCCAATCCCCCCGCCGTGCTGTTCTGCCCTGCCCTTCGCGCTCCTGGAGGCAAAGACATGGGTTGCCACTCAGATTTGCGCAAAGACACCCTCCGCAACGTTGAAGAGACCGGCGAGTTCGTGGTGAATGTGGTCAACGAAACCATTGCCGCGTCCGTCAACGACACTGCGGCAGAGGTTCCGCCCGAGGTGGACGAGTTTCAACTCGCAGGGCTGACTCCAATGGCCAGTGAAGCGGTCCGGCCTCCACGAGTAGCCGAGTCGCCGGCGCAGATAGAGTGCAAGCTGCTTCAGGTCATCTACGTCGGCCGCGCTCCGGGTGCGGGCGTGATTGTGCTCGGCGAGGTGGTGCGCTTTCACGTGCGAGAAGATCTATTCGAGGATTTCCGCATCGATCCCGCCGCCCTGGACGCCGTGGGCCGCATGGCCGGGAACACCTGGGTCCGCACGCGCGACCGCATAGAACTGATCAGGCCAAAGTAGAGCGTTTCATATTTCTCGACAAAAAAGTCAATCCTTTGGTATCACAACGAAAGGCCCTTGGATCTTCGGTCCATCGCCTGCGAACGCCGCCTGACCTAAACCGCCCAACCCAATCTCCCACACTGGCGACGCCAGTTCGGGCATTGGCTTTGCCCGGAAGAGCTTCTTGCACTGCTTGGCCGTCCACTTGGCCCATGCCTTCGACTTCTTCCGCCGCGCGCTATCGGTGGAGATTCCGGTGCCCGCATACATTTGCCTGTAAAGCTTGGAAAGAAACATGAAGGCGACCCTTGAGGTCAAATTCGGGCAGCAGGCCGATCGCTTCCAGATATCGCCCCAGTTGTAGAACTTGTCCCACACCTTCTGCGTGCGCTCGCGAATCTCATCGGAACTCATGGTGGGATGGGGGGTAAACATCTTGGGCCTGACCTCGGTGGGAATCAGCCAATACCGGGTAATCGGCACGTCGCCGACCATGGTCGGATTCGCCGACTGTTCCTTCTCCCAGCGCCCAAAATCGACCGTGCCGGGAAACGGCGTCATCATCACGAACTGGGCAAAGGTGATACCCGCCCTCTTCGCCATCGCGACGGTTGCGTCGAAGGTGGCTGCCCTGTCAGTCGGCAGTCCGAAGATGAACGAGCCAAGCACATGGACTCCGTGCTCTTTGAACGTCTGCAACTGTTTGGCAAGAGCATCGCCAGAGAGGTTCCAGTCCTTGTAGACCGCCTTGAGCCCTTCCGGGGTTACAGCCTCAATCCCCACAAGCGCCCCTTTGATGTTGGCCTTCTTCATGGCATCCAGAAACGTGGCGTCCTCACCGGCTTCCATCGTCATCTGGGTATAGAACACCATGTCTTTGGGCAGTTTGGCCAGCTCTTCCATCAGTTGAAATCGCTCGTTGCGAATTGCGGTCAGCTCTTCTACCTTGGCGATGTTGTTCTGCTCCCTGGCCAGCCGCAGATCGGTCTTCGTAACCGGATAGAAGTTATCGTCGGCCAAGGCAATAAAACGAAATCCGAGCCGCCGCAAAGCGATGATCTCGTCAATGACACTTTGAAACTTCCTCTGCCTTGGCTTTTGTCCGTCCGTCCGCCACACGCTGCAAAAGGAGCAGTGCTTGGGGCATCCGCGAATGGTCTGCACAGAAGCCCACATATATTTCTCAGGATTCATCAGGTCCCAGCGAGCAGCCAGGAACTCACTCCCTTCAATCCGCCCGCCTTCGTAGACCCTTTGCAGCTTGCCCGCCAGGCAATCGGTCACAGCCTTGCCCCAGGCTACGTCGCCGTCGCCCTTTACGACCGCGTGGCCTTCTCCGCGTTCCAATGCCTCCTCGGGAAATAGCGTGGCGTGAATACCGCCATATACCACCCATGCGCCTCGACTGCGCGCCATCTTGCCGACTTGGTAGCCGCGCAAGGCGTTGCCTGTATGCACGCTGATGCCCACAATATCCCCCGGCTTAATGCTCTCGGGCACAATCTGCTCAAGCGATTCATCGACGAGAATGGGATCACCCACCACCCGTGGCGTCGCTGCCGCAAGGACGAATAGCCATCGCGGGGTGATTACTGCGGTCCCAAATGAATTGTCGCTGGGATTGACCAGATGAACGCTCATCGGATCCAACCTTTCCTCGAACGAGTATGGCGATCTCAGAGAGCGTCTTCGTTATCGGTCGAATCGATGGCGGGAGTGGGTTCCCGCATGATGGGCGATGCCGAGTCTTCCCGCCGGACAGTTTTTTTGATCATACAGGCCCAGTTTGACGCGGAGTGGTCAATTTTGACCAGATTGTTCCCCCATGTATGCGATTCCGATAAAAATCGTGCGAATTGTCGATAACCTTGGACGAACTCGAAACTTGAGTACGATCAGGGTCAACGCATGGCGATCTTAGGCAGAACGAACCTTTGTTCACGAAGCAATGCCGCGCATATTCTGACATCTTCCGCGTCAAGCCTGGTTCCAGCCTGCCTCTCGATTTCCTGCAAAGCGGAATCGAGATTGATTGACGGCCGATAGGGCCGGTCTGCAACCATCGCTTCAACAACATCTGCCACGGCAAGCACCTTGGCTTCTGGCAGAATCGCATCCGCCTTCAGGCCATAAGGATAGCCGGACCCATCCAGCCTTTCGTGGTGCTGGCGAACGATTTCGGCCACAGGCCAGGGAAACGGAATGTCTTTCAGAATCCTGAAGCCGGTGTCGGGATGATCGTGAATGACCTCCCAGTCCGCATCGGATAGGCGGGTGGGCTTCGTCAGAACGTCCGCGGAGATCGAGATCTTGCCGATATCGTGAACCATGGACGCCACTCGCAAACCCTGCAACTGGGCATCGGACCAGCCCTTTTCTTTGCCGATCGCGCAGGCAATATCCGCCACCCGCATCTGGTGACCCGCGGTGTAGGGGTCGCGCATCTCCATGGCCGTAACAATGGGAGCCACCATAGCGGAGAGAGCCTCAGTCAGTTGGCGCTCTGTCTTGGCCAGACGCTCCTGCTCGGCATGAAGCAGACGCTCCTGCTCGATCGCGTGCATGCCGTGGCCAATCTGCTCAGCCAGGTGTTGAAAGACCTGAATAGCCACAGACTCAAATGCATAGGGTTGCGCGGCGTACACATGCAATGCGCCATGAGAGGCGCCGTTATTGTTGAAAGGAATTGCAATACTTGAGCGTATTCCGAATTGTTTCGCTCGCTCACGCCAGGCAGCATAGATCGGGGACGTTTCGGTGTCGTCGACGATCTGCAACTGCCGTTTGCGGATGCAGATGCCCGTCGGCCCTTGACCCATTGGGTCGTCACTGGACCAGCTCATGCGCAATCCCTTCAAGTAGCCAAGGGCGCTACCGGATGCCGCAGCCACTCGAACCGGCCGGGATGGGCCATCCTCCGCGATCCCCACCCATGCAAACATATAGACCGACTCGCGTGTAATGGCTTCGCAGATAGCCTCTATAAGACTCTCGGATGTGTGCTTCTGCCAAAGCGCCGAAGCCGCGCCCGCGTAGGCGGAGATAGCCCACCTCTTGGTGGCAAGGCGATGTTCGCGCTCCTCCAGTTCAGTGACGTCCGAGTACACGCACACCAGCACCGGCCGGCTAGCCACAACCTCTGACTTCGAACAAGTGATTACCACCGGCACGGATTGGCCGTCGTGACGCAGCAGGTGGTACCCGGCATAGCGAGAAGGCTGCTGGTGAAGGCGGACAAACTCCGAGTTCACGCGCTCCCGCTCCGCCACTGGATGCATCTGCAATATCTCCAGGCCCAGCAGCTCACCGCGAGAGTAACCACTCAGAGCCTCAGCAAACGGATTCACGTCGACAATGGTCCCCGAGTCCACATCAAATGCAAACATCGCGCCTGGAGCACAAGTCCAGGCCAACTCGTACAAGCTCTGTGGCTCGATCGACTCTAGGACTGCGTTCAATGCTACCTGCCTTCCTGGTCGTGCTGTCGGCTTTTTTTGCCCAGGGAAAAAATGTGGCCCAATAACAGTGGTAACTCATTGGATAGTACCCAAAGGACAAGGGTCAATACCACATATCGGGCATGCTTCAAAAAGGCTCCTGCATACAAGAGGCGCCAGTAACCTATAAAGCATTACCAACGGTGACGGTCTAATCCCACACATAGGTCATATCGAGAAGCAACGATGCTTCTTGCGCAAGTTATCACACCAGGTCTCGTAGCTATTCGCGTTAAGGATACTCTGCATAAGTATGGCCTTGTGTCAGGGCACGACTTTAGTCGTGCCGTAAGTGCCGCAAAACCAACGTGGGCTTTAGCCCCTGGCTGGATGCTGGATTCGCAGCAGATGCTTGTTCAGAGCATCCTTAACGGTCAGGCGTCCTAGCTTGCCGCAGCGATGTAACTTCAACGCTGGATTAGGGCCTGTTCACACTACTGGCGTAAATGGCGCCAGTAGTGGGAACAGGCCCTAGTCTCAACTTACCCGGCTGTGATCCCCGACGGGAATCGACACCTGCTCGACGATCTCCAGCCCGAAGCCTTCCAAAGCTGGAATGTGCATGGGCGTGTTCGAGAGCAGGCGGATGCGCTGGATGCCAAGGTCTGAGAGGATCTGGCCGCCGAGGCCAATGGCACGCAGAATACGGCCCGTCCGCGCCTGCGAGCCTTCGCGCGCGCGCAGTTCCTGATGGAGGATGAGCCGCGCGGCGCCGGGGTCAGGCTGAGGCATCGGCGGTGAGCCGCCATTCCCGAATCCATCCGGTGTGGCGGAAGCTCGATCGACCTCGAAGCCCCGCGAGGTATTGTGCAGATAAAGCAGCACCCCGCAGCCCTCCTCGGCTATCATGCGCATCGACTGATCGAGGGTCTCGCGGCAGCGGCAATCGGCGGCAAACACGTCGCCCGCCGTGCACCGCGTGTGCACCCGCACCAGCACGGCATGAGCGCACGGCGGCCGCAGTTCCTGCTGGGAGACTGACGCCGGGCCAAAGTCCCCATGGACCCCGGCAACAGCCGGCCCACCATGGAATGCCGGACAGTCCGCGCAGAGCTCGCCGCGCACAAGCGCGATGTGGCTTTCGCCGCCGTTCACCTCGCTCTCGTACGCAATCATGCGGAATTCGCCGTAGCGGGTCTGGATGCGGCTCTCGCCGGCGCGCACAATATAACGCTCGTTGCGCAGCCGGTAGCGGATCAGCTCGGCCACGGTGAGAATCAGCAGCCCATGTTCCTTGCAAAACGGGATGAGGTCGGGAATGCGCGCCATCTCGCCGTCGTCACGCATGATCTCGCAGATCACGCCCGAGGGATTGAGCCCGGCCAGCCGGGCGAGGTCCACTGAAGCTTCGGTCTGCCCCGCGCGAACCAGCACCCCGCCCCGGCGCGCCCGCAGCGGAAATACGTGGCCGGGCCGGGCGAGATCCGTATAAGTTGTGCCGGCGTCGATCGCCGTGCGGATGGTGTGCGCCCGGTCCGCCGCCGAGATGCCCGTCGTGACCCCCTCGCGCGCCTCGATGGTCTCGGTAAACGCCGTGCCGAAGCGCGACGAGTTCTGCTGCGTCATGGGAAAGAGGCGCAGATGATCGGCGCGCTCCTCGGTCAGCGTCAGGCAGATGAGTCCGCGCCCAAACCGGGCCATGAAGTTGATGGCCTCCGGCGTCACGTGCTCGGCCGCCAGTGTCAGGTCGCCCTCGTTCTCGCGGTCCTCATCGTCCACCACCACCACCATGCGGCCGGCGCGAATCTCGGCCACGGCGCCAGGGACGTCAGTGAACGGGGGCTCGAAAGTGCGGGGAGTATTGGGCATCGCCACCCCTCCATTCTCGCCCATGGCAGGGGAAAACGGCAAAAGGCTACGCGGCCTCACGCGTCACCTGAGCAGATGAGGCGCAGCAATGGCAAACGAAGGCCCTGAGAATTTGAAATTCCGGGCGGGCAAGCACATCCCGCTATTCCGCCAAAATCGAACGGTAAACGTATAGCCGGGCCGGTTTGGCTGGTCAGCCACGTCCTGTCGCGATGCTGGCGACCCGGCGCGCCTTGACATCGCGCATGGGCGGCTGGCCAAAGAATCGGCTGTATTCCCGGCTGAACTGGCTGGCGCTCTCATAGCCGACCTCGAAAGCGGCAGTCGCGGCATCCAGGCCGTTGGTGAGCATGCGCACCCGCGCCGTGTGCAAGCGAAGCTGCTTCTGATATTGCAGAGGGCTCATTGCGGTCAAAGACCGGAAGTGGTGGTGCAGTGTCGAGACTCCCATCTGTGCGACGGAAGCGAGTTCCTCAACCCGTAAGGGCTTCACGTAGTTTTCTCTCAGCCATGAAACGGCCCTGGCCGTCCGGTTGCTCTGTTCGCCCAATGTAGCGATGGCGCGCAGGTGCTTGCCCAGCGGCCCGCGCAGCAAGCGGTAGATGACCTCGCGCTGGATCAGATTGCTAAGAAATGGAATATCCTGGGGCGCGTCAAGAAGATCGAGCAATCGGGAGCATGCGTCTAGCAATTCGACCGAGGTCTCCGCGGCGGCCATGGCGCGCGCGCCTGAAACCGCTTCGGGCACGTGAAACTCCGCCTCCTTGCTGAGAATCTCGCGGACTGCCGGCATTTCGAGCTTGATCATCAATGCCAGTATCGGCACTTCTTTTGACGCTTTCGTTACCTGGCTGACCACCGGCAGATCGACGGAGGTCAGCAGAAAGCTGGTCTCGTTGCAAATCAGCGTCGTGGCGCCCAGGTTGATGCGCTTTTCTCCCTGCACAAAGACGATCAACTCGGGCTCATAGGCCGCGGAAGCGCACTCTGTTGGAGCGCTCTTGCGGTAGAGGCTCAGACCCGCAATATCGGTCGCAACTTTGCCGTCCAGAGGTACGTGGGCGGCAATCTTGCGCGCCAGCTCAGCCCGCATCGCAACTGCATCCGGTCCGGATTTTTCGCCCGGGGTAATCAGGTTGGCCATTGAAACTCCGCGTCGTTCTCTCAAAATCAGCCTAACGCCGATCAAGTCACTCTTGCACAGAAAAATCAATCATCGGCAGAAATAGGCAATCAATAGGAAGGATCGGGATACCGTTAGCCGGAAGGCAAGGCCTATTCTTTGGTGGAGAGGAAGCGCAATGCCAAACCGTTGGCCCCGCTTCCCAGAGATCGGCTCAAAATCCAAGAGGTGACCTGATGTACAACGCAAAAGCATACTCTGTTGCCAGTTCGACATCGCCGTTTGCTTCCACCACCATCGCGCGGCGCGATCCCACCGGGGACGACGTCCAAATCGAGATCCTCTTCTGTGGCATCTGCCACTCCGATCTTCACCAGGCGCGCAATGAGTGGAGCGGCGTGATGCCGACCGCCTACCCCTGCGTTCCCGGCCATGAGATTGTCGGCCGCGTCACGAAGGTGGGGTCCGCCGTTAAGAAATTCAAGCCGGGCGACCTCGCGGCGGTCGGCTGCCTCGTGGACTCCGATGGAACGTGCCCCGAGTGCCGGG
>Ga0302200_10004346_pt1 | contig 11461 bp, 14 predicted proteins | sample II_Bog_N3_1_FD_194585 | JGI IMG/M metagenome (GOLD analysis project Ga0302200, IMG submission 194585) | Peat permafrost microbial communities from Stordalen Mire near Abisko, Sweden - II_Bog_N3_1 | ecosystem: Environmental > Terrestrial > Soil > Wetlands > Peat | place: Sweden: Abisko... | reverse complement strand
CTCGGCGAAATCCAATAGGCATTTTAATAACAGTCCAATTTATTCGATAGAGATGGATTTTTGCGAGATTTCCTCGTGATACTACCTCTTTGTGGATAACTCAGATGTGAATTATGAAATTCACTCATCTGATAAACAGAGTTCATTATTCAATTTATTTATTAAAATAATTGTGAGCAGAAAAATTGAAATTTTTATGTTGATAAAAATTAGGGTAAATATACAATTTACTGAAAGGATTTTTTACTATTTTGTCAGAATATAACAATAGTTTAACTTTTTGAATTTTACAAAAACTAACATGGGTTTCGCAGTAAAGGAAATTATTTCAAAATACTGCTAATTTAAAATAATCCGTGAAGAGTAATGAAAGGAAGCGATGCATGTGAAGCTCAAAACAAAATTAACCTTAGTATTACTTATCGTAAGTGCTATCCCTCTAATGGTTTTTATCGGAATTGATTTATATTCTTCTTTACAAACGGCAGAAGAATCGACGATGGAACAGAATTTAAGACGAGCAGAAATTGTTGATGAAAAAGTAAACACGTTTGTTGATAAAAATCTTTCGGGAGTAAAAGTGCTGGCCACAAATCCTATAATTCGTACTTATGCGAATCGAGATCCGAAGGAAGTCAAAAATATTATTGTGGATGCAGCAAAAATTTATACGGATTTCGCACCGATGGTTATTACAAATGCTTCCGCTATGCAAGTAGTTAGAACCGATGATATTGCCTTCTCTAGTGTTAGTGATCGCAAATTCTTTCAGCTTGCTATGGCGGGACAGCCAGAGGTTATTTCAGAAATTTTAACGAGTAAGGATAATGGTCATTCGATTGCTGTGTTTGCTGCACCGATCAATGATATGGTGAACAATAAACCAATCGGGGTTATCCAAGGCACAGTTGAATTGTCCATTTTAAATGAGTTTGTTAAAGGTTTATCCGACGATAAAACAACGGTATATATTTTAGATAGTGAAGGTAAATTGCTGGCGCATCCGACTAAACCAATGGATAAACCGGAGGATCGCGTTGATTTATCGAGCTTGAATTTCGTCAAAAATGGTTTAGCGGGGAAAAGTGGTTCCGAAGAAGCGGAGATTGATGGAAAAACAATGCTTGTTAGTTATGTGAAGCATCCTAAAACCGGTTGGCTTGTCTGCACGGAAGTTCCGTATAGTCAAGTAACTCAAAGCAGTTTCTATGCTGCGCTTAAAAAATCATTGATAGGGTTATTTCTCCTTTTGCTGACCAGCGGACTGGCAATTGTTATTTCTAAAAAAGCAACCAAACCGCTTCTCTTACTTGGTGCTGCGGCCACAAGTATTTCAAATGGTGATTTGACAATTAAGAAAATCGATATTCAAAGTAAAGATGAATTTGGTTTAGTTGCCAATGCATTCAATACGATGGTAGCGAATTTAGTTCAGCTTATTCGCAAGATACAGACGAATGCAAATGCAGTTGCTAGTGCATCTGAGCAATTGACCACAAGTTCTGAACAATCAGCACTCGCTGCCAATCAGGTTGCAGAATCGATTATGGGAGTTGCACAAGGAGCTGCAGAACAGCGTGAAGTTGTTGATTCTGCAAGCAATACGGTTGCTGAAATGTCACAAAATATTAAGTTAGTTGCAAAAAATGCCGGTAGTGTTGCGGAGCAATCTGCACAAACAACCCGTACTGCAAAAAATGGCGGTGCGGCAATACAAAATGCCGTTTCACATATGGCCGACCTGGAAACAACGGTAGAATCATCAGCTAAAGTTGTTACAAATTTAGGCGAACGTTCAAAAGAAATTGGTCAGATTGTAAGTACTATTTCGGATATCGCCGGACAAACGAATCTTTTGGCATTGAATGCTGCGATTGAAGCAGCTAGGGCTGGTGAACAAGGTCGGGGCTTTTCAGTGGTTGCTGAAGAAGTTCGGAAGTTGGCGGAGCAATCGCAAACCGCTGCGAAGCAGATTGCAGAACTCATAACTAGCGTTCAGCAGGAAACGGAACAAGCAGTCAAAGCGATGGATGAAGGTACAGCGAAAGTGAAAACAGGAACTGTTGTTGTAAATGAAGTTGGCACAGCTTTTGAAAAAATTGTTAGTATGATCGCGGATCTTTCAGAAAAAGTTAGTGAAATTTCTACAGCTATTCAAACCACCGATCAAGGCAGTCGGAAAATAGTTGTAGCCGTTGATAAAATTGCTGATTTAACGGTATCGGCTACTAGTGAGTCTCAAACAGTGTCAGCAGCGACAGAAGAACAATCTGCATCGATGCAGGAAATTTCCGCATCCAGTCAGCGATTGTCTCAAATGGCGGCTGAATTACAAGCAGAAATTGGGAGATTTCATATCTAAGTCGTGCTCATAAGATATTAAGAAAACTTTTATCCAGTAAGTTTTTCTGTTTGTAGATTTTACCATTGCATATTATTTTCAATGAATTTAAATTAAGACGAAATATTCTGAAAAATATATTGCAAAATAAAATTATTTATGGTATATTCAATGTAACAGAAGAGCTGTTCGAAAGATACCAAGTGGGTATCAACATTTCAAGAGGATATTCGGATAGTTCCTCTGCAAAAACTACCTAAGCCATCCTTTAATTAGTCTAAAAAACTAAAACACTAGTGGTAGGTATGTTTCTTGGCATCTATAGTGTAATGGTTTGGTAAACGAAAAAGGAAAATCTTTTTTTAGAAGTTAAGGGATTATCGCAAGATGAAGCTTTAACTACAATTGTAGCCAGATCAAAAGGAAGAGCCGTGATGACCCGTAGGAGATTAATCTTCTGCGGGTCATTTTATTAGAGTTTATCAGGGAATCGTGAAATGGAGGTAATACGTTGTTTAATTCTTTTTAGATTCATCCAGTAATCATAGACTTTTCGAAGTTTGGTTTTTTTCTGGGTATAAAGCTGGTCTACTTATTGAAAACATTCATTGAAGATCCAGGGTGAGATTCTGTGATATAAAATTTAAAAGCTAGTAAATGGTATTTGTATTGATAGGTTTAATCGTGAGGGTGGGGGTCAAAATAAAAAAGGCTGTCACACTAAGCACATAATCTAATAAATATGCAAAAATAATTTTTTTGAAACGTAAAATCATGTACTTCAAAGAAAAAATGCATATTTATTTGTGAAAAATGCTTAGTGCGTCAGCCATATCTTGTTTGAAAGTTATTCTCTAGAAGCGTCGTCGTTAAAACAATTCCGTATTGGTCCATTATTCTGCATCATCTGCTGATAATTTCCATTGCTTCGTTGATTGCAGGAACCCTGGAATGAGTCTTGGTCTTGACTATTTGTGGCTGCGAATACTGGTACAGCAAATAAAACAGCCAATGCCATTGCGAGTAAAATTTTCTTTGTCATAAAATTACCTCCTATTTTGTAGGGAACACAAACTATATTTATTGTATTTCTTTTTTAATAGTTTGGTATTCTTCGTTTGTGAGTTCACCTTTCGCATAACGCAAATTTAATGTTTCTAATGCATTTGAAGGTATATTTGATGCCTTTTTAGGAGGAAATACCGCCTTAAACATCCAAATAACTGCCAAAAGAATTATTGCAATAAAGGCGAGGTGCGTAATCATCCCAAGTCCCAGACCAAACCAGCCAAAAGCTCCATGAGCTCCATATCCCATCATTTTGTCCAACCTCCTTTGTGTTCTGGAGTTCATTGTACCGCATAACTGTGGAGACATTATGGAGAAACTATGTATTTTTAATGTATATTAAATGGCAGGGTTAAACGAAAGGTGCTGCCTTTACTTAATTCACTATGAACGGAAATATTGCCTTTATGGGCTAATGCCATTTGTTTGACCAGAGCCAGTCCTAAACCGGTACCCCCACTTTGCTTCGTTCTAGATAAATCAACTCGGTAAAAATAGTCAAAGATATGGGGCAGGTCTTGCCGGTCAATCCCGATTCCGGTGTCAATGACTTCGATTATGGTACTTGTGGCGTTCTGCGTGGCAATGACTTGAATACTGCCAGTATTGGTATAACGGATTGCATTAATAATTAAGTTGTAAATAATTTGTTGAATCATTGTAATATCTGCTTTTATTGGTGCTAACTGTGTTTTAATATTACAGGTAAGGGATAATCTTTTTTCGACAGCTAAAAGTTGGCTTTTTTGAACAATTTGATATAATATACTGCCAATATCGATTTTGCGAAATTCAGGTTTTAACTGACCTGCTTCTAAAAAAGATAAATCTCGCAGTTCTTCGACTAATTTTGTCAAACGGTCGACTTCTTCTGTTAAAGAAGCCATTTGTTCCTTATCGGGAGTGATAACGCCATCGGCAATACCTTCAAGATTTGCTTTTAAGATGGTTAATGGTGTGCGCAGTTCATGGGCTATACCGGCAAAAAAACGTTGCCTCAGGATCGTCGTTGATTTGAGCTTTTTTGTCATTTCGTTAAAGGCGGCAGCCAATTGTCCTAGCTCATCTTTTCGATGAATGACAACGCTGGCATCAAGATTGCCTGCTGCTACGGACTTTACAGCCTTGTTTAAAGTAAGCATCGGAGCAGTGATGCTGCGAGCCAGATAATAACTGATGATAGCGCCAAACCCTAACATTATGCTGCCAACAAGGACGAGCGAATGTTTTAAAGATCGTAAAAATTCTTGTTCGGGCAATCCCATGGAAGGAGGGGGAGTCATACCATGTTGCATCATGCCATGCATCCCGCTCATATTTAAATACGAAGTGAAGTTTTCAGCTATTTCATGATTCACGACGACAATAAGTGCCAGGAGGACAGCTCCTGTTGTAACAAAAACGGTAAGTGTTACACGCATCAGTAATTTATGCATGTTGTTCACCGGTCAATTTGTAACCGATACCATAAATAGTTTTAATGTAATATGGATCTTCCGGTAGTGCTTTTAATTTTTTGCGTAAATTTTTAATATGGGAGTCAACGGTTCGTTCATAACCTTCAAACGAATAACCTTGTATTTTTTCAATGAGCTGGAGACGGGAAAACAACTGTCCGGGATGACTTAAACATAATTCGAGAATTTTATATTCTGTTGGAGTCAATTCTATAGGTGTGTTAGCCAGAAAGACACTGTGATTTTTCTTATAAAAAGTTAGTTTCCCCATTTGTAAGGGCAAGTCAGTGTCTGCTTGAGGTTCAGATGGACTTGTGCGACGCTGGATAGCCCGGATGCGGGCAACAACTTCTTTTGGGCTGAAGGGTTTGATTACATAGTCATCGGCACCTAATTCCAGTCCGATAATACGATCACTTTCAGCATCACGAGCTGTAAGCATTAAGATTGGTATATTACTACTGCGTCGTATTTCTTTGCAGACACCAAAACCGTCGAGCTTTGGTAGCATAAGATCAAGTAGAATGATATCAGGACTTAAGTGTCGAGCCTTATCGACAGCCGTTACCCCATTATTAGCGGTTATTACGCTATAGCCATCTTTTTCTAAATAGGCTGTTAATACTTTTACTATTTTTATATCATCATCAACAACTAGGACTTTCATGTAGTTCACCTCATGGTTTTATAATTGGGACTTGTCATAATATTATATAATAGTGGTTTTACAATGTATATTATATGTTGAGAGTTCCTTAAATACAACTACAGCCAGCATCATCGACGCTGGCTGTAGTTGTAAACCTAAAATTAAATTTCTTCATATTCGGTGTAGTGACACACAGGGCATGCGGGAAGAATGTCGTCGGGGTCATCTATTGTGACCAGTTCACCGCATTCAAGGCATTTATAAGTTCCGATACCTGGTTTTTCACCAGCCTTAAACATAAGTATCACCTCCACTATTTTAAAATAAAGAATCTTGCTTATAAGTTGAAAATTCGTGAAAAGACAATCAATAACCTGCAAATATTTTTAAAAAATTCTTGAGAGCATCTATAAATTTTCAAAGTGAAAAAAATTAAAATATGGTATACTATTTATGTGCTTTAAAGTGCATGTTTTGAACAATTTCACAGTGAAGAAAGAAGGGTACTTATGGAAGAGGAAAGGATCGTTACGAAGCAGGCTTTACTGACAATTTCAGCGGGTAAAAGACTTATAGCAAAGGCAGTTAGCTCGCTTGCTCAAATACAAAAAGCTTTAGAAAATCATACAATTATTATTGTTGCTGGTACGACCAATGGATATATTGCAGAAGAGCTATTGAAACAGCTCGATCAAATGGGTGATTTTTCGCGTAATACATTTTTTCGTGGCGTGACGACACAGCCGGGAAAGAAGGTAGAGCAGGGTGCTTATTTTGCCAAAGATATTGTACTCAGAAAAGGAAAATGGATCGACGGGGAAAATATTTTTACGATGGCACCTAAATTGGGACAGGGGGATGTTATCCTGAAAGGCGGCAACGCAGTGGATGCAGCGCGTAAAGAGGTTGGAATCCTGATCGGACATCCCGAAGTGGGGACTAGTGTACCTATTTTGCAGGCAGTTATTGGTAGAAGAGCCGAATTGATATTACCGATTGGTCTTGAAAAAAGAGTTATTGGGGATATCGGAACAATTGCAGCTAAACTCAATGCACCAAATACCAGCGGTGTGAGGATGCTTGCTGTCAGTGGTACGATTGTAACCGAGTTGGATGCACTGGAACGTTTAACAGGCGTGTCGGCAGAGCTTGTTGCATCGGGGGGGATTTATGGTGCGGAAGGCAGCTATTGGTTTGCTGTTACTGGGCGTGAAGATCAAGTAGACCAGGCATTAGAACTTATGAAATCGATTGCTGGAGAGCCTGCGTTTGGTGCGTAAATTTCGATTTGTGATGAAAAATAAGGAGACGATATAAATGAGAATTGCTATGGCAAATGACCATGCAGGACATGCCTTGAAAGAGGAAATAAAAGAGTATTTACAAGCTGAAGGGCATGAAATTGTGGATTTTGGTACATATAATGAAGAATCTTGTGATTTATCAGATTTTGTCTATCCGGCGGCAGTGGCTGTGGGAAAAGGATCTGTTGAACGCGGGATTTTTGTTGATGGAGTTGGTTATGGCAGTGCGATGATTGCAAACAAGATCCATGGTGTTTACGCCGCGGTTTGCCAGGACCCATTTTGTGCGCAATTAGCGCGGCAGCATACAGATTCTAATGCTTTATGTATTGGCGGTAAAATTATCGGCAGTGCTTTGGCAATGGAAATTGTAAAAACATGGATGCATACAGAACACCAAGGTGACGTTGAAAAATATGCTAGACGAGTACAAAAGGTAAAAGATATCAATGATAAACACCTCAAACCTTTAATATAGAAAGGTTTGAGGTGTTTATCATGATTAAAAGAACTCATACTGCAGACGAGACAACTAACTAATGAATAGCCAATATTATTTATGCATATAGAAATAAAAAAAGAAATTATTTGCAAAAAATATGTATTTGTTTTACAATAGAGAAAGAGATTTAGAAAATAAAATTGGAGGGCTTGACAATGGCACAAGAAAGAAAATTTTATGTTTGTAAACTATGTGGGAATATCGTTGTTTTGATTCATGATGGCGGAGGAACTTTATCTTGCTGTGGACAGCCAATGCAGGAATTAGTGGCGAATACTTCAGATGGTGCTACGGAAAAACATGTTCCGGTTATAGAAGCACAAGGCAATAAAGTTACTGTTAAAGTTGGTAGTGTAACCCATCCAATGTTACCAGAGCATTTTATTCAATGGATTTATCTGCAAACCCAAAAAGGTGGACAGCGTGTTGACCTTCATCCAGGTGAAGAACCTTTAGCACATTTTATTCTGGCAGAAGGCGATAAAATTGTTGCTGCTTATGAATACTGTAATTTACATGGATTGTGGAAAGCATAAACGATTTTATTTTGTTGATTAATTTGTAATATACATAAAAGGAAGCCATCTCGAATTATTTCGAGTGGCTTCCTTTTTTACTGTATATTTCCGTTAAGATCCATTGTCACTACGCGAAGTGGAATATTTTTACCGCTGTTTTTAATAGCTTCTCGAACCGCGTATTCAATGCCACCGCAGCAGGGCACGATCATGCGCGTTACTGTTATACTGTTTATGGTGTTTAAACGAAGAATTTCAGTGAGCTTTTCGCTGTAATCGACCATGTCGAGTTTTGGACAGCCGATGACGATGGAATGATTTTTGATGAAGTCGTTATGAAAGTTGCCATAAGCAAACGCTGTACAGTCGGCAGCAACGAGTAAATCGGTATTCTCAAAAAAAGATGCATTTGGTGCGACGAGTTTGATTTGTACTGGCCATTGGTTTAATTGAGATGGGGCAGTCGGGGTAGCTTGATCTGTCTTTTTTTTGCGGTGCTGGTTTTCTTTTACGGCATCATCATCATATGCTAAGGCTTCCCGTTCTTCGAAGGAAATAGCATTGGTGGGACAGGTTGGAAGGCAGTTTCCTAGTCCGTCACAATAATCGTCACGAATCAGCTTTGCTTTGTCGTTTACAATTGCAATTGCACTTTCATGGCAAGCTGTTGCGCATAGTCCGCAGCCATTGCATTTATCGGTGTTGATGGTTATAATTTTTCTTATCATAGTAGATATTGTCTCCTTTTAAATTTTTTTTGTATGAGGCTTTCTTTCTGGTAATTCATATAGTATCATACATATAGGGTCCTATACAGTTGCAAATGCAACGCAGCGACATTCTGTGTTAAAATAAATTTTAGATATCGAATAGGGAGAAAAAATTATGTATGGTGTTTTTGATATTATCGGGCCGATTATGATCGGTCCTTCTAGTTCACATACAGCTGGGGCGGTGCGGCTGGGGTTGATTGCTAGAAAAATTCTTGGCGAAGAACCGGTGAAAGCGGAGATCAATCTGCATGGATCTTTTGCACATACGTATAAGGGGCATGGTACAGATAAGGCATTGATTGCTGGCATCTTAGGCTTTGCCACAGATGATGAACGGATAAAAGATGCACTGATATTAGCCAGTGCAAAAGGACTAACATACCATTTTCAAAAAGTGGATTTAGGTGCAGTTCATCCGAATACCGCTGTTATTTATTTGACTGGTATCAATGGTCGGGCGATACGTATTATTGGGGCTTCGGTCGGTGGTGGTAACATTTTAATTACGAATATTGATGGGTATGATGTCGAGCTTACGGGGCAATATCCGGCACTCATTACAATTCATCACGATTGTCCGGGTGTCATTACGAAAGTGACAAGTATTTTAGCAAAATATGCAATCAATGTTGCTTTCATGCGTGTTTCAAGGCAAAGCCGCGGTGCCGAAGCTTTGATGATTCTTGAGGTCGATGATGTACTGACAGATGCAATTGTGGCTGAATGTCAGACGGTAGATGAGTTGGAAGATGCTTTTTGCATTCCAGCAATTTAGAGGAGAACATTATGATGAACTTTAAATGTATAGAAGATTTAGTGCAGCAGGCTAAGATGAAGAATCTACCAATTTATGAATTGATTTTACAATATGAAAGCGAAACATCGCAGATGGAACAAGCTGATATCCTGGCTGGTATGAAAAAGAATTGGCAAGTTATGAAAGCATCTGCTGAAAGAGGGATTGCGAATCAGGAGAAATCAAATAGTGGACTGGTAGGCGGTGATGCAAAAAAAATAAGTGACTATTTAGAACAAGGTTATATGGGGAAGATCGTTTTAAAAGCAGCAGCTTATGCAATTGGTATTAGTGAAGTCAACGCTATAATGGGGAAAATCGTAGCATGTCCTACCGCCGGATCATGTGGTATTTTACCAGCTGCGCTTTTAGCAGTGGCGGAGCAAAAAAAATTCACCCAAGAGCAGATTATCAATGCTTTATTTACAGCAGCTGGAATTGGGATGGTTATTGCGCAAAATGCCTCTATTTCAGGTGCAGAGGGGGGCTGTCAGGCGGAATGCGGGGCAGCGGCGGCAATGACAGCGGCAGCTTTGGTTGAGCTGGCTGGTGGATCACCAGAGCAAGTTGCACAAAGTGTGGCTTTGGCTTTGAAAAATTTATTGGGACTGGTTTGTGATCCGGTAGCTGGGCTTGTCGAAGTGCCTTGTGTAAAACGCAATGGCTTTGCGAGCATTCATGCTATGCTTGCTGCAGACATGGCAATGGCTGGTGTAAAGTCGATGATTCCAGTGGATGAGGTTATTGATGCGATGTATCAGATTGGCAATGCTTTGCCTAAGTCGCTTCGAGAAACAGCTGAGGGGGGGCTTGCAGCATCTCCAACGGCTCGTCGATTGGAGAATACATTGTACGGGAAAACTGAATCATAAAGAATGGAATGTTTTTTGTGAAGACGGAGGATGTTATGAGGAGTTATAGTGATTTTTTAATTGATGTGGCGTTGTTTGCGAACATAGAAAAAGACAAGATAGATGGGATGCTGGATTGTTTAGGCACTAGTAAACGAAGTTATAAAAAAGGCGAGACGATTTTTCTATCGGGTGATCCTGTTTTGGGTGTGGGAATTCTTATTAGTGGTAGTGTGCAGATTAGTCAGGAGGATGTATTGGGTAATCAGACAATCCTCGGTCAGGTACTTGCAGGACAGATTTTTGCCGAGACAATTGTTTGTGCGGGGGTTGAGCATTCGCCTGTTACGACGGTGGCACTTCTTGACTGTGAGATTTTATTCTTGCAATTCAAGCGATTGGTTACAACTTGTACGTCTGCTTGTCAATTCCATTCCCAGCTTATTGAAAATATGCTGCAGATTTTGGCCCAGAAAAATTTGATTATGAATAGAAAAAACAGGTTGTTATCACAACGAAGCATCCATGAAAAATTGAAGCAATTTTTTATGGATATGATTGAGCAAAACGGTACTTATAAATTTAAAATTTCTTTTTCACGTAATCAATTGGCGGATTATTTGTGTGTAGATCGGAGTGCTTTATCGAGAGAACTGAGTAAAATGCAGCAAAATGGTAAAATCAATTTCAAAAAGAATGAATTCGAAATAATAAATTTATAAAATTTATTGCAAAAGTATTGACAGGAGAATCATAAGATTGTAATATAAATATCGTTGCCGTTGACGAAATATTCGCAGCGTACAACGAGCGTACGTGTTGACAAGAGGATGTCCTTCTGTTAATATAATAGAGTTGGTTATAGGAAATCAACGGCGTTCTTTGAAAACTAAACAATGTAGAAAACAAAAAGATATATGTACACCAACATGTATCAAGCCAGATGTGAGGGTTTGAATTTATTCAAACTAAAACATAAATTGAAATGCGGAAATAACTTAATGGTAAAGTGTTATCTTACCAAGATAAAAATATTGAGTTCGAGTCTCTTTTTTCCGCTCCATTAAGATTTAGATTTTAAAGAGCCTATCAAGGTTCTCTAATATAATTTATTGGAGAGTTTGATCCTGGCTCAGGACGAACGCTGGCGGCGTGCTTAACACATGCAAGTCGAACGGAACTAAGCTTAACACCGAATCTTT
>Ga0302200_10004330_pt1 | contig 11492 bp, 6 predicted proteins | sample II_Bog_N3_1_FD_194585 | JGI IMG/M metagenome (GOLD analysis project Ga0302200, IMG submission 194585) | Peat permafrost microbial communities from Stordalen Mire near Abisko, Sweden - II_Bog_N3_1 | ecosystem: Environmental > Terrestrial > Soil > Wetlands > Peat | place: Sweden: Abisko, Stordalen... | reverse complement strand
ATTCTCTCGCAAGAGGTCCAGCAGGAAGAGCTGGCAGTGAAGTCGGCTCAGACTTTTCTCCAACTTGAGGAAGTACGCTACCAGAGTGGCATTGATCCTTACCTGAATGTGCTGATTGCTCAGACCACGCTGTTAGCGGACGAGCAGACCCTAAATAATCTGCAAATAGAAGAAATGACCTCTGCCGTAGCGCTGGTGGAGGCATTGGGCGGCGGCTGGGATAATTCGCAGTTACCCAATCCCTCGCAAGTTACACAGAAACCGGACCGAACCGACTCGGCGATACAGCAGTAGGCATTGCCTGTGCAGCCACTCCACTGAACCACTGAACCTGCGCTTAGTAGCCACTCTTGGCATGTGGCCGCAGCAGAGTCGGTTGACGCGGCGCGCGTAGCTTCACTTAAAGTAAAGATCGTCACCCAGAAGCGGCAAGCCAACGTCTGTTAACCTTGAAGCATCAGATTCAGACTTACGGTTCGGTGTTAGAGCTGGGCGCTTTCGACGTGAGGTGCGACCGGCTTTTGTGCTCCTGATCCGTTGTCCCTTATGCGCTTTGCGTCCGCAATCGTCCTTATCAGTATCAGTGTCGCTGCCGCATCCGCTCAGCAAAATGTAATTGTCGCGCAACCCGTGTTTAACGGGCAAAAAGTAGATGCCGTCGATCTCATTGGCAATCCCCATCGCGACCTCGAACCGCTGCGCGCCGTAGTTCTTCAAAGAGCCGGCGCCACGTATTCGGAAGAACAGGTTCAGGCCAGCATTCGCGCGCTCGAAAAAGCCGGAAATTTTCCCAAAGTCACTGTAGAGGTCGTGCCCGACGCCGCCGGCCTTCGCCTTAACTTCTTGCTGGAGCCGGCCTATTACCTGGGCATCATCGATTTTCCCGGCGCGGTCAAGAAACTCCCTTACACCCGTTTGCTCGAGGTGAGCAATCTCTCCGATGAAGATCCCTACGACCCGGCTCGCCTTCCACTATCGGAGCAGGCGTTACAAGATTTTTTCCGGCGTAGCGGCTATTTCCAGGCGACGATTCGTACGAATTCCGTAATCGATGACCAACATCAACTGGTCAACGTCAATTTCGAGGTTGAACTGGGCCCGCAAGCGCGAGTGGGCTCTGTCGCTCTCGAAGGCACCGATTCCGCGGAATCGGCACGCCTGCTTCGTTCCGTCCGTTCTCTGCGCGCGCGACTAATGGGAGGCTTGCTGAAGCCTGGCAAACCCTATTCTGAAGATCGCCTGAAATCCGCCCTCGCCTTAATTAAGAAAACGCTGGCCCGAGAACGGCGGCTCGCCGGTAAAGTGGTCCAGGATCCTCCCAATTTTCATCGGGAAAACAATCGCGTCGACGTCTTATTCAAAGTGGACCTCGGCCCCGTCGTCACCGTACGCGCGGAGGGTGCGAAATTGTCGCGAATTCCCTATCTTTCCACTCGCGACATAAAGAAGCTGATACCGATCTATTCCGAAGGAACGATCGATCAGGATCTGGTGGACGAGGGCGAACAGAACCTGGTCGACTTCTTTCAGAAGAAGGGTTATTCCGACGTGAAGGTTACAACCACCTTCAAGCGGATGCCCGATCAGATTCTCGTGGTGTACGACATCGACCGCGGCAAGAAATATAAAGTGGAACACATCGTTTTCGACGGAAATAATCAGATTTCTGAGGAAGACTTAACCGGCCAGCTGGCCATCAAGAAGTCACACATCTGGACACACGGCAGTGTGAGTCCAAAATTATTGAAGCAGAGTGTTTCGAATATGGAAGCTCTGTATCGCGACCGGGGCTACGAATCCGCAAAAATCACATCGCGCATGGTGGACCACGAATCCCAAGTGGATGTCACCTTTGAAATCGAAGAAGGCCCGCAGACCGTGGTCGACAACGTGGAAATCACCGGCAATACGAGTGTTCCGGAAGCTCAGCTTACGGCTCCGAAAGGTTTCGATCTCAAGGCTGGAGGCCCGTTCTCGGCTCGTCGTCTGTCGCAAGATCGCAACCGCATATCGGCTACCTACCTCGAGCGCGGCTATCTGAACGTGGAGGTGAAAGCGACCATTGATCGCCACGACCAGGACCGCCGCGCTGAAGATCCACACCGTGTCAGCGTCATTTATGCCATTACCGAGCACCAGTTAGTCCAGGTCAGCGATGTGCTTTACCTCGGACAAAAGAAGACGCGCCTGACGCTGATTGAGAAGACGGCGAAGATTCCCCCTAAGCAACCCATGCGCAAAGGCCAACTGCTGGCGGCGGAAAGCCACCTCTACGATTTGAATATCTTTGATTGGTCGAGCGTCGGACCGCGGCGTCCCATCACCGACCAGACGGACGAGATGGCTTTGGTGAAAGTCCACGAGGCCAAGCAAAACGAGCTCACCTACGGATTTGGGTTCGAAGTCTCCAGGCGCGGGGGCAATATTCCCACGGGAACCGTCGCGGTACCCGGCCTGCCTCCTGTGGATTTGCAGGGAAAGCAGATTGCGCCCAGCGAGGCTACCTTCGCCAGTCCGCTCGGATCGATCGACTACAATCGTCGCAACCTGCGCGGCCTTGGCGAGATGGCTAGCGCTTCGATTCTGCTGGCGCGTTTGGATCAGCGAATCTTGACCAACTATACCCAGCCACGCTTCAACGGCTCGCAGTGGAGTTCGCTCAGCAGTTTTTCCATTGAACGTACCAGCGAGAATCCCCTCTTCACCGCTGGACTCGGAGATCTCTCCTTTCAACTTGAACGACGGATTAGCCGCAAGAATAATACGCGCTTACAGATTCGTTATGACTTCAATAAAACATTGTTATCGCACTTGCTTGTTCCGGAACTCGTCTTACCGCAAGATCGCAGCGTCCACCTCTCGACTTTTTCTGGCACCTTGATTCGCGACACCCGCGATAAGCCACTCGACGCGCATCGCGGTAGTTACGCGACGCTTAACCTCGGTCTTACGCCGGTTGCGCTTGGGTCTAGCGCGAATTTCGCCAAACTCTTCGGCCAGTACGCCCACTACAAGCCCGTACACTCGCTGGTGTTTGCGAACAGCGTTCGTCTCGGTTTTGCCGAGTCGTTTGCCGGTAGTTTTGTCCCCACCAGCCAGCTCTTCTTTTCTGGCGGTGGTACTTCGTTGCGTGGGTTTCCCATCGATCAGGCTGGACCGCAGCGCCTGGTCCCATTCTGTAATGTTCTGCAGAACCAGACGGGCTGTATCGACGTGCCTGTGCCTTTAGGCGGACGGCAACTCTTCATTCTGAATTCCGAGATCCGGTTCCCCTTGAAGATCATGAAAGAACTGGGTGGTGTCGGGTTTTACGATGGCGGCAATGTTTTTCGAACCATCAACGCGGGCGATTTCTCGGGCAATTTTAGCCATACTCTGGGGGTAGGATTGCGCTATTCAACGCCGATTGGCCCGATCCGCATTGACATCGGACGCAACTTGAATCCTTTGCCTGGGCTGAGCGCCACGCAATATTTCATTACGCTTGGCCAAGCCTTCTAGAACCGCTTTTTCGTTGCTCGGGCGTTTAGGGAGAAACAATAACAATGAAGTGGCGAAAAATAATCGGCTGGATCTTTGCAGTAGCCTTCCTTCTCGTGGTGGCCGTGGTGACGACCGGATACCTCATTCTGCGAAGCAATCGATTTCAGCAGTTCGCCATTCGGAAAGTTACACGAGCTGTGGAGCAAGCTACTGGCGGCAAGACCGACATCCGCGCGCTCGATTTCACCTTGTCTACTCTTACGGCTCATCTGCACGGCATAACCATTCATGGAACCGAGCCAGCCGGGCGTCCGCCTCTTCTGCAAGTCGACGAACTCACCGCCAGCTTCAAAATTATTTCGGTCTTCGAACGTAAAGTGAGCCTGACTGAATTGTTGGTGACCCATCCGGTAGCCCACGTTCTCGTGGATCGAAAAGGTAAGCCCAACTTTCCCCAGCCGGCGCCAAACGGGACAGGCAGCCACACGAACATCTTTGAGCTGGCGGTACATCACGTTCAGATGACGGATGGCGAGATCAACTGCAACGACAAGAAGATCCCGATTGATGCCGATTTGCACGACCTCGGCACCGACATCCATTTCGATTTCTTGACGAGCCGGTACGTTGGGGCAATCTCCTACGACAACGGCCATCTTCGCTACGCGCAATATGCCGCGATGCCGCACAGTCTGCAGGCGCAATTTGCCGCGTCGTCCACGCAACTGTCGCTCGCGCCGGCATTGTTGAAAATCGGGTCCTCTACCGGATCGTTCAAGATTGATATCGCCGACTACAACAATCCGAACATCACGGGAGACTACAATCTCCGTTTGCACACACCGGACTTCTCAGCGATGGCCTCCGGCACGGCACCGATCGGTGACGTGGTATTCGCCGGAAAACTCCATTATCAGCGGTCTGATCGAACTCCGGATCAACTTCCCGACGCTCAAACCGCGAGCCAACCCCTGCTGCGTGCGATCACGACCGAGGGTGAGTTGTCGAGCGACGCTTTTTCCGCCCTGGCATCGGCGGGACGAGTGGAACTGCGTAAGTTACGCGGCAAGTACCAGTACGCCAATGGCGTGTTGCGTGTGAGTGGAATTGACTTTCAGTCGCTCGGAGGCGTCGTCCGAGCGGATCTCAACGTTCAGCATCTCGACACCACTGCCGCAGTCCAGATTCGAAGCTCGTTTAACGGCATATCATTGCGCGCGGCGCAGCGCGCATTTCCGCGTCCCGAGTTAAAGCAGATTGCACTCTCCGGAATTCTCGATGGCACTTTCGATGGAACGTGGACCGGCGATATTCGACGAATCCGGGCCAAATCCGATTTCACCTTGCGCGAGGAAGTGCGGGACGAAGCGCACGACGAACTACACGCCGAAGCTCGCGCCGACGCTGCAAAGCTGAAAGATCTGAAGACGACGGCAGCGACCGAATTACCCATCGATGGTATCGTCCACGTCAATTACGATGGCGCCCGCCATACGATCACGCTGCGCGAAACCTCGCTCCACATTCCGTCGACCACTGTCACGGCTGACGGTGAACTCAGCAATCATTCCGATCTGCAAATCCAAACCACCGCGACCGATCTGCATAAACTCGTAGCCTTGTTTTCGTCCTTTGGTTCCAACCATTCGAGCTTGGCCGCCGTATCTGGCTCAGCGACACTCAACGCAACCGTTCGGGGTTCACTGGACAAGCCCGACATCTCGGGCGAGGTTAACGCGCAGGATCTCAAAGTGGAGGGCAGCGAATGGCGCAGCGCCCAAGCTGGTTTCGAGGCCACTCCCTCCCGGATTTCCGTGTCGAATGGAAGCCTCGTCAGCGCGCTGCACGGTGGCGGAACCTTCAGCGGAATGGTCACCCTGCAGAACTGGTCCTACCAGCCCTCCAATCCGATTAAGGCGAATGCGTCGGTTCAGGGCATCTCCGTTGCCGATCTTCAGCATCTTGCCAATTCGAACTACCCCATCAGCGGAAATATTTCCGCTTCGTTCTCCCTCATTGGCACTCAGCTCAATCCAGAGGGTTCGGGTTCGCTGCAAATCGCGAATGCGCAGGCGTTTGGGGAGCCGCTGCATACCTTCATCGTAAAATTCAGCGCCGACCAAGGCTCGCTGAAGTCCTCAATCGATGTTGCATCAAACGCAGGCTCTCTAACTGGAGATCTTTCCTTCGTCCCGGCGACCAGGGTTTACACCGTGCACATCAACGTGCCGCCGGTTAATCTGCAACGACTACATTTTGTTCAAACCCAGAATCTTCTGCTCTACGGATACCTTAGCGCGTCCGCCAGCGGAACCGGCACGTTGGACAATCCTCAGCTGACGGCAACTCTGCAGGTTCCCCGGTTGACCTTGCGCGACAAATCGATCATGAATCTGAAAGCTGATCTTAAAGTTGGCGAGAAGCAGGCCGATTTCACGCTCAATTCGAAAGTGATGGACGCCTCGGTGCAGGCTCATGGCAAAGTGAATCTCGAAGGCAGTTACTACACCGAAGCATCGATCGATACGACCGTTCTCCCGCTGGATACTCTTCTCGAAATTTATTTTCCCAACTTGCCGCAGGGCTTCCAGGGACAGACCGAGTTTCACGCCCGTCTCGCCGGTCCCTTAACCAATCTTTCGCAGTTGCGCGCCGATCTGACCATTCCGACATTGACAGCTACATATCGGTCGCAGCAGATCGCAGAGGCTGCGCCGATTCATCTCGGTTATGCGAATTCGGTGATCACTCTGCAGCCAGCAGAAATAAAGGGAACCGATACCTCGCTGCGATTGCAGGGAAAAATCCCGCTGGCAGGAAGTTCTCCCGCCACTTTTGCCGCACAAGGGTCGCTCGATCTTCACATTCTTCAAATGCTGTCGCCCGACCTGCGTAGCTCGGGGGTGATCACTTTAGACGTACACTCCGCGGGCAGCTTGGCGCAGCCGAATATCAATGGACAACTGCGCCTGCAGGATGTGGCCGTCATTCAGCCTGGGGCCGCGCTCGGAGTCGAAAATTTGAATGGCACCCTGGATATCGACAACCAGCGTGTTTATTTTTCGAGCCTGACGGGTCAGGTTGGCGGCGGAACGATGACGGCCACTGGATCAATGACATATCGGCCGAGCATCCAGTTCAATCTTGCGTTGCAAGGGAAATCAGTTCGAGTGCGCTATCCCGACGGGCTGCGAACGGTGCTCGATGGTAATCTCGCGCTCACGGGCACCCGCGACGCCTCGACATTAACCGGGCATGTACTCATCGATTCGCTCTCCTTCACTCCCGATTTCGATCTCGCCAAGTTTGCCGATCAGTTCAGCAGTCAGAGTTCAATCCCCGCCGCTCCGGGACTCGCCGACACCGTGAAACTCGCTCTCTCCGTACAATCCTCGAACGACGTGAGTGCCAACAGTTCGCAGGTCAGCATTGAGGGCCGCGTAAACCTGCGGGTTGGCGGGACGGCGGCCGATCCCATCATTACCGGACGCACCGACCTCACTTCGGGAGAGTTGTTCTACCGCAATGTTCGTTACCAGTTGCAACGCGGCATCATCACCTTCGACAATCCGAACGAAACCGCTCCCGTGCTCAATGTCTCGGTTGTTTCCACGGTCGAGCAGTACAATCTCACACTTAATGTGCGCGGACCTTTCGACAAACTAACGACTTCCTATGTCTCAGATCCCCCACTTGCGACCGCCGATATCATCAACCTGTTGGCCACGGGGCAGACTACGGGAGAGTCCTCCGCCAGCCAGAGCACCGATTCCATTCTCGCGTCCCAGGCCGCCAGCCAATTCACCGGAGGAGTGCAAAAACTCGCCGGACTTTCCAGCTTTCAGATCGATCCGCTCATAGGAGGAAACAATCAGAATCCGTCGGCCCGCGTGGCCATTCAGCAGCGCGTGAGCAAGAATTTCTTGTTTACCTTTTCCACGGATGTCTCGCAGCCCGGTAGCGAAATTGTGCAGGGAGATTACAGGATCAATCCGCGATGGTCCTTGAGCGTGGCTCGACAGGAGGCGGGCGGAGTTTCCGCGGAAGGCCGGTTTCACACTCAGTTCTAGAGCGTAGGCCGGGCATCGCCGGCTGAACCGCTAGGGCGCAAGAACACTACAGTCAAGAACGCTACAATAATGACCCGTAGAAACTTACGGAAATCCGGCCACCGAGGCGCGAAGCTACACAAAGCATTGAAATCAAAATCCCTCGAGATACTTCGTGCCCTTCGTGGTACACACTTTTTCTGTGGAATTGGAGCCGCTCCCGAACAATCGAGCCTGACCAAGCCGAGTCGCCCATGCCCCCGAACCCAGACCCAGAAAAAACCGTCCCAGGAAAAATGGATCGCAAGGGCAACTCGAACCCTCGCGCCAGGAAAATGACTCGCACTCTCTGGACTCGCGGGGGATTGGGCTGGTGGGCGCTAATAAAGCGCATATGGATCGCAATCGACGAAGACGATCTCTATAACCGTGCTTACGAACTCGCTTATAACTTCCTGATTGCGGTTTTCCCCTTGCTGCTTTTTCTCATGGCTCTCTTCGGAATTTTCGCGGGCAAGGGCGCCGAATTGCGTTCCGATTTCTTCCTCTACGTGCGCGAGTTGATTCCGCCGGTCGCCTTCCAACTTCTGCAAAGTACTTTGGACGAGGTCGTCCAGCGCAGTGGTGGAGGAAAATTAACTCTGGGTCTCTTGCTTGCTCTTTACGCTGGTTCCACCGGCACGACGCAGCTTATGTCTACGCTGAACAACGCCCAACGGGTGCGGGAGACGCGTTCCTGGATTAAAGTGCGCCTGATTTCCCTGGGCCTTACCCTCGTCATCTCCATGCTGATCATTGCCGCATCCCTGCTGGCCCTAGCCGGCGATTTCCTCGCCGAGTTTCTCGGGCGCGAGATCGGCTGGAGTGCGCTTTTCGTCGCGGGCTGGAAAGTCGCGCAATGGTTGGTCTCCATCGCCTGCGTTCTAGTGGCCTTCGCCATCGTCTATTATTTCGGCCCTGACGTGAAGACGCGGCGTTGGCATTGGATCACGCCCGGCTCGACCATTGGACTGGCGCTGTGGCTCGCGGCGTCGGGTGCCCTGCGGCTCTATTTACACTACATCACGACTTTCAGTACCAGCTACGGGTCGCTCGGCGCCGTCATTATTCTTTTGCTGTGGTTCCATGTAACGGGATTGGCCTTCCTGGTGGGGGCTGAAATCAATACCGTGATCGAGCATGCAACCGACCAACTGGAATTGAAGGGCGAAAGAGCATCGCCTATGGGCTGAGTGAGCGAGCTGCGTAGCCGAAAATCGCGTCGGCGAAAATCAGGGATCTAGCTTTCTGAACACCTCGAAGAAGCTATCGCGCCCGGCCCGTCCACCACAAAACTTTGCCGAGGATCCGCCATTCCGAGCCTGGGGTAACCGGGACGGATCCATATTCTCGCTGGTCAGAAACCAAAGCATCCGTGTGGTCAAAGCGAATCAAACGCGAAACTAACAATCCCTTCTCTTTGTGGGAAGCGACCACGATTTCTCCGACGAGACTGTCATTCTCAATCTCCGACGTGTCCACGGCGATAATGTAGCCGTCGAGGATGAGCGGCGACATGGAATTGCCTTTTACGCGCAGACAGACGGTGGATTCGGGATTCGGACACCACTCGATCGGTGCGGCCAATACCGACTCGGGCGAGACTTCGGCCAGATCGATATTGTCGCCTTCATGTCCAGGAGTGCCAGCATGGACTGGGAGAAATGGGATCGCGACCAAACTTTCTTTTTTTAAGACAGGATTGGCGCGGGCGCCGGCCCGCACGAAGTTCAACTCCGGAATTTTCGTCTCCGACAAACGCCGGCTGACACCTGGGAGAACCCGCGTGACATCAGAAAGCCGCAGTCCGGCTTGCTTCCAGAAGAACCAACAGAGAGGATCGCCCGCCAGATTTCCCAGTCTTATATAGATTTCACCGGACGGCTCCGCCACGCCTCGCTCCCAGCGCGAGACCGCCATCGCCGAGATGCCAAGTTGACTTCCAAACTCGGCTTGGTTGAGTTGGCGGTCCCGACGAAGGTTTTCGATCTTCAACGACCAAGCAGGGCGGCCAGATTTGTTTTTTGCGGTGCGGACTGTCATAAAAGAATCAACCTTTTTCTTCTATGTTGTTTGCTTAAGCGGCCTGCAGCAGATCCTGCATCACTTTAAACAGTGATTCCACTCCTGCCGATTTCGATTGAATCGCTGCGACTCCGGCGGCGAAAGCTTCTTTCTCCACGTGCGCGTTGCTGAAAGTCGTAAACATGACGATTGGAATCAAGGGCCTCAGTCGGCGCAATTCTCGAGCCGCCTGAAATCCATTCATCACCGGCATGGATAGATCAAGCACAATTAAATCGGGACTTAAACGAAGTGCCTGATCCACTCCTTCACGGCCATTCTCAGCTTCACTACATACTTTCCAATCCGTTCTTTGTTCGAGCAAGGTGCGGAGGCTGCGTCGTATTGCGGGGCTATCGTCGACGATTAGAATGGACTTCAAACATAACCTGATTTCTTTCTATTTCTTTCTTAAGATACACCCCGATTCTGAACCCCTGATCGCAACTCGGCAATACCCCCAACACTGTACGCCAGCGTACAATTTTTGGCAACCACAGCTACATTTCTATCGCCCTAACGGTAGCGGCTAGTATTGCGAGTTAGACCCGGGTGATGTAAGGTTGAGATGGTCTTTTAAGCAACTTTCCCGCAGCCTTCGTGTGCGCCGAACCTTGCGAAATCGGACAGCGCTTGTTCGTGCGGGAGTCCCTATGGCTAAGATATCGCCTCGTCCCTCTGTTGAGGCCGGTGCTGTTCCGTCGCCGGTGACTACTCCTCGGGATTCCATTCACAACGACATCCTCCTGGGTCTTTCTGGCAAAGAGCGTGCCGTCTTGTTTCCCGAACTGGAGCCTGTGGTATTGAAGACTCACGAAGTGTTGAACGAAATGGGATCTCCCATCGAGTGGGGCTACTTCGTCAACAAGGGTCTGATCTCCATCCTCAATGTAATGGCGGACGGGAAAAGCGTAGAAGTAGGTATCACCGGAAAAGAAGGTTTTGTGGGATTGCCACTCGTCGTCGGCCTGCAAACCAGTTCGACACGTGCATTGGTACAGGTGGCGGCCTCTGCGTTCCGGATTCGCGCAGCAACTTTGGTGCAGATCCTCCAGAAATGCCCACGGCTGGAAAAAAGCTTGAATCGATATTCTCAGATACTGGGTCTGCAGGCTTCGCAAGTGGCCGCCTGCAACCGGTTGCACGAGGTCGATCAGAGACTGGCTCGTTGGCTGCTGATGAGCCAGGACCGGCTCGGCGGAGACCTGGTTCCGCTCACTCAAGAATTTCTCGCTCACATGCTGGGGACGCGCCGCGCAAGTGTCACAGTCGCCGCCGGAGCCTTGCAAAAAGCTGGTCTGATTCGTTATACGCGGGGATCGGTCTCGATCGTGAACCGGAGCAAACTTCGAAGCGCCTCCTGCGAATGCTACGACATCATGACGCGCCAATCGCAGGCGTGGCAGAACGAATTGAACTGAGCTTTCCTCCCGCTCGACGCGGTTTTGGGAAGATCACGAGTCTCACTGGCTGCGAAAAAACTCCAGTTGCGCCGTTTTAGGAAGATCACGAGTTCCACTCGTGCCGTTGGGTCGCTTGAAAATACGTGGCGCTTCGAAGCCTAAGGGAAGCTCTCTCTGCCGCCCCGACTTTTCCGCAAGCTCTTCTGCCCGCTACACAACCGGCTTTCACCGCCGAGGTTAGTTAGCCGGAACCGCTGCAGGCCTTCCGAGCGGCACCCGGCCTTTAACCGAAATCGCCTCCGGCGTCTCCAACCAGCTACGAACCTCCGGCAAGGCGCGGCGCATCGCTATTTCACCAACCCGAATCAACTCTTTAGCCCGGCTGAAATCGTCGTAGTCAAAACCCGCAACATCGGGTTCAATTACCAAGTCAGCCGCGCTTCTCCAGACGGAG
>Ga0302200_10004320_pt1 | contig 11511 bp, 11 predicted proteins | sample II_Bog_N3_1_FD_194585 | JGI IMG/M metagenome (GOLD analysis project Ga0302200, IMG submission 194585) | Peat permafrost microbial communities from Stordalen Mire near Abisko, Sweden - II_Bog_N3_1 | ecosystem: Environmental > Terrestrial > Soil > Wetlands > Peat | place: Sweden: Abisko... | reverse complement strand
GTAGAAGACATCAAAACCATTGTTCGCTTTTTTGCCAAAGTAAAAGGCAAAACATTGAATGACGTAAATATTGAGGAACTGAAAGGCAATATTCAAACTGTTATCCAAACTGAATTGCAGCGTACATCGGCTTATCTAACACATAAGTTGTTCAATTCGCATCACTCAGAACATGAGATGCTGCGTTATATCAAATCGCTGGAAGCAAAAGATCTTTCGCTTTGTCATTCCATGATCGCTTTAGGTTCATGTACAATGAAACTGAATGCGACCACCGAAATGGTGCCGGTTACCTGGGCTGAGTTCAGTAAAATGCACCCATTCGCGCCAGCCGACCAAACCGGCGGCTACATGCAGCTATTTGATGAGTTGAATAAATGGTTAAGCGAAATTACAGGCTTTGCATCCATGAGCCTACAGCCAAACTCTGGCGCGCAAGGTGAATATGCGGGTTTAATGGTGATCCGTGCTTATCATGAAGATCGCGGCGATTTTCACCGTAATATCGCTTTGATCCCATCATCGGCACATGGCACTAACCCGGCATCGGGCGCTATGGCAGGAATGAAGATCGTAGTTGTTAAATGTGACGACAACGGAAACATTGATGTCGCCGACCTAAAAGCAAAAGCTGAGCAGCACAAAGACGACTTATCGTGCTTAATGGTTACTTACCCATCCACACATGGTGTGTTTGAGGAATCGATCATTGAGATCTGCGAGATTATCCACCAAAATGGCGGACAGGTTTACATGGATGGCGCTAACATGAACGCGCAGGTTGGACTGACAAGTCCGGCTAATATTGGCGCTGATGTGTGCCACCTTAACTTACATAAAACCTTCTGCATACCACACGGTGGCGGCGGGCCGGGCATGGGCCCTATCGGTGTGGCTAAACACCTGGTGCCATTCTTACCAGGGCATGCTGTGGTTAATATTGATAAAGGCAAATCCATCCACGCGGTATCATCTGCGCCTTGGGGTTCTGCATCTATATTAATTATCTCACATGCTTATATCGCTATGATGGGCGCTGAAGGTTTAACCAACGCAACCCGTTACGCTATATTGAATGCCAACTATATTAAAGCACGCCTACACCATCACTACCCGGTATTGTACACAGGAGCGCATGGCCGTTGCGCGCACGAGATGATATTGGATTGCCGGGCGTTTAAAAACTTCGGTATCGAGGTTACAGATATTGCCAAGCGATTAATGGATTATGGTTTCCATGCGCCAACAGTGTCGTTCCCGGTTGCGGGTACGGTTATGGTTGAGCCTACAGAATCAGAACCTAAACATGAGCTTGACCGTTTTTGTGACGCGATGATAGCCATCCGCCATGAAATTGATGATGTGGAGAAAGGTTTGTCAGATAAAGTAAACAATCCGTTGAAGAACTCTCCGCATACCGCGGCTGTAATCACCGCTAATGAATGGGAGCATCCATACACCCGCCAAAAAGCAGCCTTCCCGCTGCCGTATGTGTCGGAGTATAAATTCTGGCCGTCAGTTGGTCGAGTGAACGACACTTATGGCGACAGGACATTAATTTGCTCATGCCCGCCATTAAGCGATTACGAGTTTGAAGAAAGCGAAGTAACTACCCCGGAATACGGAACGTGAAAAAATAATTTATAACTTGAGGCTCCGTTAGGAGCCTTTTTTGTTTAAACAAATTATAAAATGAGTGGTTTAAAAGGAAGAACTGTTCGTATCGTGGTTGGTGAGCCGCACGATTGGAATCAGGGGAATTTATTTGGCACTATTATCTCTGCGCAGGGTAAAACCGAAGCTATCGTGAGGTTGACGAAAAAAATCAAAGGGTCAAAATTAACAAGTGACTTATTAAAAGTTTCTACCCGACAAGAAGGAGAATCTTTGATGGTGTTAAATCTGAATTATTCAGTGAAAATTGCAGGAATACTTGTTACTAAGGACACAAATGAATCCGATCTTATACTTATAGGAAACATGACATTTGATTAATTGATGCAACATTTATATGATAAGAAACGCCCGCCGAACCATATTAAGCTGTGGTTTTTACATCAAGCAGTACCGGTAGGGATAACGGTTATGAAGCCATATCAGCAGAAATGGATAAAATGGCTAAACAACAAGAGGGCTTTTTAAACGTTGAATATGCACGCAACGAAATAGGAATAACCGCGTCTTATTGGAAATCAACAGATTCCATCTAAAAACGGAAGGCAAATGCCGGGCATTTAATAGCTTAAAAGCTTGGCTGCGAAGATCGACACGAACATTACGGTCAGAATTTGCAAAGTTGAACGTGATTAATGAATTTTAACCGTAGCGTTAATTGCTACATAAAATAATTATAGTTAATTTTATTTTGCCAATTAAAAAACAATAACCTATAATTACAACTTGTAGGAATATAACTTTTTATTTGCCGTTCCGTATAAAGAAGACGAACACAGAGACTCATGAATAATAATAATCAGGCCTTAAGTATTTTGTTGGTTGATGATGATGAGATTAACAACTTCATATCCATAAAACTGATAAAAAAAGCATTGTTAACCACTGAAATTATGGCTTGCCTTAATGGGAAATTCGCTATAGACCAATTGGTTGAAATACAGCGTAAAGATCCGAGCAAGTTACCCGATTATATTTTACTGGATATTAACATGCCGATAATGAACGGCTGGGAGTTTTTGGACGAGTACAAACGCCTGAATATTGACCCATTAGGCAAAAGTAAAATATTTATTATTTCATCATCAGTGTTTAGCAACGATATTAACAAGGCCAGATCATACCCGCTTGTGCATAGCTTTATCTCAAAACCATTAAGCGTTGAGAAGATAAAAGAGATGTTCGAAGCTGATAAAGCTTTTTAAGCTTGCGCTACTGTAAAATGCTCATCGGTATAAGTAACCGTCCCCTCGGTTATTGATTTTGCATGATAAAAGAGGCAAGTCCAGCCTTCAGCAGCAGCAATTTTCCCGTAATCTTCACGTAACTGCATGGCTTTGCGGCCATCATAATCATACTTAGCAATAAATTTACGAATAAGCTGCTCGGGCTCGGGTAATTCATCACCACCGAAAAAACATTTTTGCCCGTTTTCTTCTATCCAAAAAACCTGGTGAAAAGGGCAATGCCCGCCGGAATGCTCGTACCTGATACCGCTTTGCAATTCGCCGGAACCATCTACAAATTTAATATCAATATTGCCGTCCAAAGCCTCAAAGATCTCTTTGTGGTAGGACGATGTTTTTCCGTTGATGGCGGTTTCCCACTCATTTTTATTGATGACATGTTTCGCCCACGGAAAGCTTGGTTCCAGTTTGCCGCCGCGCTCAACTACTAGTCCGCCAGAGTGATCGTAGTGCAGGTGCGACATTAATACCTGGGTCACATCCTCCGGATCAAAGCCGGCATTGCGGATATGCTGATGTATAAACAGCTCGTCGCGGGTATCTTTAAAACCCAAACCAGTATCCAGCAATAGCAGGTCGGTATTAGTTTTAATTAAAAAAGGATTTACGTGTATGAACAAAGACGCGGGGCGATCCTTAGGGTTATCCGTTTGAGGATCAAAGGGAATAAATTTTTTTGATGCATCAACTGAGTATGAGCCCTCGCCTAATGGGAAAATTTGCATAATATTATTTTATGTGCCGATGTTTATTAATGTGCAGATGTGCGGATATGCAGATAATGTTTGATACAAGCGTGATTTTCAAATTAATACATTCCTTATTAATCTGCACATTTGCACATCCGCATATTTGCAGATCAAAAACATCTGCACATTTGCACATCCGCATATCTGCACATCAAAAAAACGTTATATTTACTGTTTAAAGCAACAAAGATATGCAAAAACGGTGGTCGATAAAGGAGAATGCAGACGAGGCAACCGTAAACCAGTTAGCCGCCGCATTAACTATCGACCCGGTTTTGAGCAAACTGCTGGTACAGCGGGGCATAGATAATTTTGACGATGCCCGCTATTTCTTCAGGCCCGACCACAGGCACCTGCATGATCCGTTCCTGATGAAGGATATGGAGAAAGCCATTGACCGAATTGAGGAAGCATTGAAAGCGAATGAAAAGGTGATGATCTATGGCGATTATGACGTAGATGGTACCACCTCGGTAGCGGTTGTTTATGGTTTTTTTAAGAAATATCACCGTTATCTGGAGTATTATATTCCTGACAGATACAAAGAGGGTTATGGCATATCCACCCAGGGAATTGATTACGCGGCCGAGCATGGTTATACGCTGATTATCGCGCTGGACTGCGGTATTAAATCGGTTGATAAGATTGCTTATGCCAATGAAAAAGGTATTGATTTTATCATTTGCGATCACCATACGCCCGGTGATACCATCCCCGATGCCGTTGCTGTGCTCGACCCAAAACGTTTGGATTGCGAATATCCTTATAAAGAATTATCCGGCTGTGGTATTGGATTTAAGCTGATTCAGGCATTCGCCGAAAAAAATAATATCCCTTTTGAAGAGGTTACCCAATACTTTGATTTGGTAGCGATAAGCATCGCTTGCGATATTGTGCATATAACCGGTGAAAACCGGGTGCTGGCTTACTATGGCTTGCATAAAATAAATAACAACCCCTGCATCGGTGTAAAAACACTAATGGAAGTTGCAGGGCGGACAACGAATTACACCATATCGGATATCGTGTTTCTATTAGGCCCACGTATTAACGCCGCGGGGCGTATTGATGATGCCAAGCATTCGGTTGAATTGCTGAGTGCCTGTAACAAGGAACATGCCAAGGAAAAGAGCGACCTCATCAACATAAAAAATACGGAGCGCAAGGGGCATGATCTTTCCATCACAGACGAAGCGCTGAGTATGATAGATAATGACGAGGTGCTTATCGGTCGGAAATCAACCGTTGTGTTTAACGAGAACTGGCACAAGGGCGTTATTGGTATCGTTGCATCCAGATTAACGGAAAAATATTACCGCCCTACCGTAGTACTCACCCGCTCGAATGGGCATGTGGCGGGTTCGGCGCGGTCGGTTTTGGGTTATGATTTATACGAGGCGCTATGTGGTTGCAGCGAGTTACTCACCCAATTTGGCGGGCACAAATATGCCGCCGGCTTAACCATGCCGCCCGAAAACGTAGCCGCTTTTATTGATAAATTTGAAGAAGTGGTGAGCGCCAGTATAACTGATGAGCAGCTGATACAGCAAATATCCATTGATGCCGAGATAGAGCTAAAACAAATACAAGCCAAATTTTTTAGGGTGCTGAACCAGTTCGCGCCGTTTGGGCCGGAGAACATGTCGCCGGTTTTCATGAGCAAAAATGTGTATGTTAGTGGTTACCCGACATTGGTTGGCGAAAAACATTTAAAAATGACAGTAGTGCAAGACGGATCGCAACTGTTTGATTGTATTGCGTTTAGCCATGGCGAGTATCTGGATAAAATAAAAAAAGATAAACCTTTTGATATTTGTTACACTATCGAGGAAAATATTTGGCGCGATAAGCGTTCTATACAATTAAATGTAAAGGGAATAAGGGTTGGTGATTAGAGGTTAGAGACTGGTGATTAGAGATTAGCAGGAAGTATATCTTTGTGATCAGTAATCAGCGTAATCATATCAATCAAATTAAAATCAGCGGTTAATGAACCTAAGAGCAGATAATCTACTTAAAAAATATAAACAGCGTACGGTTGTAAACGACGTATCCTTCAATGTATCACAGGGGGAAATAGTGGGCTTGCTGGGGCCGAATGGCGCAGGTAAAACCACATCGTTTTACATGATTGTGGGCTTAATAAAACCCAACGAAGGCAAGATATTTTTGGATAACAAGGATATTACTACCGACCCAATGTACCGCCGTGCAAAAAAAGGCATTGGCTATTTGGCGCAGGAGGCTTCGGTATTTAGAAAGCTGACTGTTGAAGACAACATTAAAGCAGTACTTGAAATGGGCGACATGTCTCGTGAGCGCCAAAAAGAGAAACTGGAAGAATTGATAGACGAGTTCAGCTTACATAAGGTGCGGAGAAACCGTGGCGACTTGCTTTCCGGTGGTGAACGCCGCCGTACCGAGATTGCCCGAGCCCTTGCTGCCGAGCCTAATTTTATTTTGCTGGATGAGCCATTCGCCGGGGTTGACCCGATAGCGGTGGAAGAGATACAGGCCATGGTAGCCAAGCTGAAACACCGTAACATTGGCATTTTGATCACCGACCACAACGTGCAGGAAACTTTGTCGATCACCGACAGGGCTTATTTGCTGTTTGAAGGAAAGATATTGGAATCGGGTGTTCCTGAAGTGCTTGCCGCCAATGAAATGGTGCGTAAAGTTTACCTGGGTGCCAACTTCGTGCTGAAAAGAAAAACCTTCGCCCAATAAAAGCCTATGACAATTTTTAACTCCGTTTTTACTTGGTTCATGAAAAAGCGTATCCACCAGATAGAGCTTTTTATGAAATACCCTAACGAAGTGCAGGAAGAATGGTTTGAACAATTGATATCAGGCGCGGAGCAAACCGAATGGGGCAAACGCTATCAATATAAAAGCATTAGCAGGCTTTCGCAGTTTAAAGCGCGAGTGCCCATTCAAAATTACGATACGCTGAAGCCTTACATTGAGCGCATGCTTAAAGGCGAACAAAATGTGCTTTGGCATTCGGGCATCCGATGGTTTGCAAAATCATCGGGCACTACCAGCGACCGCAGTAAATTTATCCCGGTAAGCGATGAATCGTTAGAAGAATGCCATTTTAAGGGAGGCAAGGACATGCTTACCCTCTATTTTAATGACCGGCCCAATGCCCGCATTTTTACTGGCAAGAGCCTTACTTTAGGCGGCAGCAACCAGGTTAACCAGTTGCATCCTGATGCGTCTTTTGGAGATCTATCGGCAGTGATTATGAAAAACCTGCCTTTATGGGCAGAATTTTATCGCACCCCTCATTTGGACATCGCCCTGATAGAAGACTTTGAGGAGAAAATAGAGAAGATGGCTTACGCCACCAAGGATGTAAATGTAACCAGCATCAGCGGTGTGCCTACCTGGAACCTTTTGTTGTTTAAGCGCATACTGGAAATCACCGGAAAAAATAATTTACTGGAAGTATGGCCCAATCTTGAACTATATTTTCATGGGGCTGTTAACTTCACCCCGTACCGCGATCAGTTTAAAAAGCTGATACCAAACGATGACATGTATTACCTCGAGACCTACAATGCCTCTGAAGGTTTCTTTGGCATACAGGATAGCTTTGATTCGGGCGACATGCTGTTGATGCTGGATTATGGCATTTTCTATGAGTTTTTGCCATTGGAAAACATTGGCGAGGATAACCCTAAAACCCTTACGCTTGATGAGGTTCGACTGGATAAAAATTATGCGATTATCATCAGTACCAATGCGGGTTTATGGCGATATATGATCGGCGATACGATACGTTTTACTTCACTTTCGCCTTTTCGCATACAAATCACCGGGCGTACTAAGCACTTTATTAACGCTTTTGGCGAAGAGCTTATCATTGATAACGCCGAACGTGCTTTGGCTGAAGCCTGTATTCAAACCGGGGCTATCATTCGCGATTATACCGCCGCGCCGGTTTATTTTAACGGTGATGAAAGCGGTGCGCATGAATGGATCATCGAATTTGAAAAAAAGCCTGCCGAATTTGAGCGTTTTGTTGATCTTTTAGATGAAACCCTGCGCCGCATCAACTCCGATTATGATGCCAAGCGATTTAAAGATATGGCGCTGCGCCGTCCGCTGGTGCGAAGGGCACCGGAGGGGACTTTCTTTAACTGGCTGAAGGGAAAAGGCAAACTTGGCGGCCAAAACAAAGTGCCTCGTTTGGCTAATAACCGGGAGTATATTGATAGTATTTTGAAGATGATGGAGTTGGTGGGGTAACCACCCTGCTAAATTTTACTGATAATTTGCAGATTAAGTATTATACAATTGGTTGATTCCTAACGATATTTATACTCAAGATCAGTTACCTCATCTACCCGTATGAAATTTCTTTTTACAATAATAACCCTGCTGTTTATGCAGCGGGGTTTTGCACAGCAGCAGGCGGTTAATGGCGCAGCTATTATTCGTTTAAACCAGGTTGGCTTTTATCCTGACGGGCCGAAAACGGCTATTGTGCTGGGCAATAAGAAAAGCGATTTCTATCTCCAAACAGCAAACAATAAAACGGTATTCACCGGAAAATTAGAAAGATCAGTTAACCCCGATTTTGCCGGCAATTACACTTACATAGCCGATTTTAGCGCTTACCACCAACCCGGGAAATACACTTTAATGGTGCCGGGCATCGGTTCATCCTATCCTTTCGAGATCAAAGCCGACATTTATCAAAATGTCGCGGACGCATCCATCAAAGCTTATTATTTTATGCGGGCATCAACGCCGTTATTGGAAAAATATGCCGGTAAATGGCACAGGGCTGAGGGGCACCCGGATACAGCTGTGCTGGTACATCCATCAGCCGCTACCGCATCGCGCCCTGCGGGAACGGTGATCTCAGCACCGGGGGGGTGGTATGATGCTGGAGATTATAACAAATACATCGTCAACAGTGGCATCAGCACCAGTACTTTGCTTTCATTATATGAGGATTTTCCGGCGTATATGAAAACGGTTAAGCTGAATATTCCCGAGAGCGGCAACGGCGTACCTGATATTTTAAATGAAGTTTTATGGAACTTGCGCTGGATGATGTGCATGCAGGATGTTGATGGCGGCGTTTATCATAAATTAACCAATGCCGCTTTCGACAAATTTGAAATGCCCGATAGCGCTACCGCAACGCGCTATGTAGTGCAAAAAGGCACAGCTGCCACGCTTGATTTTGCCGCGGTTATGGCACAGGCGAGTCGCATTTTCAGCAAATACCCAAATGAATTGCCGGGTTTGGCTGATTCCTGTTTAAATAAGGCCACCAAAGCCTGGGGCTGGGCGATAAAAAACCCTGACGTGGTTTATGATCAGGATAAAATGAATGAACATTTTACGCCTAAAGTAACTACCGGGGCCTACGACGATAATAGCTTTGGCGATGAATTTATATGGGCAGCATCGGAATTATTTGTTACTACTAAACAGTCGGGATATTTAAAAGAGGTAACCCTTATCCCGGATAATGAGATGCCTTTACCCGGCTGGAGCAATGTGCGGTTATTGGCTTATTATACCCTGATAAAAAACGCAGGTTTATTCGGTGACAAAGCGCCTAAACAATTACCCGAGTTACAACAGAAGCTGCTAACATTTGCGGATGACCTCATCGGCGGAGCTGATAATAATGCCTATGAAACGGTGATGAATAAATCTGCGCGGAATTTTAACTGGGGCAGCAACTCCATAGCGGCGAATGAGGGTGTTGCTTTAATACAGGCATACAAGCTTTCGGGTAATAAAAAATACTTGCGGTATGCTTTAAGTAACCTGGATTATATTTTAGGCAGAAACGGTACCGGTTATTCTTACATTACCGGCCACGGCAGTAAAACACCTATGCATCCGCATCACCGGCCTTCCAAATCAGATGGTGTGGTTGAGCCTGTTCCGGGATTGTTGGTCGGCGGGCCAAATCCCGGCATGCAGGACCATGTTCAGGTGCCATCCATTGTGCCTGATGAAGCGTATATTGATGATGACCGCGCCTACGCGGTAAACGAAATAGCCATCAACTGGAATGCCCCGTTTGCTTATTTAGCTAATGCGATAGAGGCTTTGCAGGGAGAGTTGTAATGTGTAGTTTAAGGCGGCTACAACAGGCCAGAGAATTACAACTTGTACCACGACTTTGTTGAACCTAAAGTTTAATAATTTAGTCCACATCTATTTTAATAAAAATATCGTATAAGTTAATAATTATAATAATAATTTAATTTAACGTGGAGATGATTAAGAGATGTTGTGTATTGCTGCTGTTGATGATTGTTTCGGTAAATATGTTTGGCCAGGAGCCGGTGCTTACCAAATACGGAGACAATGTAGGAACGTTGGATGGGATCATCAGGGCTTATTATGATGTAGTAACTATAAAAAAAGGCGAAAACGTAAGCTATGAGCGAGATAGCCTGCTGCATGTGCCGGGTGTACGAGTGGCTGCAATAGGGCAGGATCAAAATGGTAAAAGCGTGTTGCAATATACTTCATTGAAGCTATTCCATAAGGAATCTGATCCCTATATGGAGAAAAATGGCTTTATAGAAACAGAGGTGGACAGGAAAGTTGAACATATCCACAGTTTGTGGCATGTATGGAGCAGTTATGAATCGCGTAACACAACCGGCGGGCCGATAATTGAACGGGGCACTAATAGCATTGAGCTGTACTTTGACGGTAAAAGATTTTGGATACTTGGGTGGTTTTATGATTAACTAATGGATTGTACAATCGCTCACATCGCTATATCCTGCCCGTGTCTCGGGTCATCAGGCAGTATCTCCATTTCTGGTACGCCAATATAATCTGCATACCATTGGATAGCTCCAACTACATCAAGGGCGTCTTCGGCTACAATGTTAATGGTTTCAAAAGCGTATAATTTGCGGTCGGCGTAGCCGAATAGCTGTATTTCATTCTCGTTTACGGTAAACTTTTCAGTATCAAGGCAAAATACCCTGATTTTTAAAGCGGTATCCCTCGAATGTATTACGTCTCGACAGGCATTTTTAGGATCGGTGGCTAACAAATATACATTGTGGTCCATAAAAGTTCAACAACAATTATTAAGGATAGTTTCAGCTAAGTTAAAATCAGGAGGATAACTATCTCCCGGCGCAATTATTTGCCCCGGATAAGTGCTTCCAGGCCTTCTACGCTCAGGCTTATGCCATCGGTAATGTAGCTGGCCTGTAGGTAAAACCCTTCACGTTCAGCTAATTTATCGGTAATAAAGCTGAGTAACTCCTCACCATCCTTATCGCGCAGCAAAGGGCGTTTAGCTTTACCTTTCTTCAAGCGGTCAACCAGTGTTTTGGGCGATAGTTTAATGTACACGGTTTTACCATTGGCATTCATCCACTCCATATGATCGAAAAAACACGGTAATCCACCGCCGGTGGAGATGATGGTATTGTCGGCGAATTTAGTTTGTTTCAGTATATCAGATTCTAGCTTGCGGAATGCATCCTCGCCAAAACTGGAGAAATATTCAGCTATGGTCATACCCAATTGCTCTTCCAGCAGCTGGTCAAGGTCGACAAACTCATAACCTATGTGGTTAGCCAGTTTACGGCTCCAGGTAGTTTTACCGCAACCCATAAATCCAATAAAAAACACTAAGTTGGGTTTGCCTGAACTATTTATCGCACTATCCATTTAAATTCTTGCTATGAACTATCAACTATTATCTAACTAAGCTTCACTCTCGGGTCTATCCAAACATAAGCAACATCTACCAAAATATTGATCACCACAAAAATAAAAGCGATAAAAAGTATAGAACCCATTACTACCGGGAAGTCGGACATTTCCAG
>Ga0302200_10004315_pt1 | contig 11520 bp, 10 predicted proteins | sample II_Bog_N3_1_FD_194585 | JGI IMG/M metagenome (GOLD analysis project Ga0302200, IMG submission 194585) | Peat permafrost microbial communities from Stordalen Mire near Abisko, Sweden - II_Bog_N3_1 | ecosystem: Environmental > Terrestrial > Soil > Wetlands > Peat | place: Sweden: Abisko... | reverse complement strand
AAACTCAAGGCGCGCGGCAAGCAGCTCGAAAACGTCAGCTATGAGGAGTTCGACGAAATCGCGCAGGAAGTGGGATTGAAGAAGGCCAAGCCGCGTCAATGATTCGTAGCGGCGCGTCGGCAGACCCCGCATTATTCCACCGCACGAAATCCGGCGCTTTGCCGGGACGACGCTACGACAAAAACTTTTCCAAAGCCGCGCGCGTTTTCCCCGGCGTCTCCTGCAAGATCGTCTGCCAGCCGCGCGCCCTGCCGGCTTCGATGTTTTCCAGCCGGTCGTCAATATAGACCAGCTCCGCTTCACGCCTGCCGCACATCTGCTCCATCGCCGCATAGATTTCCGGCTGCGGCTTCATAGCACCCACTTCGTAGGAAAAGATGTAGCCGTCGAAATTTTTGAAGAACGGGAAATTGTGGCGAACGTGCTCGATGGCAAGGTCGTTGGTGTTGGAAAAGATATAAGTCTGGAATCCGCGCCGCCGCAGTTCCCCGTGCAGATCAACCATTTGTTCCATGGGCACAAAAATGTCCGCGAAATCAGCGGAAAACTCCTCAAGACTGCCGGTAAAGCCGGTGGCCTGCCGCATCTCGTCGAAAAATTGTTGCCGCGTGAGCAGGCCGCTTTCATATCGCACGAGGATGGATGAACTGCTGAGAAAATGCTGTAGGTCGGGATGCTGTTTGGTGCTGCGCAGCGCGACCTTGCGCGCGGCGACCGAATAATCGAAATCCACGAGGACTTTTCCAAGATCGAAGATGATGGCTGGTTTCATGACATTTCCCTGCGGCCTTCGAGCGCGCGGCTCAACGTGAGTTCATCGGCGAATTCCAATCCGCTGCCGGCGGGCAGACCGAAGCCGATGCGCGAGATTTTCAGCCCGACGCGCGAGAGACGTTTTGCGAGATAATTGCTCGTGGCATCCCCTTCCACGTCCGTGCCGAGCGCGATGATAATTTCCTTGATGGGTTCGTGCGCCAGACGCTTTTCCAATCCGCCGATGCTCAAATCCTCCGGCTCCACGCCATCGAGCGGGGAGATTTTTCCACCAAGCACATGAAACTTGCCGCGAAAGGTGTTGGATTTTTCGACGCTCAAGATGTCCACCGCGCGTTCGACGATGCAAATGAGCGACGAATCGCGCCGCGCATCGTCACAGACCGGGCAAGGAGATTTTTCCGTGAGCGCGCCGCAGGTGGTGCAGAACTGGATTTTCTCGCGCGCAAGCAACATCACTTCGGCCAGCTGCTTCACCGCGCCGGAATCGGCCTGAACGAGATGCAGCGCAATGCGCTCAGCCGAACGCGGACCAACTCCGGGCAGCTTGGCGAGCACGGCGACGAGTTGCGTGATGGAATCGGGCAGCGGCATTTTCTCAACCTCGTCCCCTCCCTCATCCTCGATTTATTAGGACGACGGTGAGGATGAGGATGATTAAAATCACATCATCCCCGGCAGACTCAAGCCAGCCGTGATTTTTCCCATTTCCGTGTTCGAAATGTCTTTAGCCTGACCGAGCGCCTGGTTCGCGGCGGTGATGATCATGTCCTCAAGCAATTGCGCGTCGGATGGATTCAGCGCCTGAGGATCAATCTTGATAGAGGCAATCGAGCCGTCGCATTTGGCGACAACCTTGACCGCGCCGCCGCCACTGGTGGCTTCGACTGTGCGTGCCGCGAGCTGCGCCTGAACGGTTTCCATTTGCTGCTGCATTCGTGCAGCCTGTTTCATTAATTTTCCAAGTGACATAAAATTAGGGGTTGGTATTTAAATGATATGAGTTGGTTATGCGCGCACTTCAATGATGGTGCCTTTGAAAATTTCCAACGCTTTTTGAATCAGCGGGTCGTTCTTGAAAGTATCTTTGTTGAATGCGACTGGCGCGGTTTTCTCCTTGGCCGGCGCGGTTGAAACCGGTTTTGCTGCGACCACTGCATCAGATTGTGGCGCGGCTGCCGGAACAATTGGCGTGACCACCGGTCTGGCCGCTTGCCCCACGGGCACTTCGGTCTTGATGAATTTGATTTGGCAGTTCGGGTGGCCAAGTTCGGCGAGCTTGGTTTGCAGCAGCGTGTGATTGCGAGGATTGTCCACGAGACCGAGATGATCCGCAAATTCGGGGTCGAAGCCGATGATCAGGATGTTCTTCTCAAACGAAACCGGACTGGCATCCACAAGATAGCTCCTGGTGAACGGGCTGACTCGCCCAACAGCCTCGACAAGTTGCGTCCAAATAACTGACAAGTCTGCGGAAGCAGGTGAAAATTCGGCAAAATTGTAGCCGCCGACTGGAACCGGCGGATTCTTGGCCGGTGAACTTTCGACAGGCGGAGCAGTCCGCGAAGTGACATTTGTGGCTGCAGGAGCAGGCGCTGGCTGCGAGCCTGTGCCGACTTGACCGCCCCGCAATTGGTTCAATTGTTTCAGCACGGAATCAAGTGAAACGGCACTGCGCGCCTCAATGGCCCTGAGAAGCGCAACTTCAAGAAAGATTTTTTTAGACGCTGCGTCGCGCAGATTCAATTCGGCGTCGGCAAAAACCTCGAGAATCCGCGTGAATGACTCGGCGTTCGCAAGGGAGGACTGTTCTTTAAGCGCGGCAATTTCAACTTCGGAAACTTCGAGCAGGTTCAGGTCTCCGCGCGAGATCTGGAAAATCAGGAGGTTGCGGAAATGGTTCAACAAATCGGAAAGGAGACGGCCCAAATCTTTCCCGCCTTGGGCCAGTTTGGTCAATTCCGTGAGCGCGGTCTGGATTTCTCCGGCGAGAACCGCCTTGCTCAGTTTCAAAATCTGGCTTTCGGCGGCGAGGCCGAACATAGAGAGCACGTCGGCTTCCTCTATTTTGTCGCCGCAAAAACTGATAAGCTGGTCGAGCGTGGATTCGGCGTCGCGCATACCGCCGTCCGCGCCGCGTGCGATGGCGTGAAGCGCGGACTCGTCAATTTTGACTTTTTCCTTTTTGGAAATTTCCGCCAGATGCTTTGTAATGAGCGCGGCGGGAATCCGTCTCAGGTCAAACCGCTGGCATCGCGAGAGAATGGTCGGCAGAACTTTCTCCGGGTCGGTCGTCGCGAACATGAACTTCACGTGCGCGGGCGGCTCTTCGAGCGTCTTGAGCAGCGCGTTGAACGCCGCCGTCGAGAGCATGTGGACTTCGTCAATGATGTAGATTTTGAACTGCGCGTTGGCGGGCGCGTATTTGCAGGTCTCGCGCAGTTCGCGAACCTGCTCGACGCCGTTGTTGCTTGCGCCATCAATTTCCAGAACGTCGAGCGCGCGGCCATCGGTGATTTCCTTTACGCGCGAATCGTTGTCGTCAAAATCCACCATGGGACCGCCCGTGCAGTTCAGGCATTTGGCAAAAATGCGCGCGATGGTGGTCTTGCCGGTCCCGCGCGGACCGCAAAAGAGATAGGCATGCGCGATGCGCTTCTGGGCTATGGCATTGGAAAGCGTCTGTGTGACGTGCTCCTGGCCAACGACGTCTGCGAAACGCTGCGGGCGGTATTTGCGGGCGATGACCTGGTATGACACAGAATTTTAGTTCTTAATTCCTAACTTCCAAATGTGATTACTCTCAACTTAAAACCAAAAAATCACAATTAAAAATTGAAAAGTGTCAGGGTGACCACGGCAAATACGGAGCAAACTACCGTTGCTGCCTTCCGGCTCTGGCGGGGTTCGTAAGTCCACATTCCATGGGCCCTGACGGGAAAAATCCTGCGGCAGATTTGATCCGTTGTCGAGATAAACCGCCTGACTTTGGCGTTTCTGAAGGCAAAGTCCTTCATTTTCTAATTTTATTTGTAGCCATCCGGCACCGGTTTGCGTCATGTTAATTCGCAACCAGAAACCTCAACCTCATGAAAATTAATTTATTTACTGGATCGCTGTTGATTTACCTCCTTTGCGCCAGTTTATGCGCGGACGCGGCGGATTCCGCCGGCAACAATTATTTCAACGTGCGGGCTTATGGCGCATCCGGCGACGGGACGAACTTGGACAGCCCGGCCATCAACAAGGCGATTGATGCCTGCGCCGATTCCGGCGGCGGCACGGTGCTGTTACCGGCGGGAACGTATTTGAGCGGCTCAATCCATCTCAAGAGCAACATTCATCTCCTCATTGACGCGGGCGCGACCATACTCGGCGCACCTCAAACCATGAACGCCTACGATTTCACCGAGCCGTGGACGAACAATCCGTATCAGGACGGAGGCCATTGCTATTTTCACAACAGTCTGATCTGGGGCGAAAATCTCACGAATGTTTTCATCACAGGCAACGGCAGGATCAACGGCGGCGACCTCCAGCGCGGCGACAAATTGCTGGATGAAATGTGCGGATTTCCGGTGTCGGGCAAGGAGCCTGCCAAGAACTATGGTGCGGAAATCAAGGATGGCGCCATCCGCCTCGGCAACAAGGCCATCGCACTCAAGCTTTGCCGCAATGTCCTCATCCGCGACATCACCATCGCGCATGGCGGCCATTTTGCGATTCTTGTGACCGGCTGCGATAACTTGACGGTGGATAATGTCACAATGGACACCGACCGTGATGGCATAGACATTGACTGCTGTCGTAATACAACCGTTTCCAACTGCCGCATTAATTCGCCCAACGACGACGGTCTTTGTCCCAAAAGCAGTTTTGCGCTTGGCCACAATGTCATTACCGAAAATCTTACCATCGTCAACTGCCAGGTCTCCGGCTTCAAGGAAGGCACATTGCTCGACGGCACCATGATTCCGACGACCAACGGCCTCGGCCGCATCAAGTTCGGCACGGAAGCCAACGGCGGATTTCGCAATGTGACCGTCGCCAACTGCACGTTCCGCGACTGTCGCGGTCTTGCGCTCGAAGAAGTGGACGGCGGCATTCTGGAAAACATAACCATCAACAATCTTACCATGATGGATTTGAACTCCTATCCCGTCTACATCACCACCGGCAACCGCAATCGCGGTCCGAATGTCACCGCACCCAGCCGGATTAAAAATATTTTGATTTCAAACGTCATCGCCACCGGCGTCCCAGTTTCGAGCGGGATTGAAATCATGGGATTGCCCGAACAGCCCATCGAAAATATCCGCTTGGAAAACATCCGGCTCGTGTTCAACGGCGGCGGCACGAACATGGGCGTCGCGTATCTTCCCAAGGAACTCGGCACGAATTATCCCGAGCCCGGCCGCATCGGCATCATGCCTTCCTACGGGCTTTTTGCGCGGCACGTTAAAAATCTGGAACTGGCAAACATCTCCACAAGCTTCATGACAAACGATGCCCGTCCGGCAATGCAATTTCTTGATGTGAAAGGATTGGAGATGGACGACGTCAAAACGCAGGTCGCCAAGGGAGTCTCAGCGATGAAATATGACAAGGTGTCCGACCGCGTGATCCGCAATTCTTACGTGTTTCAAACCAAGTAGTCACGTCACTTCAACATGATTTCAAAACTAATTTCAGCCGTCTGTCTCTACATCGCCATTCAGTCCGTCTGCGTCATGGCCGAAACCGCCGGCGACAATTATTTCAACGTTCGCACTTTTGGCGCAACCGGCACCGGGACAAACCTCGACAGCCCCGCCATCAACCAGGCCATTGCCGCGTGTGCAGAATCCGGCGGTGGCACGGTTTATTTTCCGGCGGGAACGTATTTGAGCGGCTCGATTCATCTACAGAGCAACATCCATCTGCTCATTGATGCCGGTGCAACAATCCTTGGCGCGGCTCAAGACCTGAACGCCTACGACCTTGCGGAGCCGTTTGCGGGGCCGGCTTATCAGGACGGCGGGCATACTTATTTTCACAACAGCCTGATTTGGGGCGAAAATCTTACGAATGTCTTCATCAGCGGTAGCGGCATGATCAACGGCGGCGGACTTTCGCGCGGTGACGGACGCGAGGATCAGACGAGTGGCTTGACAGCTTCCGGCCGGGGCAGTTCTCCGAGGGGCAATAGAAACACCAATTCTCCATTCGGCCGTTTCCGAGGAACAAACTCATTCTCCGGTCGTGGGGGCGGGGGTGGAACCAATTCTGGGCCCGACCGCCTCGGCAACAAGGCCATCGCGCTCAAGCTGTGCAAAAATGTTTTGATCCGCGACGTCACGATTTTTCACGGCGGACATTTTGGCATCCTTGTCACCGGCTGCGATGACATGACCATTGACAATGTGACCATAGACACTGACCGCGACGGCATGGACATTGACTGCTGCCGCAACACGACCATTTCTAACTGCCGCGTCAATTCGCCGAATGACGACGGTATTTGTCCCAAAAGCACCTATGCCCTTGGCCGACCATTCATCGAGGAAAACCTCACCATCGTGAACTGCCAGGTCTCCGGCTTCGTTGAAGGCACTCTGCTCGACGGCACCATGCAGCAGGGCCGGGGCAGGAACGGTCGCATCAAGTTCGGCACCGAATCCAGCGGCGGCTTCCGCAATTGCACCATCGCCAACTGCACGTTTCGCGGATGCAAGGGGCTGGCCATCGAGGAAGTGGACGGTGCCACTTTGGAAAACATCACCATCAACAACATTTCCATGATGGACGTGGCGGGCTATCCGATTTATATCACCACCGGCAAACGGAACCGCACGCCCGGTCTCACGACCAATAGCATCAGCAGCATCATCAAAAACATTTTGATTTCTGATGTCGTAGCCACCGGCGTTGACCGCGCCAGCGGCATCCAGATCACCGGGATGCCAGAACAGCCGATTGAGGGCGTCCGCCTCGAAAACATCCGGCTCGTGTTCAACGGCGGCGGAACTACCAATGACGCGGCGCGTATGCCACCCGAATTAGACAACGCTTATCCTGAACCGCGCGGCGTGATGCCCGCCTACGGACTTTTTGCCCGGCATGTAAATGATTTGGAACTTGCCAATATCACGACCAGCTTTATGGAACCCGATAACCGTCCAGGGATGGAATTTATTGACGTTCATGGGCTGGAGCTGGACAACGTCAAACCGCAGGTGGTGGCCGGCGCCAAAGCCGTGCTTTTGGAAAATGTTTCCGGCGTGCAAATACGCAATTCGCCCGCTCTGCACCGAAGCTGGTTCAGCCGCCTTTTTTGACCGGCCAGCCTGCCGAGACCATTCCCTTGTAACCGCCGATGAGTGAATGGACGTTGCGGTAACCCATCTTTTGCGCGGAATCGCAGGCCATGGCAGAACGGAATCCTCCGCCGCAATACATGATGATTTCCGTGTTCGCGTCGGGATAAAGCTTTTCTAGATCACGCTCAAGAATTCCCCTGCCCAGATGCACCGCCTCCGCCGCGTGTCCAGCAGCCCATTCGGAATCCTCGCGCACGTCCAACAGCACCGTTTGGGGACGGGCTGCAAGTTTCCCGCGCGCCTCGGCGACGCTGATTTCGTTGACATGTATTTTGGCCTCGGCCACGAGTTTGAGAAAACCAGGTGAATGATCCATGTATGAAACTTAATTCGCCTGCGGAAACGGTCAAACAAATTTTGACCATGGTCCGGGCAATTCTTAAAGTTGCGTGGCAATCCTGCTTTAATAATCTATTCCCGCACCGTCGCGCCAAGGCTCTTCTTGAACGCCTCCACGATTTTCTGATGCGCGGCGTTTACCTCGGCATCGGTCAATGTCTTCTCTGTCGAACGATAGATGAAAGCATAGGCCAGACTCTTCTGTCCTTCTGGAACATGCTTGCCACGGAATAAGTCAAACAACTCCACGTTTTCGAGATTTACAGCCTTTGCCTTTTTGACCGTTTGCAAAACCGCCTCGTGTGTCGTTGCCTCTGGCACCAACAACGCCACATCGCGACGGACGGATGGGAATTGCGGAAGGGGCTTGAACGATTTGGCCTGATTCCGGCGAGCGAGCAATTGATCGAGGTTCAATTCGGCAAGAAAAACGGCGTCGCGCAAATCGTATTTCTTGGCGAGTGCCGGTGAAAGCTGGCCCATTTCTCCCAACGGCAGTTTGCCGCCGAGCGTAATAGCTGCCGATTCCAGATACATTACCGCAGTTTCGGCACGCCGCATGAACGTCACGCCGCGAACGCCGAATTGCTCCAGAAATTCCTCGACCATCCCCTTCAAATCGAAGGAGCCAAACTTCGCGTCACGTTCGTCTCCGCTCCAGAAGGGCACCGCACGCTGGCCGGTGATGGCGATGGCCATGCTGCGAGTTTCTTTCGTCTGCCCGTTCACGTTGGTAAACACGCGGCCGACCTCGAACAACGCCACGTCGTAATTTTTGCGGCTGACATTGTGCCGCAGCGAATGGATTAAGCCCGGCAGCAAACTCGGCCGCAACACGTCCATGTCCGAACTCAGCGGATTGGCCAGCATGACAGATTCCGAATTCCTCACTCCGAACTCAGCACTCGAAATGAGCGTCTGCCCCTGCGCCTCGTTCAAGCCAAGTCCGGCAAGAATCCGGCGTGCCTCGCCAATCTGGTCATAGACAGAATCGAATGCATTCGCACCAATTGCGCCGCGAGGCGGTGTGGCGGAAATTTTTTCGATGCCGTAAAGCCGGCCGACTTCTTCGATCAAATCCACCTCGCGCTTCAAATCCACGCGCCACGAGGGGATAGCGAAGGTGCATTCGCCGGGCTGCTGCGCCACAGTTTTCAAGCCCAGCTTATTCAAATACGAAACTTGATCCGCGTGCGAAATGCCGATGCCGAGCAAATCTTTTGACTTGGCGATGTGCAGCGTGATTTGCCTTTCCGCTTTCGTCGTGGGCTGAACATCCACGACACCATCGGCCAACTGGCCGCCGGCGGTTTCTAAAATCAATTGCGCCGCGCGCTGGCTCGCCCAGTCGCAGATGCCCACGTCTGCGCCGCGCTCGAAGCGATAGCTCGATTCGCTGCGCAAGCCAAGCAGCTTGCTCGTGCGACGAATATTCACCGGTGCGAAATAAGCGCTCTCGATCAGCACATTAACGGTGGAGCTGTTGATCTCGGTGTTCGCGCCGCCCATGACGCCGGCGAGGGCGATGCCTTTGGTTTCATCGGCGATGAGGAGCATTTCATTCGTCAGCGTGCGCTCCTGATTGTCGAGCGTTTTGAATTTTTCACCGGCAGCGGCGCGGCGCACGACTATGGTCGGCTTGCCGTCCACGCCCTTGGCGATGAGATGATAATCAAAAGCGTGCAGCGGTTGGCCGATTTCCAGCATGACGTAATTCGTCACATCGACGACGTTGCTGATGCTGCGGATGCCGACTTTTTCCAACGTATCGCGCAGCCACGCTGGGCTTGGCCCGATCTTAACGCCTTTGATGACGCGGGCGGTATAACGCGGGCAAATTTCTGAATCTTCAATGCGAACCGTGACGACGTCGCTGGCATTGTAGCGGCGGTCTGTGGCCGCCGCCGGCGCTGACACAGCGCCGTTACAGCTCGGCACGCGCAGTGGATTGTCCGTCAGCGCCGCGATTTCGCGCGCGATGCCGATGACGCTGTTCAGGTCGGGACGGTTGGGCGTGACTTCCAAATCGTAAATTACGTCGCTGCCACTGCGGCCGAGATATTCGCCGAACGGCTTTCCGACGGGCGCATCGGCAGGAAGGATGAGCAGGCCGTCCACCTGATCCGGCAGGCCGAGTTCCTGCGGCGAGCACATCATGCCCTGGCTCGTGATGCCGAAAACTTTCCGTTCCTTGATGACGAACGGCTCCTTGTCGCCGGCCTTCAGCGGCAGCGCGAAGTTCGGCAGGATGAGCGGAACCTTGTCGCCGGGCTTGTGGTTTTGCGCGCCGCAAATGATTGCTCTTTCGAGCCTGCCATCGTTGACCTTGCAGACGGAGAGCTTGTCCGAGCCGGGCACGGGGTCGCGCGTGAGGATTTGGGCGACGACGATGCCCTCGAACGCGCCGGAGATTTTCTGCACGCCCTCGACTTCGAGGCCGAGCATGGTGAGCCGCTCGGTCAATTCCTCGGGCGACCAGTTGAAATCAACGTATTGTTTGAGCCAGTTAAGGGTGACTTTCATTCTCGCCGGTAAAAATAGCGTTTTATCCCCGGCGACTCAATTCGCAAAAAAATCTCAATCGGCCCGTGCTTCGCCTGCCGGAATTCGTCGTTCGCGTGCAGGAAATCGGGAAATTCCCACAGGAATTTGCCGTCCGCGTGCAGGAAATCGTCGTTTGCGTGCAAGATTTCGGGAAATTCTTGCAAGAAATTGCCGTCCGCGTGCAAGCTTTCACCGCTCGCTTGCAGGAATTCCCCGTCCGCGTGCAAGAAATTGGGGAATTCTTGCAGGAATTTGGCGTTCGCCTGCAAGAAAACGCCGTCCGCGTGCAGGAATTCGGTGATTTCCGCGAGTGTTTTGGTCATGGAATGCAGTAGAACCTGCTGATTTTAAAGGACTTCCGCGAAAAATTGGCAAAAACAGCCTGTTTTGAGGGTGGGCTGACCTGCCACCAACCCAAATTGGGCGCTCAAAGCATGCCCTACCAGCCGGAAACGGTGAGCCGCTTGGTCAATTCCTCGGGCGACCAGTTGAAATCAACGTATTGTTTGAGCCAGTTAAGGGTGACTTTCATTTGAACGCAATTATTGTGTCAAAAGTTCTTTCAAGCGGCGAAGTTTCTTATCAAAGAAATCAATTGCACCTTGTTGGGTGGTCATTCGTTTTCCAACATAAACAATCGAATCGAAATCAGGAGGCGTCGATGTGTGGCAAGGAATTATCGCCAAAACTTGTTCTCTAGCCATAGCGTCCCATGCCGATTGCCTATCAATTTTTGCAACTAATTCAATTTGAAACCCACACTTTTTAAGGATGCCTTCGTAGGACTCGGCCTGATTGACCACGTCAAACAAATTGTCCTTCTCAATTTGTCTTAAAATGTTTCCGAACTGCTGGAACTCATGTCGTAAAAGTAATCGTTCCAATTTTTGCTTGGGTGATTCTGGATTCCAATATTGAGTAGAGGCTTTCCGTGTGATTGTCGCGCCATCTGACGCTACTTCCTTCACTCCTCGCCCAAACGGAAGACCAATTTGAAATGACGGAGTTAACCCATGTTTTTCTTTCCACAAAATGAGAATTCGTTTAGCGACACAATTAAGCAAATTCCTGTAACACAAACCAAAATGCCGGACGGCCATTCGAAACGAATACTCAAAATGCGCGTGATTTAGTTCTTTTGAATAGCGTTCAAAGTCGATTCGATCCATGCGCTTTGGATTCTGCCGCTTTTGAGCAATGTTGTTGTGTGCAAAAACTGCGTTAAGCCACAAGTCGACCAACTCTTTGTTTTTCAAATCACTTTGCGGATCCACCGGCGTATTTTCAACTTGCTGATGCTGTTGACGAATCATCGGAACCCACATTTGAACGCATAATTCCTCGTTTTCGAATTTGCAAATGATATTCAAAATTCGTTTGAAATTCGAAGCCTCGTCGTTCAACCAAATTCTTCTAAAACTGACCAGAGCAGAACGAAAATGAAATCGGTCGCCAAATTTGTAGAAGTAATTTTCCCCATCGTGTCCAAGAGTCAATGGCTCAT
>Ga0302200_10004309_pt1 | contig 11526 bp, 8 predicted proteins | sample II_Bog_N3_1_FD_194585 | JGI IMG/M metagenome (GOLD analysis project Ga0302200, IMG submission 194585) | Peat permafrost microbial communities from Stordalen Mire near Abisko, Sweden - II_Bog_N3_1 | ecosystem: Environmental > Terrestrial > Soil > Wetlands > Peat | place: Sweden: Abisko, Stordalen... | reverse complement strand
CAAACACAGTGGTGCAACATAGCGTCAGCATAAAAACAGGAATCAATTTCAAAACAGGGGTGTGGAGCAGCATGATAAATTTTAGTAGAGCGATCGAAATTACGTTTAAACATCAAATGACAACAACATCTATCAAAAAGATGACAAATACTTTCCAATTTGGTTAATGGTCATAGGTTGACCGTTTTGGAATAATTATATTCCAGATGAAGGAAAAAATGTTGGAACAGTTCACGTTTTCTTCGGAGTTTAAGGAAAAGCTTGTCTTGTTAGTAATGTATCGAAACCAATAGGTGAAAGCAGTAGCTAAAAGTGATAAATTGCCGAATAACCAGGTATCAAATAACTGGATCACGTTTTATAAGAAGAAATTAGAAAAGGGAGTGATACGTGTCACTGCGTTAGATTCAGCTAAGAAAAAGGGTCCTGCAGTGCTTAAACAGTATATCCAACAGTTGGAAAAAGCATTAGAGAAGGCGAATGTGCTAATCTATGAAGCTAAACAGCTATCTAAAAGAAATTGCAGATAGGTGCGATATTACGCTTTATATTCCACGGCACACATTCGCAACTACCGTAACATTGACCAATGGTGTACCTATAGAAACTGTAAGTAAACTGTTGGGGCATAGCAAACTGACCACGACACAAATCTATGCTAAGGTGGTCGAAAGCAAATTGGCTGATGTTATGTCCCGACTTAGTGAGCGATTAGGTATTTGAGCACATTTTAGTCAATTAGCAATTTTATTACAATTACAATTCAAAATCTATTTAACAAACTTGTTATTACATATTATATAATAATAAGATATCTGGAGAAGTAACTTATCGGCTATTTCTTCAAGAGAAATACATTTTTCCTTTTATAGCACATATCGGGTGAAAATGCAACTTATAATTTATTAAAAGTTACTCATAAAAATCATTAAAGTAGGAAAGAAATTGTAAAAATGGTTAAAATGGATGCTTTTTAGCTATAAATGGCAGATAAATTAAGTAAAATGGCGGTTTTGTTAACTTTAGGTCATTGACCTTTGTGTTCGTAATAAGACAATAACATTAACTAAATTTTTAATGATTTACTCAATAGTTCAAGAAGCCGAATCTGCCAAAAGGATATCAAGCAAAAAAAGTTGCAGGCACTGCAAGTCAAATAATATAGAACGTATACCACGGGGACCAGTTGTAAAGACACTTTTTAGCTGGGCGCCTGTGCACCATTTCTTTTGTTATAATTGCCTGAAAAAGCAGTATAAGCTTAAATAAACCTTATCACTTTTATATAACGACTCTTTAAATGAAGAAAATTATTTTAGTACGAATATTCGCTTTTTTTCCATTGAGCGGCGTACTTATACCTGATGTTGCCTGCAAATTTATTTCGCCCAGCTATCAGATACCGTTATTGCATATAGGCATATGCAGCATTTTATTTTTAACAATTATAGCATCATTCGCTATAGAAAAGATCAACGTAACAAATCCGCCCTCCGCTGAATTAAGCAAAAAGCTTAACTAAACCAATTATGCCTGTTTATGGCCGTGGGCAGAAACATATTAACAGCATTTGTTTAAATACTGTTAATAGCCTGCGGATTTTTTACTTCTTAATTTAATTAGTAAATAAGGGATCAAGAAAGTGCTGCATCTGCTTCTTGTCATTCATATAGTATTGCATGCTATGCTCCTGCCAGCCATGTTTCAGGCTTTTGGTAGTAAACATAAGCGGCACAACCAGGGCTTTGGGATCATACGGTCCAGTAGCTGAATTCGGCCTTCCCAAATAATCATTAATAGAATTGATGTGAGCGCATTTTAAGTTTTCTACCGCAATTTCCAGCTGAACACCTAAACTTCAATCTTCCAATGATCTGTATGGATAACCCAATTTGGTTGACCCCTCTTCACCACTTTCAGAGCTAAATGTAATAACCTGAACAATAACTGCAATTAAATCATTTTTAAATTAACGAAGGGGTCAGTTTATCGTGCGTTGTCCATTGTTGGCACATTATGCAAACTGCCATAATGGTATTTGCGTGGAATTTGATATAAAAATTTTAAAAGAATGGTACAAGGAAATCAAAAAGGTTAACTACTACGATGCGATGCTTAACATAATATTTTAAAGGTTTACAAAGAAGCCGTTTATCTTGGTTGCCGATAGTGAATACAACAGGTTGTATTTCGCTTCCAAATCCCTGAACATTGAAATCTTTAACAACACCAACTATTTTAACAGGGATGCTATCACAGTTAGGAAAATTGATGATTTCGTCTACAGGATCGGCAAGGTTCAATTTTGGGGCTACTTTCACATTAATAATAGCTGAGTGCGTCTGCTGTGATCCTGAATTTCATCATTAAAGAAACTGCCTTCCTTTAATGAATTCGGAGCGTCGTAAAATAATCAGTGCTTACTTTAACCGACTGAATCCGATATTTTTTTCCGTTGCTTATATTTGAGCAATTTTTTTAACTAATTGTCTAAATTGAAAAGTCTATACTGCCTGATGAGATTACTTGCTTTCATTTTTCTTTTATCGACGACGATTACCTGTTTTGCACAGGACAAGAATGTATTAAATTATATAAAGGATCATGCGATTGTGATAGACACCAATTTAAATGACCTTAAAGACATCGCGTTATTAAAAGATGAACTCGACTCAAAACGCATTATTGGCGTTGGTAAGGCCACACATGGCACTCATGAGTTCCATGTTGCCAAGTTCCGGATATTTAAATACTTAGTTACCGAATTACATTATAAAATATTCGGTTTGGAAGCGGGCTTTGCTGAAAGCCTGCAGGTGAATAATTACATTTTAAACGGCAATTCCGACCCCAGACCTGCCATCAGGTGAATGCGATACTTGATGTGGAGTAATAAGGATTCTTTAAATAATAGTCGAATGGATGCGGGTCTACAACGCAGGTAAACCTGACGAAGAAAAGATCAAATTCTATGGCTTTGACATGCAGTTAGATGCTGCGGGCATACAATTGATTACCAATTGTCTAAAGAAATTAGACAGGAATTATTTTTGCATTCACTTCAATAATTTCCCCAATTTACATGTTTCCAAAGAAGTCCGCGGCAACTCATTTACACAATCATTATAAGTTGCAGATTGTCCCTGAGATTCCAGCCTCTAATTTATAAATGGTTCGATAAACGCACAGTAAGGGATAAGAAAGGTGCTTTAGTAACTCAGAACCCGCATTTGCTCTAAAATTTGGTTCGAATCTCGCACAGTCTGGGGATCAGTTAATGAATTAATGGCGTGGGCAAAAACTTAATGCTGAAAGCTGTTTATCCTAATGATTTATTAAATAATCAGCGATAAAACCCAGTTAAGAAAACATAAAAGGAATTGACATTTCGCTTCAAAACGGCTTAGAACTCTCAGGTAAAATAGGTAAAGATGTTTCAGAATCATTATTAAAGAAGCGTATTAACTGCGCTACTTAATTTCCTTCTATCCTTTGCATAAAATCTGCCCGGAAATTACTGCCAATAGCAATTTCGGTTTTACCTATTTCAATAGTGTTTCCAAAAATAGCTGTTATGGCATCAAGGCTTACGATGTATGATTTATGCACACGGAAAAACGTACTTTGAGGTAGTAGCTCTTCCATGGCTTTCATGGTATGGGTAATGTGGTATTGCTTGGCATCGGTGTGTATGCGTACAAAGTTTTGCATGCCTTCGATGTACAAAATATCGGCAAAGTTTACTTTAACCAACTTATTATCATGCTTAATGAACATGTAACTGGCTTCGGAAGCAGGTGTGGTAGTTTTCGTTTTTTCTTTTAAGCGTTCGCTCACCTTTTCGGCGGCTTGCAGCAGGCGGTGCATGGAGATGGGCTTTAATAAATAATCTACCACGTTAAGTTCATAACCTTCCATGGCATATTTATTATAAGCAGTAGTAAAGATCACCATCGGCGGGTTTTTCAACGATTTGAGAAAGTCGATACCGGTAATTGTTGGCATTTTGATGTCCAGAAAAATAACATCAACCGGTAAGGATTGCAGCGCTTCAAAAGCTTCGATAGCATTGCTGCATACTTGTAGTATCTTCCAGCCCCCTAATTGCGAAACAAAGGTTTCCATTAGTTTTCGGGCCTGTGGCTCATCATCAACAATAATGCAATTGATCACTCTCATAGGTTTATAGATAGGTCGGCCTCAAAAACATTACCTTTTGCAGCTGCCAGCAAACTGTACTTTCCGGGAAAGTAATGCCTTAGCCTTTTAGTCACATTTTGTAAGCCTATGCCTCCGGCTTTCTCCGCGCTGTTATCGGCTACAAAGTTGTTGCTTACGTTTAGTTGTAGCTTGTTATTTTTTTGCGTAATGGTTATATTTATCCAGCTTTTATCCAGCTGGTTATCGGCTCCATGCTTAAAAGCATTCTCTACAAAAGGCATCAGTAACAAAGGTGGTATTTGCAGATCATCAAAATCACCGGTTGCTGTAAAGCTGATGCTTACGCGATCATCGCAACGTACACGCTCCAGTTCCACGTAATCGGTTAGCATATCAATCTCTTTATCCAGGTCAATGTACTCTTCATCACATTCGTATAATGCGAAACGCATAAATTCTGATAGACGACCTATCAGCTCAATAGATTTCGGCTTGTTATCCTGCACAATGAACGACTGGATATTATTGAGCGTATTGAACAGGAAATGCGGGTTTACCTGCGATTTTAAAAAATCCAGCTCGAGGCGTAGGTTCTGTTTTTCTAACGTTGATTTGATACGATCGTGAATGAACCAGTCGTCCATAAATTTAAGGAACACACCCAGCAGCATCACAACGAATGAAAAGAAAAGATTATCGTGAAAGACAAATCCGAAGGTTTGTGTCTTAGGATAATCGGTAACGCCAAACAGCCAATCACTGACACGCTGGTCAACTAAAAAACGCAGTGGCGGGAACAACAGGAAAGCACCGATAATACCTGTAAACCGCAACCATAATGGTTTAAGGTTTAATATCACAAAAGCGATAAAATAAGTATAAGAAACTACTAACAGATAAAAAAGAACTAACATAGGCTGATAATCCTTAACCCAGCTGAAGTGATAATTTTTAGCGTAAATAGCCGAGAATATGGGCTGGTTGGTAAAAATGAGCAGCACGAATAACGCATGAAGGTAAAGGCGTTGCCGGTTTATCTTGTTTTCCATATTCAAATTTGCTTTAACTAATGCGCTTTAGCGATTGTTAATGACGAAACGCTATCTACTGCGGACAAAACTATGTTTTTGGCTGATAAAACCACTATTGGGCATTAATTTATACTATGTCAGTCCAATTGGGGTGTTTGTGTGTAATTACCGGGCGTTAGTCAATATCATTCTACAGGGTAACGTGTAACCTGTTGTTTTGAGGCATAATCAACCAAACAACATGAAATCAATATTCCTCAGTCTTGCATTATTACTGGAAAGCAGCTTACTTTTCGCCCAAAACATAAGCGGTGTAATTACCGATACCAAAACTCACCAACCACTTCCTTATTCTACAGTGAGCCTGTTAAAAGCAGCCGACTCGAGCCAGGTAAAAGGTACTCTTGCGGGGGATAACGGCAGCTTCCGTTTTGAAAAGATAAAAGCAGGTAAATATTTGCTATCGGCCAAACAAATGGGTTATAGCAAACAAGTAATTGCTATTGAACTAAACGGAACTGATCATACCATCAACATTGCCCTAACGCCGCGAACCACCAGTTTAGGCGAAGTAACTATAAAAGCCACCAAACCTTTAGTTGAGCACCGGGCAGATAAAACCGTGTTCAACGTAGAGAACAGCATTGTTGCCGTTGGTAATACCGCAATAGAACTGTTGAGCATGACACCTCTGGTTAACGTAGGCCCAAACGGCAACATCCGCGTTAAAGAGAAAGATAACGTGTTGATCACGCTGGATGGTAAAATAATCCCCGGCGAAACGATAGCCAATTTGCTGCAAAGCATTCCGGCAGAAAATATAGCGCGTATTGAGGTAAGCACCAATCCATCGGCCAAGTATGATGCTTCGACATCAGGAGGTATTATTAATATCATCACCAAAAAAGGTACAACTACAGGGCTTAATGGCGCTGCCACTTTAACAGCAGGACGCAGCAATTACGGTAAATACAGCGGCGGTGTATCGCTAAATTATCGCAGAGGTAAAGTAAACGTGTATGGTACCGCCAATTTAAGAGATGCGAAAGGCGACAGAAATGAAGCAATTAACCGCTCCTTAACCACAGGCAACGTTACAGAGCAGTTGCAAACCCCAACCGAGCTGTGGACGCATGGTGTTGTGGAAAACGGTAAACTGGGTATGGATTATGATATAACCAAAACCAGCACTTTAAGCGCTTCGGTTGAAGGTTCGTACATTCAATCCAACAATCGCGCTACGGCTATTACTAATTTCAGCAGCAAAAAGGCAGATTCTATACTCACCGCAAATAGCATACCGGGCGGCAATTATAATTTTACCCTTTACGATTTGGCTTATCAAAACAAGCTGAATACCAAGGGCCAGTTATTGAACATAGACTTTAACCAGGTACATTACAGTGGGCTGAGTCGCCAGGACATGAACGCTCAATTGCTGGACCTAAGCGGTAACAACCCCGCACAATACAGCTCGGCAACTACACGTACCAATACGCTGTTCAATGTATCCACCTTCCAAACAGATTATACGCTTCCACTGGATACTAATACTGTTTTTGAGGCCGGTATTAAAGATATGCACACCGGTTCTTCAAACCTGTCAACCAGCATGCAGGTTAACTCGCTTACCAATATTCCCAATATGAGTACCACCAATTACAACGAAAACATAGCTGCCGCTTACCTGGATCTGAGCAAACAAATCAAAAAGTTAAAAATACAAGCCGGTATACGTGCCGAGCAAACTTATGCCAATTTGAGCAGTTCGGGCATACAGCAACAGTATTTTGACCTATTCCCAAGCCTGATGCTGGATGAAAAATTGACCGGCAGCAAAGAGCTTACTTTTACTTATGCCGCCAAGGTTGACCGCCCTGGCTATACATCACTGATCCCTTTTGTTACACCGATTGATCGTTACACGCAAGAAAAAGGTAATCCTGGTTTGAAACCTGCCTACAGTCAGAATTTTGAACTAACCGGTTCCGCCGGGAACTTAGCTGTAACATTAGGTTACATGTACACTAAAAACGCCATTACCGATTTTATTGTTCAGAATGTGCAGACACAAGTATGGACCATAACCAAAGCCAACTTTAACAATTCTCAAAACTATAACCTGAGCCTTGTATTACCCGTTCAGCTTGCTGCCTGGTGGAACAGCAACAATACACTGGTGGGTTTATATAGCTCGTATTACAGCAATAGCGTGGGTGGCAATAATTACAGCCGCGGCCAGTTTAGCTATAACTTAAACTCAATGAATACCTTTAACTTACCCAAAGGCTTTAAAGCAGAGTTAACAGGTATTTACAACTCATCAGCCGTGTATGGCTTATATCAAATTGGCCACACGTCTATGGTGAATGCCGGTATATCCAAAGCTTTCATCAACAAAAAGTTGAATGTAGAACTGGGAGCTAACGATATTTTTAACGATAGCGGATACAACCTGAATACGAATGCAGGCGTTTTGCGTATGACAGGCTACAGCCGTTACGATAGTCGGAAGGTTACGCTAAGCTTATCGTACAAGTTTGGATCAAAACTAAATGCCCACAAAGAGCGCGAGCATGATGATGTAAAAGGACGATTAAATATGTAACCCGCACAAACTTGATTGATGTTCAATTTGTCAGGGCAGGTTAAACCAATAGAGAAATCATATGCTAATTTATTGACCAAATAAAATCAAAAGTTTCATTTGGTCAATAAAGTGATTCGAATTCTGCCCAGTCTGGGGAAGCAAATGTAGCCAGATACACGTGTATCTGGCTATCTATCATCCGGCGTATTTTAACTACCTTTTTCTTACCTTGCAATAAAACATTGCACCGCATCGCATGCTAAAAAGCTATTTCAAAATCGCCTTGCGCAACCTTAAAACTAATAAAGGTTATACATTGCTTAACCTGTTTGGCCTCGCAACAGGGTTAACCTGCTGTTTGATAATATTTCAATATGTATCGTACGAAAAAAGTTACGATGCATTTAACCGCCACGGTGACCAAATCGCCAGGCTCCGGATGGATTATCATGACCAGGGCAAATTAACCATGTCATCCGCTACGGTGTATCCGGGCGTCGCCCCGCTGATGGCAAAAGATTTTCCAGAAGTAAAAAACTATTGTCGACTGGTTGCTGCCCGCATTGCCTGGTCAAATATCGAACCGGCACAGCTCAACGTTGTATTTTCCAACGATGAGCAAAACATCAGGGCTATCGAAAACAAGGGCTTTTATGCCGATCCTTCTTTTTTGCAAATGTTTACCATCCCTTTTTTAATAGGCGATGCTAATACTGCGCTGGATGCTCCCAACAAGATGGTGATATCTGAGGCTCTGTCACAAAAATATTTTGGCCAGGCCAATCCTTCAGGCAAGCTGATGACCGTTCATGAGGGCGGACATATCTACCATTATGTAATAACCGGCGTATTTAAAAACTACCCAAAAAACTCCCATCTCGCATTTGATTATCTTTTTTCGTATAAAACCTTTATCAGCCTCATTCATTTTTTGGGCAACGGAAAAGAGCAGGATCCCGACCTTTCGTTAGGCTGGTACGACTTTTACGATTACCTGCACCTGCAACCGGGCACGAACCTCAAAGCACTGGAAGCCAAATTCCCCGATTTCTGTTTGCGGCATAAAATAAATTTCCTCCAGCAAATAAGAAATAACCGGACGGACTTTTACCTGATGCCACTTAAAGATATTCATCTTTACTCCCATCTTAACGAAGAAGCGGCCGTAAACGGCGACGGTAAGTCCGTGTCATTTTTATTCCTGGTGGCCTTTATTATCATAGCCATTGCATGGGTAAATTATACCAACCTGGCTACCGCGCGGTCATTGGAACGGGCGCGCGAAGTGGGTGTGCGCAAACTGCTCGGCGCGTTGCGTACAGATCTTATCATGCAATTTCTCATCGAAAGCCTTTTATTAAACTTTGCCGCACTGATCATTGCTATAGGCATAACCTTATTGCTGTCGCCGGTTTACGGCCGGATGCTCAATAATAACACGGGCTTCGGGTTCCACTTACCCGCTGCGTATGCCCTCGGAATTGTCGGCCTTTTTTTAGTGGGCTCCTTTCTGTCAGGCATTTATCCTGCTTTTGTACTTTCCGGCTATCATCCCATAACCGTATTAAAGGGGGCTTTTAAAAATAGCGGTAAGGGCCAGGTATTGCGCAAGGGATTAATCACCGGGCAATTTGCTACCTCGGTGGCCCTGATAGCGGGCACCATCATCGTATTTCAGCAGGTTAGCTTTATGCGAAGCCAGCAGCTTGGCGCCAATATCGCCGGTACGCTGGTATTAAACGGTCCGGTATCCGTTCCCGATTCCGCTTATCACAATACTTACCAGGCATTTAAAGACCAGCTATTACAGCTCAGCGGGGTAAAAAGCGTGGCCGCATCCACCAGCGTAATGGGCAAAGAAATTTATTATACCAATGGCGCCGGCCTTGTGCACTCGCCACCCCACCAATTTTATACCTTTTATTTTCAATATATGGACTATGATTTTGTGCCCGGGTACGATATTAAAATACTCGCAGGCCGCAACTTCTCCAACAAATTCCCTACTGATAACAGGGCCGTTTTGCTGAATGAAGCGGCCAGCAAACTATTTGGTTTAAAAAGTCCCTCGGCAGCCATTAATGAACTGATATACTATGACGGAGATCAGTATAAAGTGATTGGCGTACTGGCCGATTTTCATCACATGGGCTTAAATTCGGCCATAAATCCCATGATTTTCGTGTTAAAACCGGCTGCCAACAATTTCTACTCCATAAAGTTCAACTCGCCCAATACCCAGCAAACCGTTGCTTCCATCCAAAAAGTATGGAACAACTATTTCCCCGCCGATCCGTTCAGTTTTTTCTTCCTCAATGATGCCTTCGATCAGCAATATAAGGCCGATGTGCAGTTTGGGAAAGTGTTTGGCATTTTTTCTTTTTTGGCCATCTCCATTGCCTGTTTCGGCTTACTCAGCCTGTCGGCCTACAACGTGATACAACGCACAAAAGAGATTGGCATACGCAAAGTGCTGGGCGCCAGTGTTAGCAGTATATTTATTATGTTGAGCCGGGAAATGGTAACCCTGGTAGTTATTGGCATTTTCATCGCCGTCCCGGTTTCCTGGTTTGTAATGCAACTGTGGTTACAGGATTTCGCTTATCGCATCCCTATCCAGTGGTGGGTTTTTGCGCTGGCTGGCATCGCGGTATTGCTCATCGCCTTATTAACCGTGAGCTACCAGGCTGTAAAAGCAGCAATTGCTAACCCGGTAAAGAGTTTGAGGATGGAATAGCGGAGGAGGCTGTATCAATTAAAGTTTCCCTTGCTTAAAACCTTGTTATTTTTGTTTTGGTTCGAAAATTCAGCCTTGGTTAAAGATGATGTCCTCAACAGATCCAAACGCAGGATCTGAGTTCATTGGAGCACGTTCTTGATCCCTATTGTCGAAATTCTAACCATTTTATTTCGGGTTTACCAAGCAATTGATTTGCTTATCAGCCTATTATCTTTATTAATTTATAGATTTGGAATAGCTATTAATGTTACAAGGACTATTGAAACCATACCTATTCCATATTACCCTTTTTGACCTGGCCTTTCTGGTAGCGATAATCATTGGAATAAATTTCGCCCTGCTTTTATGGTTCAGCAAACGGACCAATCAGCCAGCCAATATGTTTTTGGCCTTCGCCCTGATGGTTTGCGATTTGTGGATGGCCCGCATTTTAGGGCTTAACCTTGGGTTGGCAGCCATTTTTCCTATATGGGCCTGGATACCCTTCCGCTTCTCGCTGGCACTTGGACCACTCATTTACTTTTATGTCCTCAAAACAACGCGACCTGAATTTAAGCTACGCTTTAAGGACCTTTTGCATTTTGGCCCGTTATTATTGGAGCTCGGTCTTCGGCTGGCATTTCAGCAACTAAACCCTGTATTGTCAGTGCTGGCATTTATTTCGGTCATTACCTACCTGTATTGCTCTCACAGGCTGATTGAACGCTTTTATCAAGGGCTGAAATTTAATGAGATGAGTGACCGCTACCGTTATCAATTGCGTTGGCTGCATCGCTTACTGACCGCTTTGGGGCTGTTATGGCTGTTGTGGATACCCTTTACAGTGGTATATTATTATTCCCAATCTGGCACAATTGTTTATTATCCCCTGTATCTCCTTTTAATGGGGACCATCATTTGGATTGCCGTGGTGGCCCATTTAAGACCAGAAGCCGGGATGAAGGCGGAGGCGCTGTTTTCAAAACCACCACTCACTGCTGATCTGAAGCAAAAACGTATTTGGT
>Ga0302200_10004299_pt1 | contig 11539 bp, 6 predicted proteins | sample II_Bog_N3_1_FD_194585 | JGI IMG/M metagenome (GOLD analysis project Ga0302200, IMG submission 194585) | Peat permafrost microbial communities from Stordalen Mire near Abisko, Sweden - II_Bog_N3_1 | ecosystem: Environmental > Terrestrial > Soil > Wetlands > Peat | place: Sweden: Abisko, Stordalen... | reverse complement strand
GTTCTGTGTAGCCACGCCGGTTGACGAATTAAGATTTTGATAATTGGTTTTGTAGGGTAATATATTAGCCCCTCGCGGAAACAAGTATAGGCCTGTCAATGGGTTAGCACTTACTCCCAATTCCGGGCTATTGGCGATATTTTGATCAATATACGCCATATTGCCGTCAACCGTTAATTTATTGTTCAACAATTTTAATGTTTCGTGTAAATTAAAGTTGTTTCTCTTCAGATCGTTTTTGGGTTCAACACCGCTCGCAGTGGTATTGGCGTACGAAAAATAAGTTTGAGCTGTTTCAGAACCGCCGGAAAGGTCAATAGCGTTGGTGAAGTTGGTACCCGTTTGGAAAAATTCTTTTAAATTATTATGGGGTTGGTCAGAAATTGCAGGCCCGTAACTATCGGAGGCACTTGGAGTTTGCCCATATTGGTTTTGAAACTTAGGCAATGAAACCGCATTTGAAGCCTGAAAACTTGACGAAAAATTTATCTGAGTTTTTCCTGCCTTGCCTTTTTTAGTGGTAATCAAAATTACGCCATTTGAAGCCTGGCTGCCATATAATGCGGAAGCAGAAGCGCCTTCCAATACAGTAATACTTTCTATATCCTCGGGATTTAAATTTGATATACCATCCCCGCCATCAGGAGAGCCCCCTTGTATACTGGTAGGTTGGCTCCCATTTGATGGACTACCCAGCGGTACACCATCTATCACATACAATGGCTGGTTACTACCTGCGAATGAACGTATACCCCTGAGTTCAACTTTTGTTGAACCGCCAACACCAGAAGCACTGGGTGAAATCGTTACGCCAGCTACTTTGCCGCTTAATGAGTTCATCAGGTTATCCGTTTTTACCGTGTTTATCGCATCGCTGCTAATCGTTTGGGTAGCATAAGTAAGCGATCTTGAAGACCTTTTTATACCCAAAGCAGTTACCACAACCTGGTTAAGCTGATTAGCATTACCTCCAAGCGTTATAAGTAAATTCCTTTCGGTTCCAACAACAGCTTGCTTGGTAGTGTAGCCTACATAGCTAAAAACAAGGATATCACCGGGATTTGCGGATAAGGAAAATTTTCCGTTTGCATCCGTTTGTGTACCTTTAGTTGTCCCTTTAATAATTACAGAAACACCTGGTAGCGTGTTTCCTGTACTGTCACGAACTGTTCCGGTGATCTGTTCATCAGTAAAGGGTACGGTGAGTTTTGGGTGTTTAGATAAGTGGTGATTGATTATGCTTGCGGAAGTGATTTTGCTGCCGGCAGCAAAGGCCCCCGCAGAACTACAAACAATCAAGCATGTAAGTAAGCTTTTTTTCATACTCATGTTTTGGATTAGTTAAACTGTTAAAAAAATTGGTTTTAGAGTTTGGTGTAGAATAATATCTGGCATTAACTGGCTTTAGCTCATTTATTAGTCGTACTAAGGGTATATTCCTTTTTATTTAAAAATTGCCTACAAAAATTTTACAAATACTTGTTATTTCTATTATGAGCATAATTAGTACATTGCGTGCCCTTTCATCCGACTATTAATCCACAGAAAAGATTGAAACCTGATTTACTGGAACTCTGGAAAAAAATTTGCTTAACGGATGATGTTAAAGCGTTTGAGCAGCTTTATTATACGTTATTCAGAAAGCTGCTTAAGTTCAGCATGTATTATGTACATCAGCGGGAGGCTGCAGAAGAAATCGTATCTGAGGTTTTTGTTAAATGCTGGAGTAACAGGAGCAGCCTGGAGCATATTGAATTCCCAGAGAGTTATCTGTTTATTGCTGTCAAGAACCAATCTTTAAAATATCATAAAAAATATTCTAATATTCATCTTGTAGAGTTGGAGGATCATCAGTTCCATTTGGTTGATCTGGCTGACCCCTCCAAGAAGCTGGAAACAAAAGAATTACGTCACCGCCTTGATCAGGCAATAGAAACGTTGCCTATACAGGCAAGAATGGTATTCAGGCTGATCAAAGAAAATGGATTAAAATATAAAGAAGTTGCACAAATTCTTGAAATATCACCAAGAACAGTACAAACCCAGCTTTTCAGGGCAATTGATAAACTAAGGCAAGCTTTAAAATCAATACCAGAACATGGGTATAATTCCCATGTTAAAGGTAAAATTATAAGCATTTTTATCCTGTCTTTTTATTTGATGAATTATTTAACCAACTTGTAGGCATCTTTTATCAAAAAAGGATTATCATATTGTACAAAATACACTAATGAAAGAAGAGAGATTTACCGAATTGCTTGCAAAAAAATTATCAGGAGAAATTACTCCTGATGAGCATGTTGAGTTTAACAGGCTTATTGCAAGTGACCCCTCTTTTCAAAAGGAATACGAATCAATAAGATCCTACTGGGTGCAAGATGATGAGCCATTAGGAAATATGGTTAATCTGCTTGAAAAAATTAAGCAGCGCGCTGGGATCATCGCCGAAGAAAACCCGGTCGGTATAATTGAGCTGAATCCGCCCAAGAGCAGGTTATGGCTGCGGATTTTTTCAGCTGCGGGCATCGCTATTTTTGTATTATCTGTCTGTTTCTATTTTTTTAAAATAAATAATCATAAGAATACTCTTTCTGCGAGCTTAACAGAGCTGAAAACAAAAAATGGTTTAATTAGCAAAATCAAACTGGCTGACGGCACCTGGGTTACATTAAATGCGGTGTCGACTTTAAGCTACCCTAAATATTTTATTGGTAAAACAAGAGAAGTTTTTTTAGATGGGGAAGCTTTTTTTGATGTAGCGAAGGACCATAATCACCCGTTTATTGTACATACAAGCAAATCCGACATCCGGGTGCTTGGTACTGCATTTGATATTAAAAGCTATACTGACGAACCGTTTGAAGCAACGCTTTTTAGGGGCAGCATCCAGGCTATCATAAAGGGCGGCCATGCTACAAATATTATATTAAAGCCAACTGACAAATTGCTTATTCAGCAAGCGGGTTATTCCTTAGCTAAGGAAACTTTTGTGAATGGTTCGAATACCACAAATATTGAAACTGCCTGGATGAAGAATAAGCTGGTGTTTAAAAATGAACCGTTTGAGCAACTTGCCAAAAGCCTGGAAAGGCAATACGGCGATCGTATCATTTTTAAAAATGAAGCACTAAAATCAATTAAATTTACCGGTGAGTTTGAAAAAGAAAATATAAATCAGATTTTATTATCCTTACAGGTAGTTACACGGTTCAATTTTAAAACCTTGGATAATACTATTTATATTTTTTAACCAATTACTAGTTCTTTTTCAAAAGATATCCGGTCTATACCAAGGTTAAGGCTATATGCAAATTGTTTTACAGGTTAATTCATGAAATTAATCAGGTTACTATTATTGTTTCTCGTTTTTTGGAGCCCGATTTATGGGTACAGTCAAACAAGAGTTACTCTTAATTTAAAGCAAGCAAACTTTGAAGAGGTAATAAGTGGCATTAAAAGCCAAACCATTTATCATTTTATATATCGTCCTGATCAAATACCGGGATGGCGCCTCACTTTTCATGTCAAAAATCAGGAAGCTTTGACACTTCTGCATAACCTTTTGCAGGGAACGGGCTACTCCTTTCAAGTAATTACAGATAATTTAATAGCGATCAGTGCTCAAAGGGATACTGCCGACAAATTAGCAGTCGCTGGATTTGTAACAGATGGTGCCGGTAATCCACTTAGCAAGCTATCGGTAAGGACGACTAATAATCTTTACGGAACGGAAACCGATGAGAATGGAAAGTTTACTATTAATTCCTTTAAAGGCGGCAGCATTAAAATATCAGGTATTGGGTTAATTACCCGGGAAATTTCGACAAAGAATTCAGCTGGGGCTTTAAAAATAATCATGCTGCAGGCTGCCAATAATCTGGATGAGGTAGTTGTGACTGCTTTAAACATAAAAAAGGCTGATAGAAAAATAGGCTACTCCGTGTCGACTATTCAAGGGGCGGATCTAACCCAGGCCAGGGAATCAAACATAGCCATGTCTCTTGAAGGGCAAATTGCCGGATTAAATGTGAGCGGTGTTAACGGAGGGCCGGCATCTTCATCCAGATTACTACTCAGAGGGGCCGCAAGCATGAACGCAGGTTCGCCATTGCTTGTGTTGGATGGCATACCAATTGACAATACCCAGCGTGGCGCAGCTAATGAATATGGGGGGGCCGACTATGGTGACGGGTTCAGCAATATAAACCCCGATGATATTGAAAGCATGACCGTTTTAAAGGGGTCAGCAGCTTCAGCATTATATGGGGCAAGGGCAGCTAATGGTGTTATACTAATTACAACAAAAACCGGGAAAAAGAATTCGAAAACCCTGATTGAGTATAACCTTAATCTTTCATATGACAAGGCTGTAAATAATACGGATTTTCAGTATGAATACGGGCAGGGTTCTCAAAATGAAAAGCCTAATGATGTAGAGAGCGCAATGGCATCCGGATTAATGAGCTGGGGGCAGAAACTTGATGGAGCGCCAACAATTCAGTTTGACGGGAATGTGTATCCATATTCAGCTGTTAAAAACAATATAGACCAATTTTACAGGATAGCCCCATCTCTTACTAATACCGTTGAAGTTAGTGGGGGCAGTTCCAAAGCAACTTTTCGGGCATCGGCGTCTAATCTGCAGGATCAGTCAATTGTTCCGAATAGCGGGTTAAACAGGAAAACTTTTAACCTGAATACCTCTTATGATATTACCGACCGGCTGGAGTTTAGTTTCAATGGTAACTATATTTATGAGTTTGATAAAAATAGGCCATATTTAAGTGACGGGCCGATGAACCCTAATTATGGGATCGAATTTTTGGCGACAAGTGCCCGTCAATCCAGTCTTAAGCCCGGCTATAATCCCTTAAATGGTGATGAATCACAATGGAACAATGATGTATATATTACAAATCCGTATTTTGTTGTAAATAAGCAGGTAGACAATTCTACGCGTAACCGGTTTATAACAGCCAGTGTTTTAAAATATAAATTCTCTGAGCATATGTATTTTCAAGCGAGGCTTGGATACGACATCAGCAATGATGGTTTATTGAACGTTTTACCTACAGGAACCGCCTTCACTGTAAACCAACAAGGTGGAATAAACAACCTGAGTAAATCACAGACTGCAGAGTTAAACACCGACCTGCTTTTTGCTGCAGAAAAAAAATTGACAACTGACATTGATTTTGATTTTTCAGCGGGTAGTAATTTTCGCAAGCGGCAATATAACCTTACCGAAATTAGCGGCTCTCAATTTATCACCTCATATTTATATACCCCTTCAAACCTGGTCAGCACAGCTACAAATTATGATGTGTCTGAAATTGTAACAGAATCTGCCTATTATTCTGCCGATATTGATTTCCGGCATTTACTGGATATAACGGCTACCGGCAGATATGACGTTTTTTCAACCTTGCCGGCTAATAGCAGAGGGATTTTTGTTCCCGGCGTTTCGGGTAGCTTTTTATTTTCAGATCTTTTGCAAGTCCCGCAATTGAGTTCAGGAAAATTTAAGATCAGTTATGCAAAAACAAGTGGTGAACCTTCAGAACCTTATACTACACAATTGTATTTTACATCCAACAATACAGTTAATGGTATTGCTTTAGGTAGTTTTTCTGCGGAGCTACCGAATTACAACCTAAAACCATTCACACTTAACGAGTTTGAAACGGGTCTTGATCTCAGTTTTTTACAAAACCGTTTGGAACTAGATGCTACTTATTTCAATAGGATTACCCATAATGAAATAACAAATGCCCAACAGTCTGTCGCAACAGGGTTTACGTCAGCCTATTTTAATGTTGGCAAAACTAAGAATACGGGGCTTGAGTTATTATTAACCGGAACCATACTAAAAACATCTTCTTTTTCATGGAGAACAAGTATGAATTTCAGCCTGGTTCATAACGTATTATTATCTATAGATGGTTCAAGCCAGTATCTGCTAACCGGGGCTTACAGACCGTTAAACGCAAATACAGCCTTGGTTGTAGGAAAATCCATCACGCAAATTATGGCCTATAATTACAAAAGAGATGCGGATGGGCACATTATTATTGGAAGCGACGGCATACCTGAACGGGGAAATTTAGAAGCGATGGGTGGCACATTACCTACTTCATATGGCGGTTTTAGCAATTCATTCCACTATAAAAAGTTTAACTTATCCTTTTTGATCGATTATAAATTCGGCAATAAAGTGCTTTCTGGTACAGAGGACTATTCCTATGTTTATGGCTTGAATAAAGCAACTTTGCCAGGTCGTGAAACGGGTATTGTAGCTAATGGTGTAAATGAGAATGGCCAGCCTAATACTATTAATGTTCCGGCTTATACTTATTATCCTGATCTGGCTACAAATATTTCAGCTTTATCTGTCTTAAACGGTAGTTTTATTAAATTCAGGCAACTCATCTTCGGGTATGAATTTCCTGCAAAGTCCTTACACAATATATTCCAATCTGTATCTGTTAGCCTAGTTGGCCGAAACCTGTTCACCATCCTTAAATACACCAAAAATATTGATCCCGAATCGGAGTTCTCTCCAAGTCTCGGCTATGCGGGGATAGAAGGGGAATCATTACCGGCAACAAGAACTATCGGGTTAAATTTTAACTTTAAATTCAAGTAAAGCAATGCGGATTAATCTACTTACATATTTTGCAATATTCGTTTCTTTAATGGGCTGTACTAAAGCACAGCTAAATAATATTAATACTGATCCTACAAAGTCAACCGGGACGAATTTCGATCCAAATGATTTGCTTTCCACCGCTCAGCTTAACTATGCAAATACTGGTTATTACCAGCTGGTATATGAGAGCACAATGATGCAGGTGCTGGCCTCAACCTATTTTTATTACGACAATGGTGATAAATATATAAATGAAGGCAATTTTACCGACTACCAGGGCGCAATCTTTAGCCAGGGCTATACTGAAGCTGGTGACATCCGGGAAATGCAGCAACTATGTATGCAAAAGGATTCAGCAGGCTATTCTAATCTTATCAATATAGGCAATATTATGTTTGTAATGATTTTGCAAAGAGTTACGGATATGTACGGCGATTGCCCTTACTCGCAGGCCGACATGGCGGCTCAGGGAATAAAATATCCAGTTTATGATCGCCAGCAAGATATTTATAACGAGATGTTATCTGATTTGAATAGTGCAATTTCTAAGCTTGATGTCAATAAACCCAAACCTACGGCAGATCTGTTTTATAATGGTGATATCAGCAAATGGAAAAAATTTGGTTATTCATTGATGCTGAGAATTGCGATGCGGCTTACAAGAGTTGACCCGCCCACAGCAGAGCAATGGGCGGAAAAGGCTGCTGCCGGCGGCACGTTTGCCGATATTACTGATAATGCAATTGTACAAACTGATGCATCTAATGCAAACAGCCAAAATGCTACATCCTTTGCCTTACGGACGTTAACCGACTATCAACAGGTGAGATGGAGTAAAACCCTGATTGATTATCTACGGCTTAATAAAGACCCACGCTTAAGCGTTATTGGTGAAGTTCCACCAGCCGGACTTTCTAATAATGGCGATGAAACCATTGCGGGTAATCCGGATTCATCGGTGCAAATAGGGTTACCCAATGGCTATGACCTGCTTGGCGGATCAACAGATATCAGTAACGCGCCCGGGTATCCCGGCGGTACTAGCTCTGGTGCCGATTTTGCGCCGCTTGGAAATTATTCGCGCCCTAAAACGAGTGTTTATCTAAAGCTTGGGGGACCAATTTTTGTACTCACTTATGATGAAACGGAACTTTTGCTGTCAGAGGCGAAGGTGAGAGGGTGGAATATAGTTGGTTCGGCGCAGCAACATTACGCAAACGGCGTTACGGGTGCCTTTCAATCGCTTACGCAACTAGATCCGCAAACTGAAATAAGCCAGGTTTCGATCAATAACTACTTAAATTTGCATCCTTTAGATCAGTCATCGCTGGCAAATTCACTTCAAATGATCAACCTGCAATATTGGACAGCGACCGGAACAGATTTTGATTTTATTGAAACCTGGTGTAATTGGCGAAGATCGGGGTATCCTAATCTCACGCCTGTAAATTATCCCGGGAATATAACTATGGGAACAATACCCAGAAGGATGATTTATCTTTCTAGTGAAATATTAACAAATCCTGTAAATTACAAAGCAGCCGTTGCCCGGTTGCAAGGTGGCGATGTATTGACAGCAAGGGTTTGGTGGGATACAACCAATAACTAAAAAGTGTCGGATGTGTCTTTTTCATAGTCATACTTGACAGCATAATTAGATAAATCTCAATTCTAAATTATAAGAAGATTAGCTAAATCTTACCAGATAGTCTTAAAATGGTGATATATCGTTGGCGGCATTCATTTTTTTTGTTTTTATATAATTGATAATTAGTTATTTAATTGTTGGTCGTTGTTTTGCTTTTTTTATCGGTAAAAAAATTGAAAATAATAATGGAGGAGTAGATGATTTTAAATACCCTTGAAAATTATGGTAATAGCTGAAAATATTAATGTTGTAAATAACGAACCAAAATTCCGGTTCGAAGTTTTCCTAAACGGCGAATATGCCTTTCTGGAATATCGTTACTATAAGAAAGATATTGCGTTTATACATACCGTTGTTCCAAATATATTCAAGGGTAGGGGGATTGCTACGGCCATGGCTATAGTAGCACTAGATTTCGCTAAAGATCAGCACTTGAAAATAATGCTACTCTGCCCATTTGTGTCCAAATATGTTAGGGAGCATCCGGATTATCATTCACTGGTAGATACGGATTATCATCCCTCTTTCGGGAATAAAGGCAAACAACAATGAATCGGTGACTGGCGTTACTACCGGAAATGCTATCGTTGAACCATCCGTTTCAATGCTGCTTCATACCGCAGATTTCTTAGGTTGTTAATATGTAAATAACTTATTGTCGATAAGCGTAATATGCAGTTTTTAAAAAAGTGGTCTATGATTAATTATTTAATATCCAATTTATTAATTACAGTTACGATGCCGCTATTGCCAATCGTGAAATTACCGAGCGTACGCTTTTACTAGCCCAACAAGATGCCGATCGCTATTAATACCTTAATAAATACAAAAGGCAAAACCTATTAAGTAAAGCAAATCTATATCAATTGAATACCGCGAACGCTCCTGACAAGCAAGATTTGATAAGTAAGCTAATAATTATGATTAAACATAAAGTGGAAACCGCATAAGTAGTGATCTACTTAGGAAATGGAATCCTTTTAAAAAGCAATTCTCGCAAATCCCCTGGGAAGTAGTTCAGAATTGCCAAGTATTGGCTACATTTTAATTACAAAACACACTAATTACCAACAAGCTAACGCATTTTTTACTTTAGTCACATACGTAATTACATACGTTAAAATAGATCAGTCTAAAAAGTTAACAGTTCCGTGGATTTCCTTGGTTAACCCTTTGATTAATTGAAGCCCCGGGGAAGCAGCGTCCGTTTTATTTGAATTTGCCCTTATTCGATGCCATTATCAGCTAATTCCAGCTTTAATGATTCACCCCGCTGGCGTAAACAAATTGAAATCTCCCCACGCCTGTCGTTTAGGAATGCGTATTTGATGGAGTTGGTTAACGCCTCGTTGATGATTAGTGCAATGGGCATAGCAATTGATGCACCCAGGGTTATCTTATAAATTTTTACCCTGAAATCAATTTGAGGGGAAGCGTAAAACTATCTTTCAGATAGTTGACCAATTAGGGTATATAAACGGCCATATCAATGGTTTGTATATTATCAGACTGATATAGTTTTTGATGGGTTAAAAAAACTTTTGCCATTCCTTTTTTGGCGGATTTTACCTGCTTTTTATAGTAAGGCGAAAAGGAAGACGGCCTGCCCCCAAACGAACCAAAAACAAATTTGAGAAAACAATACCAAGCGCGATTTCTGTTCCTTTTCGTGCATTTATGACTTCCTGTTCAAATGATGCTAACACCGCACCGTAAACCCTAATTTAAAGGGCATGCCCTTTAAATTATTAGCTTCGATGGACTAGTCATTTTAGCGTTAATAGTATATTTTATTAGTTGCACCCTAACGAATGTCATCATATCCGTTTCTAATATATTTACACACTAAAGTGGATCTCTATTAAATACAACCGTGATTTTAACTCCATTATTACTGTTGACGCTAACATTTTCATGCATCTCTTTAGTTAATCCTCTAATTAAAGATCAGGGCAATAGTGTCCGCATTATTTGGATTTTCTTTTGTTCCCATGCCATTTTTGACCAATTCCAACTTTAATAACACACTGCAGACATAAGGAAATTAAGATTTCCCTATGCCTGTTGTTGGGGAGTGCATAATTAATAAAGCTGGTTAATGCCTTGTTAAGCGATGCGCCAGATGATCTTTTCACTTGCCTGTAAATCTTTATTAGCGGCAAAATATTTTCTATACGCAGAATCTAACATGAAAGTATTCGGCATATTAATAAATCATTAACTACAATAAATTTGTTTTTGTGATTATAATATCCCGAATAAGCCATGTAGCTTTTTAATTACCTTTTGAGCTGATTTCCGGCAATAAAACAATTTTTATAAAATTATCATCGTTTAAATATTTGCCAGCCATACTTTTCAACTCACTAACTTTTACTTCATCCAGCTTACTGCTATAGTGGTTAACCTCATCAATATCTTCCTGTTTCTGTAACTGGGTGTTAATATATCCCAGCCAAAAACCGTTAGTCTTCAACTGAGGCTCAAAACTATTTTTACTTTCAGCCCGCCACTTATCCAAATTTTCCTGTAATGGCCCATTCGTTTTTAACTTATTGATCTCATCAAGTGTTGAGCCAACAAGTTTATCTACATTGTTTGGCGCACAGCCGAATTGTATAAAAAAACCATAGCGGGCTTGTGGGAGTTTACTTGTGTTTTCAGATACACTTGGGGAATATACCCCGCTTTCGTCCTCCCTTAGTCTTTCAAGCAAACGTATTTCTAATGTTTCTTTCAGCGCATCCATTTTTATTTCGTTTTCAGGACTGTATTCGAATTTGCCTGAAAACACCAGTAACACAGTTGATCTTGGTTCAGTACCTTTATAAACCGATTTTTCAATACGGCCTGCCGGGGCGTGTATGTTCAAGTCTTTCGCCGCTTCATGCCTACCCGTTGAGGGTAACGAACCCAAATATTTTGCAAGTAAGGGCTTAATGGTATTTGTATCTATATTTCCTACAAAAGTGAACGTGAAGTTACCCGCGTCTGCAAAACGTTCTTTATAAATTTGATAAGATTTATCCAGATTGATTTGCTCTAATTTATATAGTGTTGGGCCGGTTCTACGGATATTGTAACTTCCTAAAACAGCACTTGCAGTATCGCTAAACACACTGTTAGGATCACTGCTGCGGTTAGCCAAACTTGCTTTTGAGCGTGATATAATTCCATAACCAGACAAATACTGCCTGTTCCGCATACTGATGAAATTTTATTTACAAAGTTTACATTTTTAT
>Ga0302200_10004291_pt1 | contig 11550 bp, 2 predicted proteins | sample II_Bog_N3_1_FD_194585 | JGI IMG/M metagenome (GOLD analysis project Ga0302200, IMG submission 194585) | Peat permafrost microbial communities from Stordalen Mire near Abisko, Sweden - II_Bog_N3_1 | ecosystem: Environmental > Terrestrial > Soil > Wetlands > Peat | place: Sweden: Abisko, Stordalen... | reverse complement strand
TAACAGCGAAGGCGGCAAGGTCCTTTCCGACACCGCGTTGGGTCTCAAGGTCGCGCAAGTGATCAACCAGAGCCTGGGCCAGTTGGTCAGCCAGGGCAGCACCACGCTGACTGGTAGCAGCCTGGATAACAGCGGCGGTAAACTGAGCGCCCAGTCGGGCCTGGTGATCACCCTCGACGGTGCCCTGACCAACCAGCTCTCCGGCTTGATCAGCAGCGAAGGCACCCTGACGGCTCATGCCGCCAGCCTGGATAACTCGGGCGGCAGTTTCTCCAGCGCCGGTCAATTGAGCGTCACCAGCGCCGGTGTCTTGATCAACCAGGGTGGCCGACTGGTGACCGACGGCGGCATCGACCTGCACAGCGCCAGCCTCGACAACCGCTATCAAGGTACGATCAGCGGCCAAGGCCCGGTGTCGATCACCACTGGCAACTTCGACAATAGCCACAGCGGTTTCCTCAGCAGTGCTGACCACCTGGACCTGACCACCGCCCAACTGACCAACCAGGACGGTGGCCGTATCGGCGCCGCAAAAGCCCTGACCGCCAAAGTCAGCGGGCTGGACCAGCAGGGTGGCGAACTCAAGAGTGACACCTCTGTTGCCCTGGACCTCAACCATGGCCAGTTGAACAACCAGGGCGGTGTGATTCGAGCGCCGTTGCTGGTGTTGAACAATCTCAAGGACGTGAACAACCAGGGCGGCGAAATCTCCAGCGCCCAGGCTTTCACGCTGGCCGCCGCTAGTCTGAATAACGATAACGGCCAGTTACTGAGCAACCAGCCCCTGACCCTGCGTATCGACCAGGCCCTGAGCAATATCAAGGGCATGATCGCCGCTGCCGCCGTTGATGTGCGTGCGGGCAGTCTGGATAACACAACCGGCACCCTGAGTAGCCGTGCCGGGCTGGAACTGACTGTCGACGGTCAACTGATCAACCAGAACCTGGGGCTGATCAGCGCCACCAATGGTCTGACCATCAGCAGTGCTGGACTCAACAACCAGGGCGGCAGGTTGCAAGGCAGTGCGATTAGCCTCGACCTGGCTAACGGCGACCTGAACAACGCCGCCGGCCATATCACCACTGATGGTCAGTTGAGCATCAATCGTCTGCGCGACTTGAATAACCAAGGCGGCGAGCTGACTAGTGCGCAAAGCCTCAACCTGATCGGGCGTACGCTGGATAACAGCAATTCCGGCAAGCTGATCAGCAACAACCAGTTGACCCTGACTGCCGACAACCTGATCAACCAGAACGCTGGTTTGCTGTCGGGTTGGCAAGGTGTGACGATCAAGGCTGGTTCGCTCGATAACAGCAACAGCGGCACGGTTTCCAGCCGTAGCGGCAATGTGGATGTGACCCTCAGCGGTGCGTTGCTCAACAGCAATGCCGGTGCACTGGCCAGCCAGCAAGCCTTGACCATCAAGGCGGTCAGTCTCGATAACAGCGCCGGCACGCTCTCCAGTGCGGGCGCTCAGAGCCTGACTGTCACGGGATTGTTGAGCAACGGCCTAGGCGGACTGATCGACGCCGGCACGTTGCTGACGCTGAACGCGATGGCCCTGAACAATAACGGCACGGTTCAGGCGCAACAGGCGTTGAGTTTCACCGGTACCGACCTCGATAACAGCAACGGCAGCCTGAGTAGCGGTGCGGCGGTCACCCTCGATCTGCTCGGTACGCTGACCAACACTCATGGCAAACTCTCCGGCGTCGGTCCGCTGGTGGTGCAACGCAGCAATCAGATCAACAACCAGGGGGGTGAACTCTCCAGTCAAAGCCTGCTGACCTTGCTCACCGGTGGCCTGGACAGCAGCAATGGCGGCCTTGTCAGTGCCAACGACAAGCTGCTGATCACCTCGACGGGAACGGTACAGAACGGCAATGGCGGCCTGATCGCCAGTCGCAACGGTGATCTGCAACTGACTACCGCCAGCCTTGGCAATGGCAAGGGCTCGCTGCAAGGCAAGGGCGCGGTCAGCCTCGACGTCAGTGGCGATATCGACAACCAGAGCGGCAAGGTGATCGCCCAGGACAGCGACCTGTTCATCAAAGCGACCAACCTCGACAGCCGTGGTGGTCTGCTGTCGAGCATCAGTGGAGCGTTGACGACCCGTGTCGTCGGCGTACTGAAAAACGGCTATGACCTGAACAACAACCGCCAGGGCGGCCTGATTCAGGCCCAGCGCCTGGATTTGCAAGCTTGGGGCGGACTCGATAACTACGGTGGTCGCATTGCCGCGCAAACGGGTGATGCGCTGGTCGACACCGGGGCAGGGGACTTCGACAACCGCAATGGCGCGATCCATGCCCAAGGTCTGGTCCAGGTCTCGGGCAACAACTTCGATAACAGCGGTGATAACGACGGTCAGATTTCCGGCCGCCAGATCAACCTGAACCTCGTGGGCGCCCTGAATAACCGCCTGGGCATTATCGAGAGTGACAGTACCCTTTCGATCACTGCCGCGAGCCTGGATAACCAGACGGGCCAGTTGCGTGCACTGGGCGGTAGCGGCAAGACCGAATTCCAGATCGGCGGGTTGTTCGACAACAGCAACGGCAAGTTGGAAACCGCCAACAGCGATCTGACCCTGGGCGTTGGCAGTTTCATGAACCAGGGTGGCAGTCTGTTGCACCTGGGAAATGGCACCTTTGATACCGCCACCGCCAACATCACCAACGCCGGTGGCAGCTTTATCACACGTGGCGGCCTGACCCTGACGGCTGACAGCTGGACCAACAGCAGCGTGATTCAGGCCGGACGCCTGACGCTCAACGTCAACAACCTGACCCAGACTGGCAGCGGACAGTTGCTGGCGGCCAACAGCCTGACCGGTACCGGCGGCAACTGGAACAACGATGGTCTGATTGCCAGTGACGGCAACGTCAACCTGAGCCTGGGTGGCAGCTATACCGGCAATGGCCGTTTGAGCAGTCTGGGCACCTTGGGCCTGAGTGCTGCGCAACTGAGCCTGGGCAGTACCGGCAGCATCGCCGGTGGTGGTGATACGACCCTCAACGTCGGTAGTCAATTGAACAACTCTGGTCGGATCACTTCTGCGGCTGAGATGAGTGTTAGTGCTGGGGGAGTCAATAACTACGGAACGCTGGGCAGCTCAAAGACACTTTCGCTGAGTACACCGGCACTACTGAATGATCACGGGTTGATTTTCAGTGGCTCGGATATGGATGTGAGGGTGAACGATTTCACCAACGACAATGCTGCACTGTATAGCCTCGGAAACTTAAACCTGACAGGGACGGACGGTGGTAGAGCTAATAGTGTAAAAAATCTCGCGTCCACCATTAGTGTTGACGGTGATTTTTTGCTGGCGACAAAACTGTTTGATAATAGGGTCAAGTCTTTTGAAACTCAGGAGAAAATCATATCGGGTGACATAAGGATGTCTCTCGGGGCTGGTCCCGGCAATATGTGGGACACTCCACTTGTGTTTGAAGTGATTGAGGCTGGGCACTCTGACTCAAAGGCTGTAGGGGACGTGTCGTCGGTTTCTGTTAGGGGAGACTTTTTGGGTGATGCAACCGTCTTCTCAAATTTTGGGTCTGTTATTTCTGCGGGTAAAAATATAAGACTGAACGTTGATTCTTTTGAGAATGCATCGATAGAATCGGGAGACTTTACCCGTACTAGGAACTATGTGAGTTCGGGGGACCCTTGGGCTCTTTATAATCGTGTTATCGCCGACTATGCGGGCTCATATGGAGTGTTGACACGTTATGCAGAGAGAAATTCAAGGACTGAGTACCGGTATCAAGATCCAAACTGTGGAGGCGGTGATGCCGCTTGTTTTCAGCAAATTAATTATGGCCGGGACGCTGATTCAGGGCGCTATAATCCAATGTTTGGGGTTGGTCCAGAAGTCCCGGTCCCGGCATTTATTACAAATTTCCGGCTAGACAGTATATCTACAGTATATACGCGTGGCGCAAATGTGGCCTCGATTGTTCAAGCGGGACAGGCCGTAGAAATTAATGCAAAAAACACTATTCAAAATGGGGTTCTATATAATAGTACTGCCTTCGTTGGGAAGGATAATGGCGCGCAAAATACGGCCGTAGAAAAAGCGACCCGTGCGACTGTCACTAGCTTGAATTCACAGCTGCCACCTGATTTAGCTAAGCAACAGGTCAATCCACTGTCGTTGCCTGGCTTTACGCTCCCGAGCGGTTCAAATGGGTTGTTTCGCCTAAGTGGTCAGAGTGGGTCGGGTCAGCAGGGAGACCAAACTAACGCCGGGTTACCAAACTGGAACATAGGCGACACGATCAGTACTGTCGCACGTCAGCAAAGCTTGCCAAATGCGCAGGTGCGTGGCGTCCAGCTATCGGGGGCAGAGGGTGTGGTCGCTTCTGTGGGCGGCCAAAATTTGACCCGTGTTCAGGGATTGCCCGACACTTCAGGCAGGTCCAATCCGCAAAAGTACCTGATTGAAACCAACCCGGTTTTGACCGACCTCAAACAGTTCATGAGCTCGGACTATCTGTTAGCCGGATTGGGCTATAAACCCGATGAAAGCGCCAAGCGCCTGGGGGACGGTTTCTACGAGCAGAAACTGATTCAGCAGGCGGTGGTTGCGCGTACCGGGCAACGTTTTATCGACGGACAAACCTCGGACGAAAAACTGTTCAAGTACCTGATGGACAATGCCATCAGTAGCAAGCAGCAGCTTGATCTGTCGGTCGGCGTAAGCCTGACGGCCCAGCAGGTCGCGGCCCTGACTCACGACATCGTCTGGATGGAAAGGCAGGTCGTAAACGGCGAGGAAGTGCTGGTGCCGGTTCTCTACCTGGCCCAAGCCACCAACCGCTTGGCGCCGAATGGAGCGTTGATTCAGGGTACGGATGTCACCCTGATTGCCGGGGAGAACCTGGAAAGCAGCGGGACCTTGCGTGCCAGTAACAACCTCAAGGCCTCTGCGGACAATGATCTGGTCAACAACGGTCTGATCGAATCGGCCAATCGCCTGGATCTGTTGGCGGGCAACAGCATCGTCAACAAGTCAGGCGGCATCATTGCCGGGCGCGATGTGAGTCTTACCGCAACGCATGCAGATGTGCTCAACCAGCGCGATATCAGCCACTTCGATTCAGGTTTCGCACAAGACCGCGAGCACCGCGACCTCCTGGACAGCTCTGCGCGCATTGAAGCTTCCAACAATCTGAGCATCAGCGCCGGTCGAGATATTTCCAACAGTGCATCCGTGCTCAGCAGCGGCTCGGACATGAAGCTCAGCGCTGGTCGCGACGTGAACGTCAACGCGGTAGCAGAGCGCACGATGGACGCTCGAGGCGACTTCTATCTGAATCAACAGATCACCCAGCATGGCGCGGTCGTGACGGCTGGCCGTGACCTGCAAGTGAGTGCTGGGCGTGATATCAGTGCGATCGCCAGTGCTATCGAAAGCAAGCGCGATATGGCGTTAGCTTCCGATGGCGACATCCGCATTGAGTCTGCTGCAAACGAAAGTCAATTTGCCTCACGGGGCAGAAGCACACTGGAAACGCGCAGTGTCAGCCAGCAATCCAGCGAGCTCAAAGCGGGGGGCAATATTTCTGTCGACTCAGGTAAAGACCTCGACATTATTGCCAGTCGTATAAAGGCAGGTGGCGATATTGCCTTGGATGCGGTCCAGGACATGACCATCGCTTCCGCCAAGAACGAAAGCTCTTATTACTATTACAAAAAGAGCAGTGGGTCGTTTGGTCGAAGCAGCAGTAAGCAGGTTGAGAGCTACGACAGCACCAACGTAGCTTCGGTGATCGATGCTGGACACGACCTGACGGTTAACGCTACCAAGGCAGCAAACGGCAGCGTCAGCATCAACGGCGGCCGGGACCTCAGCATCATTGGTAGTAAACTCAAGGCGGGTGACGACCTGATATTGGCTGCGACCAATAATGTGGCGGTGCTTTCAGGTGTTGAAGAACACGGTTCCTATAGCAAGAAAACCAGCTCTGGGTTCCTGGGGCTCTCCAAAAGCGGAAAGAGCCAACTGCAAACGACGGCTTCTCAGGTAGGTAGCGAGCTGGATGCTGGCAACGATGTGGTTGTAGCATCTGGCAACGATATCCGTCTTCGCGCCAGTCAGATGGCGGCTGGTAACGATGTTGAGTTGAGAGCAGGCCTCGTTAACAAGGCGGGTGACATCAACCTGGTTTCGGCCAACGACACCGCCTACAGCAAAACTGAGGAATACAAGAAGAAAACCGGCCTTTCTGTCTCGGGCGGTTTCATTTCCTTCTCCTCGGCCAAAGAGGCCGGTCGTGAGGCTCAAAGCAGTACCAGTGTGGGCAGTCATGTCATTGCTGATCGTGACGCAACCTTGCAGGCCGAGCGCGATATCAACGTGAGTGGCAGCGGTATCAAGGCAGGGCGTAACGTCAGTCTGGATGCTGGGCGCGATGTGAATGTCGTTGCGGCACAGAACAGCACTGCGCAGCAGGACTGGGAAAAGAAAAAACAGTCTGGCATTGGGTTTTCCGGTGACGATAACGGCATCACTGCTTTTGTCGGGACGGAGATCAAGAACGAGAAAAATCGGAAAGAGCAACAAACTGCCGCCGCCAGTCAGATCGATGCAGGTGAGAACCTGACTGTTAACGCCAAGCGCGATATCAATCAGGTTGGCTCTGATCTCAGAGCCGCCAATGACATCAATCTGGCGTCTGGACGCAACATCAACATTGATGCAGCCCGTGAAACACTGCTTACAGAACAACAGCGCGAGGTCGAACGGAACGGGGTTAGTGCGACCATCAACCACAATTTCGGTAAAACTAAAGACGCCGTCAACGGAGCTGGCAAGGGAGAGGACGATGTCAGCAAGGGCTCAAGCACGCTTAAGGCTGTAGATGCGGTCAGTCAGTTTCTCGCAGGCCCAACTGCTGACGATAAGATCGGCAATAGCAAGCAAAGTGCTACCCAGCAGGTCATTGAGCAAACCAACCGCTCTTCCACGCTGAATGCAGGTAACGATCTTAATATCACTGCAAACAATGATGTATTGATGCGCGGCGGCCAATTGGATACTGGGCGCGACATCAACATCAAGGGGCGTGATATTACTCTTGATGTTGCTAAAGGCAGTACCGGTCAGGATACCCAGGAAAGTCAGAGTTGGGGAGGGATCCATGGCGGGACCAGTGGTGGCTTTAAAGTCGGCATAGGCGGGAGCCATGGCGTAGCGAGCGGTGATAGCAGCCAAAGCTCATCAGCGGTCACCCAGCTTGGTGCCGGAAGGGATGTAAATCTGCAGGCCAGCAATGACCTGAGTCTTATCGGGACCCAAGTCAATACCGGTCGGGATATCGATCTCAATGCCGGAAATGAACTGAATATTCGTTCTGCTCAGAACAGTAGTTCCAGCGAGAACAACAGGAGCAGCGGAGGTGGAGAAGTTGGTTTTTCCGTCGGTTCTCAGGGGGTGGGTGTATATGCCAGTGTCAGTCTGGGTAAGGGCAATCTTGAACGAGAGGGAGAGCATCAGCAGGAGGCTTATCTTTATGCTGGAGATCGCCTCAGCTTTACCAGTGGGAAGGACACAAATATTAAAGGTGCCAACTTACGTGGCAATGAGGTTGTCGGCCGAGTTGGTGGTGATCTCAATGTTTCCTCGGCAGTGGATACGGGGACGGTCAAAGGCAAAGAGTTTGACATCAACGCTACCGTCACTGTAGGGCTGGGAGTGAGTGCTAGCGGTTCGGTTGGTTACGGTGAGACAGCGGGTAAAACAAATTGGGTCCAGCAGCAAACAAGCATTACTGCGAAAGATAAAGTTGATGTTCGTACAGAAAGCCACACCCAAATTGATGGCGCACTCATTGCTTCTGATAGCGGTAATCTTAAACTGGATACCCGCACCTTAGGCTTCAGCGATATTGCCGGAAAGGACAAAGAACACGGCTATTACCTGAATATTGGCGGCTCTTACAATAACGGCGATGGTGGTGTCCAAGATAGTAGCCAGGTCGGTAAGGGGGCGGAGGGTAAGAATGGGTGGAGTATTGAGGGTTATAATTATGAAAAAGATCGTCAACAAATTGTGCGAGCAACTGTGGGTGCTGGTGAAGTTGCCGTTCGTAAAGATGCTGAGACAGGTAGTAACTCCGTCGCAGGATTAAATCGAAATGTAGATAAATCGTATGAAGTCACTAGGGATAAAGAAAAGAGAACTGATATCTACGCTTCAGGCACATCTGTAGCAGCGGTGTTAAGTCCGAAAGAAACATTTAATCAGTGGCAAAAAAATATCGCGTCGTACGGTGAGAAAAGCGAAAACGCTGCGATTAGTCTGATCGATTTGCTTATGGTAATGCCGCTGCTAGTAGATGATTCAATTAATGATAAGGAAATGAAGAGCACCATTTTCTACATGCAGGCAAGGGAGAATCGTCAGAAACTCATGAGCAGTGATCCTGTCAAAAGGGCTGAGGTGCTGCGGGCTCTATTAGTTAATGCAAATGTGGAGTTTGATGCAAATGCGGAAGCTCTTTTGGCGCGCCTTACCGACATGTCTGGCACGGATCTTAACGGTGCTTTGAAGTCTATACAGCTTCTGGCTGAACTGAATAAGCAGGAAAAATTAGATGTCTTGTATTTTGGTCCATTAGTCCCTGTTGCTCTTGGTGCTGCTTCCGCTTTAGGTGCGTTGCTTGCTTCTGCTGCAGCAACACCTGAGAATTTAGAGCGTATGAGAGAGGCCGCTAATGCTGTTGCAAGTGCTGCTTCTAAAGTGGGAAAGTCAGCGACAGAGCAGGCCAGGATATCGATTGAACTTTGGAAGTTTCTATTTGGTACACATTTCCCTGGTTTCTTGCTTAATGATGAAAATCAAAAGCTGGTCAACCCGATTGTCGATATTCAGGGCCCCAACCCTGCGAGTGGAGGATTTTTGGGGGGGGCTCAACCTTCCTCGCCTACGAATACTGGTGGCAGTCAAATCGTTGACTCTAAAGGGACTGGCTATACCAATCCGGTGACGGACCTTCCTTCGCCTGACGTTATGTATAATAGCGATGGCAGCAAAATCACATACGGCGAGCATGCTAAAATTAGGAATGCTGAAGGGCGTCCAGTAGGATTGGTCGTCAATGATATTCAAACGGCACGCCCATCAGATATTCTCGTTCAAGATGATGGGCGTTGGGTCATCAAGGGTGGTAATGGTCGGATACATATTTTAGAGCCAAATGGGGAGGTGGTGACTTCGTTTTCAAATCCTAACGCTAATACAAACAGCCGGATTCAGAGGGGGGAGTGGGCTCGGGCCTCTCAAGATGAGTTGAAAAAATTTGAAAATCAATTTTCTGATTATGTAAAGTGGTGATTATGGAAATTATAAGTAAAGAGTGCATAGCAAGCGTGACACTTTTTGATCTTAAGGTTTCAGAGGGCGAGTTAATGGTATTTGCCGATTGTATGAGGCTTGTCATGGAGAGGTTTAGCGACTCCGATATTGCTGCTTTAACTGTTTGTGAGTCCAAAGAGGAGCTTTCATATTTTCTTTCAGGAGTGACCGATACTCTGAAGGAAATGGTGCGTCAGGAGTATCTGCCCGATAGGTTTAAAGGCAAGTTGTAGTGGGATTTAAAAACTGACCGAGTTGCAGGAGATCGAGTGTCAGGCTCAACCGGTCAGTGTAGCAAGATCGCGTGTCGTATAGGTGATTAATATGAAGAGTGTTACTGGAAAAAGGGGGCGGATTTTAATGGCGCTTACTTAACGGCTAAGTACTTGAGTCGAAAGCAGAAAGTGAAGCAGACAGGTCTTCGATAGAAGGGGCCGCTGAGCCCAGCATACCCACTTTTTCTTATAGCAATAAGTTGAAATGTCGAATGGCGTTCACGAAACGGGGAGGCTTGCTCCCCGTCCCGGACCCGATGTGGTATCAGCCACTGACATCTGTCATACGTTTATCCGGCACCGAATCCACCCACAGTTGCGCCATTTCAATCCGGAAAAGGGGACGGGAAAAGGGGACAGATTTATTTTCTCCTCCGTTTGCTATGCTGATATCTCCACGGAAGGAGGTTTTATGCCAAGAATGGGACGTGTTGTCTTACCAAACTACCCTCATCACATTGTTCAGCGAGGGCACAATCGTCAGGCTGTGTTTGCGGAGGCTGCTGATTTTCAGCGTTATTTGTACGATTTGCGTGAGCTTAAGAACGCATTCGGGGTCAAGGTCTACGCGTACTGTCTGATGACTAATCATGTACATCTGTTACTGGCTCCCGATGAGTCTACTGCTGGTCTAGGGCGGTTGATGAAGTTGAGGCGGCTACGGGCTTACGGATAGAGCTGCGTGGGCAAGGAAGGCCTGCCCGTCGTATCTAAAAAATCTGAAAAATAAATCTGTCCCCTGTTTCTGCTTTTTCTGCTTAGGCTTTGAGAAGATTAATGAAACTGTTCACGGTGGCCAGGCTGTATTTAAGAACGGGAAAGATTACATTACTAGAGATCTTGATGGGCATAATGGTGGAACGTGGAAAATGGCAGATTCGGTTAAGGCTCTTGGGAGTAAGGAAACGCGGGCAGGAACTTTTGATGTCAATCTCAACCGTATAGGTGATTAATATGAAAAATGATGCTGGGCAACCGGATTGGATTGTCAGGGGAAAGACAGTTAAACAATTGATAAAGGAGCTTCAAGGGTTCGAGGATCAGGAACTCTTGGTCGAAATTTCAGTTGATGACGGGGAGACAAAAAAACCTATAAGTCTCGTCAAAAAATATGGAGGGGTATGTCTGCTGGTGAATTGCGAGACGAGATATGTATAATTCGCAGGAATTAAGAGCGAAAGGGGGGGCGCTCATTGGCCAGTCTTGAGTCAAGTCTGAAAATAACCATTCCCTGCGGTTTTTTAACTGCAGGGTTTACTCTTCAGCTCAAATTGACCGTTGAACCTGTTTCCTCCTTGCTGACTACGAACGAGTCGTGCCTGACGCCCATATGGATCAAACGGCCGCGATACAATATATGCCGCCCTGACAGTAACTACCCAGAGAAACGTTGATGCCGCCAATGTTCAAAACATGTCACAGAACTGTGGCTCGGCAAAGCACGTTCAGACCCAGCGGGCTCACTTGGAGACGACCAGGTTACAACACGCTCAGGCGGGGATAGCCGGACGCCACTCGGGCTTCATGGTTCACGCCCAGTCTCTTTTTTGGTTCGGCTGAGTATAACCGATTGCGGAAGGGGAAAATGTGAGTAATTTAACTTTGGGAAAAGGGGACAGATTTATTTTCTCCTCCGTTTGCTATGCTGATATCTCCACGGAAGGAGGTTTTATGCCAAGAATGGGACGTGTTGTCTTACCAAACTATCCTCATCACATTGTTCAGCGAGGGCACAATCGTCAGGTTGTGTTTGCGGAGGCTGGTGATTTTCAGCGTTATTTGTACGATTTGCGTGAGCTTAAAAACGCATTCGGGGTCAAGGTCTACGCGTACTGTCTGATGACTAATCATGTACATCTGTTACTGGCTCCCGATGAGTCTACTGCTGGTCTAGGGCAGTTGATGAAA
>Ga0302200_10004290_pt1 | contig 11554 bp, 8 predicted proteins | sample II_Bog_N3_1_FD_194585 | JGI IMG/M metagenome (GOLD analysis project Ga0302200, IMG submission 194585) | Peat permafrost microbial communities from Stordalen Mire near Abisko, Sweden - II_Bog_N3_1 | ecosystem: Environmental > Terrestrial > Soil > Wetlands > Peat | place: Sweden: Abisko, Stordalen... | reverse complement strand
GCCAAGGGAATGAAGAAACGCACAGACATCCCGACCACCGCCTGGCTGACGGGCGGCGGGGCAGTACTGGTAAAAAAATTTATTGGCAAAATGGGGATCAAAGGCGCGGCCTTGTGCAGCGTCGTACCCAAGGCGACACCACTGGTCGTAAAGACCGTCTGCGACCTGACAAAGGTTGCAGTTTTAGAGCTGTCTCCGGAAACGATCCGGGGTGTGGGGATTGATTATCCACGGCCCGCTTCGATCGGTCCGGACCGGCTGGCGAATGCCATTGCCGCTTGCCAGCGTTTCGGCGCACCGGTGGTGGTGGTGGATTTTGGCACGGCAGTGACCTTCGACGTGGTCAATTCGCGAGGCGATTACATCGGCGGCATCATCACGCCGGGCCTGGCAGCCATGACTGATTATCTTCACGAAAAAACCGCGCTGTTGCCGAGGATCCAGATTCGCGAGATTGAAACGGCCATCGGCAAAAGCACGGAACAGGCCATGTTGATCGGCGCGGTTCACGGTTACCGCGGCCTGGTGCGCGAATTGATCCGAGAATTGAAAAAGGAATTGGGAGTAAAAAAATTACCCGTGGTGGCGACGGGTGGCTACGCGGCGCTCATAGCGTCCAAATTGCCGGAGATCAACGCGGTGGCGCCGGACCTGACCCTAGAAGGCGTCCGCCTCACTTGGCTACGGAGAGCCTCCAGCGGGTGATTGGGGAAGTCTTTAATCTTGCGAACGAACCGTTTTGAAGGTGCTGGTAAATTCTTTCGGCTGAGACGAATTCTCGGGCAAGAGAGCCAGACTTACTGAGCACCATCCCGTTTGGCGCGGCTGTCCAATTGGATCCAGATTAACGCAATAAAACCGAGCGAAAGCAGGGCGGTGACGCCAAAGGCTCCGCTGTTGGGTGAGCGGGCGGCGAATTGCAGCGAGCAGGCCCCCACCGCGGGGCCGAGACAATTGCCCAAACCAATGGCAGCCTCGTGAATGCCTCCGTGCTCGCTCTTGGCTCCGCTGGTTTCCATCGAGTAATAGAGGGAGGAATAATAGATCAGGCCGGTGGCACCGCCAAAGAATAGCTGGGCGAGCAAGACCACTACCAAGCTGGGTACGACGAGGATCGCAAGAAACGACAGCACGAGCAGTGTAAAGGCTGTCACCAGCCAGCGAAAACGATAATGCCAACCGGACCAGCGCAAGAGCATGATAAATGCCGACAACCGGGCGAAGCACCAGAGCGAACAGACTACGCCGGCCATGCCGGTGGAGAGTTGAAACCTGGCGGCAACACCCGGAAGCACGGCAACCAAAGTGTTGATGGCGATGTAGGCGAAAGGATTTGACAACCATGCCATTCGCAAAAAAGCCTGCGCCCGGGCCGGGTCGGGCCAGCTGGAATCCGGTGTTAACGTGGAAGTGGCCGCGTAAGCCCCCAGCGGCTGGCGTTGCAACCAGAGTGTCAGGACCCATTCCGCCGTCAAAAAAAGAATCGGGACATAGAACATCGCCTTGAACCCGAACAGATCAATGATTTTGCCGCCGGAAAAAAACGCGATGGCATAGGCCACAGCCCACACGATGTTGTAAATGCCAACGGCGCGCGGCACATCGGCGGGGATCTCGCCCTCGCTGACGAGGGCTTCAAGCGTCGGCCAGGTGGCACACATGCCGACAGTAATGATACAAGAGGCGATGATATGGCCGACGGCGGTGGACATCTGCGAACCAAGCAGCAGGCCGGCAATCATGACACCGAAACCCAGTTTCAGCGTGGTGAAATAGCCGAGACGATGGGCCACTTTCCCGGCCTGCCAAGCCGCGACGGCGTAGACCATGCCGAGCAAAGCCGCGAGCGCAAGATTTTGCCGGTCGTTGAAACCGAACTGCGCGCGCATGAAGAAATAGAAGTAATTTAGGTAGAGGACCGTGGCGAAGGAGTTGAGTCCCTCAATGGCGTAGCGTGCGATCCGGATTTTTTGCAGCCGATTCACGCCTGCGAAATTTCCTCAATCGCCTGGAGGCAATACCATTTGACGGCGTCGCTCATGGACGGCTGAAGGGTTTCGAGTTCCTGAACGGCGCACCAGCGGATGTCGTGGTGCTCGGCGGACGCGAGGGTCAGCGCACCCGATTTTGGCCGGGCCCAGTAAATCAGGCCGATGTGCTCGTGGGTCTCGGAAATGCGGTGGATATCCATGAAACGAGGGGTGATCAGCGCGCGGGTGCCGGGCGAAGTCGTGGGCGGCCGTTCGCCGAGCAGTTCAACCTCAAAACCGCTTTCCTCGCGCGCCTCGCGCAAGGCGGCTTGCTCCGGGTCCTCGTCGAGTTCAATGTGTCCACCCAGCGGCAGCCACTTGTCCAGCTTGCGGTGATGAATGAGCAGGACTTTGGCGTCATGCACCACAAAGACGGCGACAGTAAAATCAATTTTTTCGTGGATGTGAGCCATGTTCGGACTATTTGGAAATTGATGGCTGCAGGACCAGCAGAAAGTTTAAAAATAAAAGCGCCCCGACGCAAGTCGGGGCGCTTGAGTCCGAACAGTTTTATTTCAACTTATCGAAATTCTTCTGGAGAATCTGCCAGTCTTTGAGGCCGGTAACCTTGCTCTGGAAGGATTTGTTGATCTCGGCTTCCTTCGCGTTTTTGGTCGGCTTGTTGCTTTTGTAGAAAATGCCGAAGTAGCCGGGGAATGGCTCACCGGCGAGCTTGTAGGCGGCCATTTCATCGGTGACGTCGTGGTGCTTGGGGACTTCGTTAAAGACGCCGCCCTTGCGCGGGTTACTGGCGTCGAAGGCCCCTTCATAGAATTCCACGCATTCGCTGAGGCATTCAATGAAACTGAATCCGTCATGATCCATGGCGGCTTCCATCATTTGCAACACGTGGTTGGGATTCGTATGCGTGGTGCGGGCTACGAAGGTAGCGCCGGCGGAGATCGCCTGTTTCATGGGATTGATCGGGTAATCAACCGCGCCCCACATGTCAGTCTTGCTCTTGAACCCGAGCGGTGACGTGGGCGAAGTTTGCTTTTTGGTCAAACCATACACCCAGTTGTCCATGACGCAGTAAGTCAATTTGACGTTCTTGCGAGCGGTGTGATTAAAATGGTTGCCGCCGATGGAGAAGGCGTCACCGTCGCCGCCGAACACGAAAACGTGGAGGTCAGGACGGGAGAGGGAGATGCCGCTAGCGAACGGAAGGGCGCGGCCGTGGATGAAATGCGCCCCGTGTGCCTGGACGAAATAGGGGAAGCGGCTGGAACAGCCGATGCCCGCGACGGTGGTGATTTTTTCGTGCCACATCTTGCGCTTTTCAATCAGCTTGAAATAGAGCGCGAGCACGGAAAAATCGCCGCAACCGGGGCACCACGTCGGGTGATCGGCGGCAATTTCCTTTTTGGTTAGTCCTTTGCGCTCTTCCGGCAGAGCGGGCGCAGGGACGGAGGCAATGTTTCCGGCACGTTCGGGAGTTTCGGTCAAAGTCTGGCTCATATATGTGTCAAATTAGAATTAAATCTTGCGCAAACCGGCGGAGACGTTGGTTTTAGCGCGTTCCAGGATCTCCTTGACCTTCCAAGTCAGGCCGTCGGTTTTATTAATGCCGTGGATTTTAGGGTCGCAATAACGGGCGCGGAGTACCGCCCCCAACTGGCCGAAACCGTAAAGTCCTTCATCATTCATTTCGACGACCAGCACGTGGTTGAACCCGGAGAAAATGTTTTCCAAACCATTCGGCAACGGATTGATGTGGCGGATGTGCAGCGAGGAAACACTGTCCCCGGAGGCGCGGGCGCGGTCAACGGCCTCCCGGATGGGGCCTTCAGTGGACCCCCAACCGACGAGCAGAATATTGCCCTCGGGCGGACCATAAATTTTTGGCAGCGGCAGGGTGGCGCCGAGCGCCTGCAGCTTTTTACGGCGCTTGGCCATCATCTGCGTGTGTAGCTTGGGTGAACCGGTCGGATGCCCAAGTTCATCGTGTTCCAAGCCGGTGACGATGGGATACTTTCCGCTGTTAATGCGGGTTCCCGGCGGGAGATGCGTGGTGATGCCGTCAGGGGCGGAAAGGTCATACGGCTTATGATCAGCCACGGACGCAAAGCTGGGGGAAATGTCCTGGCAAACTTTTTCAAGGTTCGGTTCGGGGAACGCCTCGATGCGGGTGGCGATGCCTTGGTCGGTCAGGATAATGACGGGCACGCTGTATTTGCGGGCCAAATTGACAGCCTCGATGGCCATGTAAAAGCAATCCTCGACATTAGCCGGCGCAATCACGACGCGAGGCGAATCGCCGTGGCCGCCATTGAGGGCAATGTTGAGATCGGATTGCTCAATATTGGTCGGCATGCCGGTGGAAGGGCCACCGCGCTGCACGTCAACGATGACGAGGGGCATTTCAGCCATCACGGCCCAACCCAGCGCCTCGGTTTTAAGGGAGATGCCCGGACCGCTGGAACCGGTAACGGCCACGCGACCGGCATAACTGGCGCCAATGGCCATGGAAATCGCGGCGATTTCATCTTCCGTCTGCACAAAAGTGCCGCCGTACTTGGGCAGTTCGCGGCGAAGCAACTCCATGATGTCTGACCACGGGGTGATGGGATAGCCTGCGCCAAAACGAACACCAGCTGCAATCAGGCCGTAACCCAAGGCTTCGTTGCCATTCATGACGACCTGCTGGCCAACCTTATTCTGACTGGCAACGAACTTGAATGTCTCCATCACGTTGCCGAGCGGATTGGCATAGCCGGCATGAAACGCGGCGAGGGCGTTGTTCAAAATGCTGGGGTCCTTGCCAGTGAAACGTTCGCCGATGAGCTTTTCCAGCTTGGGAATATTCAGATCGAACATCTTGGCGATGAGGCCAAGGGCGAAAATATTTTTACCCTTGTCCTTGGCGGTGCCGCCAATAGCCTCGACGGTCAGTCCGGAGATGGGAATGCCCAGGTGGTGATAATCTTTTTTCAGCTCTTCCTTGGGGACGACGTGATCTGAGTCGTAAAGAACGATGCCGCCTTTTTTAAGGGAGGCCAGATGCCCTTCGTAGCTGTGCTGATAAAACGCGAGAAGGACATCCGCGTCATCGCCGGAGCTCAGGACTTCGCCGGAGCCCATGCGCACCTGGAAAATGGAGGGGCCGCCCGAGATGGTGGCGGGAATGGTCATGAAGGTCATGACTTCCTGTTCGCTACGACCAGCCAGGCGGGCCAGAAAGCCGCCGATGGCCTGAATACCGTCCTGCGAATTACCGGCGATCCGGATGACCACCTCGTTAATGGAGGCAACCTTGGGGGCGCCTCCGGCCGACATTGCTGTTGTTGTATCGCTCATGGAACCGTTAAAAATAAAGCATTTATGTTAACCGCATGCAAAGTGGAGGGTGGCTGCCGTCAGTCAACGCGGCACTATTGCCTTTTAACAGTAAGCAACCAGAACCAAAGTGTCAAATTCTAATGACGCCTTTAACTCCATAAGAATTAATAATTTACGTACGAGGCAAATGAATCCAATCTTTTTCCGCGCCATCACTTGCCATTGCTAGCAAAGATGCGTTAGGGTCCCTAGCGGCAATGACTTTGCAGGAACAATACGATGACGCCATGTTCGACTTCAGCCGGGGCGAATTCGACAAGGCGATCACCAAACTCAATACGGTACTGGCGCAGGATCCGGCCAATTTTGAAGCCCAACTGGCATTGGGGATGGCTTTTTACCGCGGGGGCGACTTAATTTCGGCCATCCGAGAGGGTCACAAGGCCGAGAAGCTGCGCCCCAAAGAGCAGCTAGTGCATACCAACCTTTCGCTGTTTTATATGAAGTCCGGCGACAAAATCACGGCCGAGCATCATGGATTGCAAGCCCGCATTGCCGGCTGGCGCGAGGACGCCGCCAAAGCCAAACAGCCCGGCGAAAAGACCGTCGCCGATCCGGAATTGGAAATCGCCGGGAGCAAACCGCAGCCAATGAAGCTGCCGACCAAATTTCCCGAGCAACCCTGGAAGAAAAAAGCCGCGGCTTACCCGGCAACCGACAAGTCGGCTCCGGCAACGCCCAAGACGAGCGAATAACCAACCCGAAAAACGATATTAAATAATATGAAATCCGCCTACGAACTGGCCATGGAACGACTGAACAAGAGTGCACCGAGCGTCAAACTGACGGCAGCCCAGAAAAAGGAGCTGGCCGAGCTGGATTCGCAGTACGCCGCCAAAATTGCCGGGCGCGAAATTGCCTTGAAAGCCGAGATTGAGAAATTTGCGACGGCGGGGGATATCGAAAAAGAGCAAGAAACCCAGCAACAGCTTGCAACAGATCGCAAGAAGCTGCAGTCCGAGCTGGAAGACAAAAAAGAGCGAATCCGCGCTAGAAAGTAAAATCGCGATGTTCCCGACGGCGGGAAGACTAAGGTCTACCGAAGGTTGGCGGATGATCATGTCTTTGGCCAAGCTTGTCCCCGAAACGGTATCAAGGCTGTTTGAGTCGGTACAAACACGGGCCAGTTGAGATTGGCAAAGTCACTTGATTTTGTCCGTTGATCACAATTGGAGTTGTTGGCAAATCCTGCCAAACCGTTCCCATGTTGTTTGAACTTTGCTGCAATACGATATTATTTGCTCCTGCCGTCCAATTTAGAACGACGTTCCCATTGGCCACATTAATTTGCAGTGCGGGAACGGGCGGCGATGCTGGCGATTGTTCGGTGTAAAGCACTCCACCATACACCACGGCCACCAAATCCGCACCGCTCGCCGAAGTGGCCACCGCACGCCAATTTGAAGCGGGAACATTATCCGGAAACCAGCTTGCACCTGAATCAGTTGAAGAATAGATCAACCCGCCATTGACCGCCGCGGTCAACTGGCTGCCATCGGCCGACATGGCCAAAGCGCTCCAATTAGTACCAGGGGCGCCGGTTGCAAACCAGGTGGCACCTGAGTTGGTGGATATGAAAATAAACCCGCCATTGTCCGCGGCCGCGAGATGACTGCCATCCGCTGAAGAGGCGACGGCTTGCCAGTTGACAATGTTTGCAATGGTGAGGTCGAGAACATTGGTGATTTGAACGTTAATGCCGGAATTGGTGCGGTTAAAAATTTTGTTGTTGATGATATTGACAAGCTGGGTGTTGAGGATCCCGCCGCTCTCACCAGGCGTGGGAATGCTGGCGATGAGCAAATTTGTGAGTCTTGAATTGGTCACGACGACGCCGGCGCCAAGCGAACCAACCCCGAGGACGTTGGTGCTTGCCAGACTGCCTAGAACACTGTTGCCCTGCATTCTGGTGCTTTGCAAATTGACGCCAAGCATGAGCGCGTTGACAATGTTTGTCGCGCCGTTATTGGCGCCGGTCAAAGTAACCCCAATACCATTGGTTATGTTCAGCACGCTGCCTGAAATGAACAGGTCGGAAATTGTCTGGATTGGGAATGAGCCAATCAGGTAGTTAGTCGCTATTGAATAATTGGTGGAAAGCAAATAATTGGTTGTGATATTTCCCAAATTTGTGACTGTTATGCTATTGGTTACAATAGTGCCTATCAGGTTGGTGTAATTACCGCTGAACGCGAAAATATTGGTGCAAGTGACAAAGGCGTTAGTTGCAATCGAAAGGTTATTCCAAGAGGACCCAGCATTGGTTGACAGATAAATGCTCCCGGCGGAAGCCGCCAACAATCTGCTGCCATCCGCTGATGAGGCGATGCTTTTCCAAGAGTCGTAAGGCGTGGTTAATTCCGTCCAAGTTAAACCGCCATTGGTGGATTTCCAGGACCAGCCGAAACGGGCAAGCGCAAGCAGCGTATTGCCGTCAATTGAGGAATACACGGCAGACCAATCCTGGCTGGGCACATCGTTGGTTTCCCATGTGGCGCCTGAATTGGTGGACGTGAAGATTCCGAGATTTTCGACGGTGCCTGCCAATTTTGTGCCGTCCGCCGAAGAAGCCACGGCGGACCAATATTGCCTAGGGGCGCCGTTGGTCGTCCAACTCGCTCCAGAGTTTGTTGAGGTATAAATCAAGCCGCCATTGGCCGCAGCTGTCAAACTGCTGCCATCTGAGGAGGAAACGATAGCCGTCCAATTAGTGCTGGGCGCAATGGCCGCTGCCCAATTAGTGCCCGAATTGGTCGAGTAGTAGATCGAACCGCCGCCAGGGCGGCCTCCGCTATTCGCTGCCGCCACCAACCAGTTGCCGTCCGGCGAAGAATAAACAGCCGACCAATAATTACTAGGCGCACCGGTAGGCGACCAATGGGCGCCCGAATCGATTGAGTTGTAGATCAGTCCTCTGCCGTAAGCAACTCCACCATTAACTGCCGCCACTAATTTGGTGCCGTCGATCGATGAGGCGATGGCTGACCAATTGGTGCTAGGGGCATCAGTAATGGTCCAAGTACCGCCGGAATTGGTTGAAGAATAAATTCCCCCACCTTGGATTACCGCGGCCAAACACACACCGTTAGTTGATGCAACAATATCAGACCAATAGGCGGAAGGCGCCGGCGTGACCGCCCAAGTATTCCCCAAATCAATTGACCGGTAAATGTTCCCGCCAAGAACAACGGCGACCAAATTGCCGCCATCCGCTGAGCCAGCAATCGCTTGATAGCCATTGTTATCGGGCAGAGGGGTGGTGAATGTTGCCCCCGAATCTTTGGAAGTATAAATTGCGCCCGGACTGGGGCCGGCCGCCAACCGGGTGCCATCCCACGAGGAGGCGAGACAATTCCAAGTATCCATTTGGGCCGTCGACGGTACCCAACTAAAACCCCAGTTCGTGGAGGAATAAATGCCCCCGTTGTAAAAGGCTGCGACCAGATTGCCGCCATTCGTGGACGAAGCCAGAACTGAGGATTGATTTTGTTCGGGCGAACCGACATTCTGCCAGTTTGTTCCGCCGTTGGTGGAAGTGTAAATCCCGCCGAGAAAAGAATCGGCGGCGATTTTGCTGCCATCAGACGAAATAGCAACCGAGGTCCAACTGTTGTATATGTTGGTGGCGGTCCAAGACTGCGCATATGCCTTGCCAGCTTTAATCATGATTAAAGTCAGACAAATTGCAAGCAGCACCATCGCGGGACATTTGGATAAAATAGAAATTTTTCCCATACTATTTATTCGCAAACAAACAGGTTACAATTTCTTCGGACTGAAACCATTCTCAAATTGTTAAAATTGTGTGACTTTTGAAAGTTTGCGTTATTACGTAACCTTTTGATTTACTGCAAAATTAATTTCAAAACGTGCGGTTTCTTGCTTTTGGAAGGTCCTTATGAATTTTGCCGATTGGCGAACCACGCACCTATCGCGACAAATCCTAGCGTCAAAACGATTATGCCCCGTGGAGGAATTAGGCCTCCGAGGGGTTGTACTTGCGCGACAAACAACTTGAAACTGGCCCCACACGCCATTGTTGCCTTCGGCCATGATTTGGAAATTATTTGCGACCAACGCAGCAATGCGCGCAAAGGTCACTGAGGTCACGGTTGTGATAATCGCGTTCGCGGGTGCAGGTTCTGCCTTTTACAAGAAGGCAAAAAACGGCAAAAAAACGGCAAGCAAATTCCACATAACCCATATGATTTAAATATTTTATATCTTGCAGAACATATATTCGGCATATCGATGCGGCCAAAAAGTTTAGACTCCTTGGGTGGTCTTCGAAGGCATTTTGAATATTTGGCAGCCGGCGGCGGTTGTGAAGAGAGATAGGGTGGGAGTTTCCAGGGCGCCGGCGGGAACATTTGGGCAGTGATTTGGCAGAGCGAATTAGCTCCCGTAAACGTTGATTGGCTGATACAATGAGGTTTGTTGAGTAATTAATGCATGACAACGAAACTATTTTCTGAACTTGGCCTTTCGGCGGAAACGCTTAAAGCCATTGATAAACTGGGGTTTGAACAGGCGTCGCCGATCCAGGCGGAGGCGATCCCGGTTCTGCTCACAGGCAAGGATGTAGTAGGCCAATCCCAAACCGGCTCAGGCAAAACGGCGGCTTTCGCCATCCCGGCGATTGAGAAGGTGAATCCCGACCTGCGCCAGGTCCAAGTGCTGATCCTGTGCCCAACCCGCGAGCTGGCGGTCCAGGTTTCCGAGGAGGTGCACAAGTTGGCGCTGTTTAAACGAGGCATCACGGCCCTGCCGATTTATGGCGGTCAATCGTATGAAAGACAATTCTGGGGTCTCAAGCAGGGCGCACAAATCGTGATTGGCACACCGGGCCGGGTGATGGATCACATGCGGCGCGGGACACTGCGGTTGGAAACGATCAAGATGGTGATTCTGGACGAAGCGGATGTGATGTTGAACATGGGTTTCCGCGACGACATCGAGACGATCCTGAAGGACGCCCCGAAGGAACGACAGACGGTTTTCTTTTCCGCGACGATGCCGCGGCCGATCCGCGAACTGATCGAAAAATATTCACGCGATCCGCAAAACGTGAAGGTAGAACAGAAGGCGATGACGGTACCGACGGTGGAGCAGGTTTATTACGAGGTGGATCGCCGGTACAAGGTGGAATTGTTGACAAGGTTGATTGACATCCACGACCTCAAGTTGGGCATCATTTTTTGCAACACCAAACGCATGGTAGACGACCTGGTGGATGCGCTGGAGGCGCAGGGTTACATGGCGGATCGCCTGCACGGCGACATGACACAGGCGATGCGGGATCGCGTAATGAACAAGTTCCGGAAGTCCGGCCTGGAATTTCTCGTCGCCACGGACATTGCGGCACGCGGGATTGACGTGGACGACATCCAGGTGGTTTTCAACTATGATCTACCCTATGACGGGGAGGATTACGTGCACCGGATCGGGCGCACTGGGCGTGCAGGCCGGACGGGTCGCGCGATCTCTTTCGTTTCCGGTCGTGAACTCTTCCAGATCCGCAACATTGAGCGGTTCACGAACATGCGCATCCAGCGGGCCAAGATTCCCACGGCGGATGAGGTACACGAGGCGCGGGCGAGCCTGTTCCTTGACAAATTGCGAGCCACGCTGACGGGCGGTGAATATAAAAAGCAGGATCACTTGATCGAACGCCTGCTGGAAGAGGGATTCAATTCGACCGACATCGCGTCCGCCCTGATTCATCACATGCAAAACGGTGAGGCCGCGGCGGCCAAACCAGCGCCGCGCGAGGCGGCAAATTTTGAGCGGCCACAGCCGCCGCAGCCGCCGCGCGGGCGCGAAGAACGCGAGGAACGCGGTGGTCGTTACGATGATCGTCCGGCGCGCCCGGGACGTTTCGGAGATCAGGATCGACGGGATCGTCCGCCGGCCCGCGACAACCGGCCCGCCGGGGGTTTCCGCGACAGCCGTCCGCCAGCCCGGCCCGCACAGGTGCGTACGGTGGTTGCCCAGGCTCCAAAAGTGGTGACACCGCCACAGGCGCCGCCCACAGTGCCGACCCAGTCGCCGCTCGAGGCGCAAGCAGAGCAAAAAGTGGAGAAAACTTTTTCGGACGCGGAAATCCTGGCGGCGGTACCAAATCCAGACGTGCGCCCGGCATCCAAATTATTTCTGAAACCGAAGCCCGCACCCGCGGCTGCGCC
>Ga0302200_10004284_pt1 | contig 11566 bp, 3 predicted proteins | sample II_Bog_N3_1_FD_194585 | JGI IMG/M metagenome (GOLD analysis project Ga0302200, IMG submission 194585) | Peat permafrost microbial communities from Stordalen Mire near Abisko, Sweden - II_Bog_N3_1 | ecosystem: Environmental > Terrestrial > Soil > Wetlands > Peat | place: Sweden: Abisko, Stordalen... | reverse complement strand
TGAATTACCTTGCGCACGAGTAAGGTCCTGATACTTTCTAACCTCTTGACGCGGGGTGGAGCAGCCCGGTAGCTCGTCAGGCTCATAACCTGAAGGTCGTAGGTTCAAATCCTACCCCCGCCACCACTTTAATTACCCGTAGAAGCAGATAATAAAAGCCTCTACGGGTTTTTTTCTGAAATCCCCTGCCCCTTCTGCTCTCTTGCCATTTGGCTGGTTCCCGCCTCTTATTTGTTTAAAATCCAGTTAAATTTTAAAGGAGACTCTCGTTGGATTCTCTTTTGAAATTGTGGAAGATTTATAGCCCATTGTTCCTAGCCTTATAGGTTGGACGATGTACGGGATAAGAGCCGGCGTTTGCGATTGCGGGACCAAGCCCCAAATCCAAGCAGCGTAAGCGCGCCAAGGCCCAAGAGGGCATCCACGGATGGTTCCGGAACCATGGTGACTGTCAGGTCACCGCTGCCTGGATCGAAAATCCAGTTATAGGTGTTCTCACTGAGCTTCCAGAGACCCCCGTTAAGGGTGAACCAACTGGCTCCCAGGGACACCTGATCAAAGTTGCCGGAAGTCGAACGCACCCCAAAGAGATTAAAAATTCCAACCGAGGGCGAGTTATCCACAAGTTTAAGGATACCATTGTAGGTCAAAGTACCCGAGATGTTGAGGGCATCGTAGTCGGTACCGGCAACGCTATTCGTGCTTAATCCGGGGTTGAGAGTCAGCGTGGTCACCGCATTGGATCCGAAGATCAGGCTGCCAGCGAAGGAAATCAAACCACGGTTGACTCCGCTACCGGGAGTGAGATTGCCGCTGATGATAGCATCGCCTCCGATGGTGCCGGAACCTCCAAGCAGGGCACCCTCGTTGACGGTGAGAGTTCCCAAACCGGTGGCTGATCCTGCAGTATTGCCGACTAGTAGGGTTCCCGCCAAGACCGTTGTCGGCCCAGTGTAGCTGTTGCTACCCGTCAGGATGGTGGTGCCGCTGCCGAGCAGGTTAACGCTGCCCGGGCCCGTGATGGAACTGGTCAATGTGTAGGTATTGGCCTGGTTGAAGTTGATCGTGCCTGTTCCATTGCCGAAGGTGATGCTGGGAGTAATAAGGGCATTGGAGGCGATGTTATCAGTGCCTCCGAAGGTTCCGAAGTTCAGTGTTCCAACGGAGCTGGAGTTTAGGGCAATCGTCACGCCTGCATCAGCCACCACGACTCCTGACCCCAGGATATTGAGGGTGCCCGTGCCGGAGTTTCCAACCAGCACGGTTCCGCTGTTGCTCCACAGGGAGCCATTCACACTCACCGTTCCCGTGGAGCCGGGATCCTCATCGATGTAACCATTCTGATCAACAAAGATGGCCCCCGGATTCAATGTAAGGGTTCCCGAGCCCGAGGTGCCAACCGAGAGGTCAGTCTGGAGGATTGTGTATCCGGAGAAGGAGCTACTTCCTCCATTCACCAAGAGTGATGTCAGGGTGTTGGTTCCTACGAAATTCAGCGTGCCGCCCAAGGCAGCGATTCCGATCGTGCTGGGCAGATTATTCGTGAAGGTGAAAGTGGTTCCCGTGGCATCAATACCGAAGATGGAGCCGATTTCGAGTCCGCTATTGGGGCTGCCGATTGCCAGATTGTTAAGCAGGGTGGTGATATCATTCGTCGTAAATGGGTTTGCTGCCGTAGTGCCGACATTGAAGCCGATTGTGGCGTTGCTCCGGACGGTGAGATTTGAGGCCGTCCATTGAGTGTTATCCCCGTTGTAGAGAGAGTATTTGTTGGCAAATTCCAGAGTGCCGGCAGACACCGTTGTGGGCCCCGTGTAGCTGTTGCTGCCTGAAAGGATCGTGGTGCCGCTGCCAAGCTGGTTCAAGGTTCCTGGCCCCGTGATCGAACTGGTGAGCATTGCTGTATTAGCTTGGTTGAAGTTGATCGTACCTGTACCGCTGCCAAAGGTAAGGCTGGGAGTAATAAGGGAATTCGAAGCCACGCTATCGGTGCCACCGGTTGTGCCGAAATTCAGAGTACCCACAGAGCCGGAGTTGCTCGCAATGACCAGATTAGCTGCTGCAATCGCTCCCCCATTCGCCACGGTCAACGTGCCCTGACCGGAGTAACCGATCGTCAAAGTACCGGAATTGCTCCAAAGCGAATTGCTTCCCGTGACTAGCACCGAATTATTGGAAGAATTTGTCGTATAACCAATGACTCCCCCATAAGCAAGCATCCCATTGATAACCGTACCTCCTTCGGAAACAACCATGCTGTTACTACTCCCATAGTAGCCAATGACCAAATCACCCGAGTTGGTGAAAAGCGAATTGCTTCCGGTGACAAGCACCGAATTATTGGAAGCGGGATTAATATATCCAATGTACGCATAAGCCGTATTCACTGTTCCTCCGTTTGTGACAATGAGGCTGTTTCCAACCCCATCATAACCCACATCAAGTTCCGAAGTCGTGAGAAGAGAATTGCTCCCGGAGACGAGCATCGTGTTATTGGAAGAATTCGCGCCGAGAGAAACAGATGATCCATCTGATACTTCACCTCCATTGGCGACTACCACGCTGTTACTACTGCCGCCTACTCCCACCACAAGTTGAGAATAGCGGTTGCTCCAGAGGGAATTATTCCCTGTCACCAGCACCGAATTGTTTGAAGAGGAACTGTTGTAACCAAGATAATCTGAATAGTCGGCCACGACACCCCCATTGCTAATAACCAGACTATTGCCACTCCCGTTGTAACCGACCGAGAGTGTGGAGTTGCTCCATGTCGAGCCAGTACCTGTCACCAACGCCGTGTTATTGGACGAATTCGTCGTGTAGCCAATGTAGCCACCTGAATCTATTGACGATCCCGCATTGCTGATCACAAGACTATTGCTACTCCCGTCGTAACCGACCTTGATTGAGGAGCCGCCCCAGAGCGAGTTGGAGCCTGTCACCAACGCCGTGTTATTGGACGAATTCGTCGTATAACCGATGTAGCCATTTAAATCTATTGCTGATCCCGCATTGCTAATCACAAGACTATTGCTACTCCCATCGTATCCCACAGTAAGCGCACCGGAGTTGCTCCAGAGTGAGCTGGTGCCCGTCACCAATGCCGTGTTATTCGAGGCATTCGTCGTGTAGCCGATGTTGCCATTGAAATCCTTTACCGATCCCGCATTGCTGATCACAAGATTATTGCCGCTTCCATCAGAGCCCACAGTAAGCGCGCCGGAGTTGCTCCAGAGTGAGCTGGTGCCCGTCACCAGCACCGTGTCGTTGGAGGCATTCGTCGTGTAACCAATATATCCATTGGAATCCTTTACCGATCCCGCATTGCTGATGGTCAGGCTGTTCCCGCTTCCATCGGAACCCACGGTAAGCGCGCCGGAGTTGGTCCAGAGTGAGCCCGCGCCCGTCACCAATGCCGTGTCATTGGAGGCATTCGTCGTGTAACCAATATATCCATTGGAATCCCTGGCAGACCCAGCACTGCTGATCAAAAGACTATTGCTACTGCCAGCGTAACCCACCGAGAGTAATCCGGAGTTGGTCCAGAGTGAGTTGGTGCCCGTCACCAGCACCGTGTCGTTAGAGGCATTCGTCGTGTAACCAATATATCCATTGGAATCCTTTACCGATCCCTTGTTGCTGATGGTCAGGCTGTTCCCGCTTCCATCGGAACCCACAGTGAGCACGCTAGAGTTGGTCCAGAGTGAGTTGGTGCCCGTCACCAGCACCGTGTCATTGGAGGCATTCGTCGTGTAACCAATATATCCATTGGAATCCCTGGCAGTTCCCGCATTGCTGATGGTCAGGCTATTCCCGCTTCCATCGGAACCCACATAAAGTGATCCTGAGTTGCTCCAGAGTGAGTTGGTGCCCGTCACCAGCACCGTGTCGTTAGAGGCATTCGTCGTGTAACCAATATATCCATTGGAATCCTTTACCGATCCCGTGTTGCTGATGGTCAGGCTGTTCCCGCTTCCATCGGAACCCACATAAAGTGATCCGGAGTTGTTCCAGAGCGATCCACTCCCGGTGACCTGAACCGTGTCATTGGAGGCATTCGTCGTATAACCAATATATCCATTGGAATCCTTTACCGATCCCGAATTGCTGATGGTCAGGCTGTTCCCACTCCCATCGGAACCCACATAAAGTGATCCTGAGTTGCTCCAGAGCGAGCTGATACCTGTCACCAATGCCGTGTCATTGGAGGCATTCGTCGTGTAACCAATATATCCATTGGAATCCCTGGCAGTTCCCGCATTGCTGATCACGAGACTATTACCACTGCCATCGTAGCCGATGGTCAAATTGACAGAGTTGCTCCAGCGCGATCCACTCCCAGTTACCAGCACCGAATTATTGGATGCGGTCGTGGCAAAACCGATCACCCCACCGTTACTGCTCTGCCCGTTGGAAACAATCCCTCCACTGGAGATAGTCAGCGTGTTATTTGTTCCATTTATGCCAATCGTCAGATCATTGGAGATGCTCAGCACTGCACTGCTGCTGGAAATTTTCACCAGATTATTGCTTCCGCTCAGGGTGAGGGAGTTTGTGACAGCGAGAGTCTCTCCGGTATTTGTCAGGGCCACGGTTCCACCAGAAGTCAGAACCAGCGTGGAGATCGTTGCATTGGTTTTGGAAGACAAAGTCCCCCCGTTGAGGGTCACTGTGCTGGAACCAAAGGCATTTGTACTCCCGGCGATCAGTGTCCCCGCGCTCACCAGAGTGATTCCGCCATAGTTGTTACTTCCCGAGAGGATGGTTATCCCGCTGCCAAGCTGCGCAAGCAGGCCAATGCCGGAAATCGAACTGGTGAGCATTGTCGTGTCACTCTGATTAAAATTGAGAGTGCCGCTGCCGCTGCCGAATATGATTGTCGGAGTGATGAGAGTGGATCCGTTGTCTGTTCCACCGTAGGTGCCGAAATTCAGGGTGCCGCTGGAGTTGGAGTTGCTCGCAATTGTGACACCTTCGTCCGCCTCGACACTTCCACCGCCGACGATCGTCAGGATGCCGCTGTTCGAGTTGCCAATGATCAGGGTATTCGTATTCACAAGCGAGCCACTCACTGCCAGTGTCCCTCCATCCACCGTGGTCGTGGCTAAGCCGACATTCCCCGGCAGGATGGTCGTTCCGCTCCCAAGCTGGTTGAGGGCGATTCCCCCTGTGATGCTGCTGGTCAAGGTGTAGCTGTTGGCCTGGTTGAAGTTGAGCGTGCCGCTGCCACTGCCAAAAGTGACGCCCGGGGTAAGAAGGGCGTTGTCCTGGATGCTGTCTGTACCACCGTAGGTGCCGAAATTCAGGGTGCCGCTGGAGTTGGAGTTGCTCGCAATTGTGACACCTTCGTCCGCCTCGACACTTCCACCGCCGACGATCGTCAGGATGCCGCTGTTCGAGTTGCCAATGATCAGGGTATTCGTATTCACAAGCGAGCCACTCACTGCCAGTGTCCCTCCATCCACCGTGGTCGTAGATACGCCGACATTCCCCGGCAGGATGGTCGTTCCGCTCCCAAGCTGGTTGAGGGCGATTCCCCCCGTGATGCTGTTGGTCAAGGTATAGCTGTTGGCTTGGTTGAAGTTGAGCGTGCCGCTGCCACTGACAAAGGTGATACCGGGTGTGGCAAGCAGACTTGCAGAGACACTGTCCGTGCCACCGTAGGTGCCGAAATTCAGCGTATTTCCATCGAAGTTACCGGAACTGACCGAGAGGCTTCCATGAACCAAGGTCGTCGTGTCAAAAACATTATCCCCCGGCAGGATGGTCGTTCCGCTCCCAAGCTGGTTGAGGGCGATTCCCCCCGTGATGCTGCTGGTCAAGGTGCAGCTGTTGGCCTGGTTGAAGTTGAGCGTGCCGCTGCCATTGACAAAGGTGATACCGGGCGTGGCAAGCACGCTCGCAGAGACACTGTCCGTGCCACCGTAGGTGCCGAAATTCAGCGTATTTCCATCGAAGTTACCGGAACTGACCGAGAGGCTTCCATGAACCAAGGTCGTCGTGTCAAAAACATTATCCCCCGGCAGGATGGTCGTTCCGCTCCCAAGCTGGTTGAGGGAGCCGAAACCGGAAATGGAAACGCTCAGGGTATAGCTGTTGGTCTGGTTGAAGTTCAGTGAACCTCCCGCGATGAAGATCGATGAGGCGGTAATGGCATTCGAGGTCACCTTGTCGCTGCCCCCATAACCGCCAAAGTTAACCGTCCCTGCCCCCATGTTCAAGGTGTTGGCACAGTTGATAACGCCACCATTAGCCACAGTTAAGGTGTCGTTCGCCCCGTAATCAGTAATGGATTGTACATTCAATGCGGAATTACTGCCGGTCACCAGAATGGAATTATTGGAAGAGGAGCTTGATTGACCAATTTGTAATCCACCTGAGTATTGTCCATTAACTGTAACTTCACCCGCGTTGCTGATCACCAAGCTGTTTTCAGAGCCGTCATAGCCAATGATTAACGGAGCATTATTAAGGACCGATAGTAAAGAGTTGGGGCCTGTAACTAAAATGGAGTTATTGGAAGAGGAAGAATAGACACCCTCAATAACCGACACATCAGCAATCACCCCTCCCCCATTGCTAATCACCAAACTGTTTTCGCTTCCCTGGATGCCAATTTCAACCGGGTATTCAAATCCCCCGAAATTGGTGAATGTGAGCTGCACTCCTGCACCGGAAACACTCAGGAGATTGTTGGTAATGGATTGAAAGAATCCATTGTCGGGTTGACCGGAAGCACCACCCACATTAGCGCCACCGTTATACACATAATTTCCAGAAGTGAAACTTGCGGTTTGGTTGGCTATGTTACCTCCCACATAGAGTGTATTGATGTTCTGCCCAATGCTTGAAGCAATCGGAAGAAACAATCCAAAGGCTATCAGAAAAATCAGGCGAAGTAGTGGGCGCAAGATGTCATTCATAAATCATGTGTGGAGTGGGATTTTCTCAACTTGAGGCCCAACTGCGCCTAGTAACAATAACGAGAAGTTGTGATGCTGCCTTTTAGAACTGTATCCACAAGCACAATCAATGCCAATTATCGCTCTCGCAAAGCACTTTTCTGCCGGTTGTACCATGGTCCGACAACGATGCTCTGCTGATCATCAGGCTGCTCTCCCATAGGCTCGCATGACACCTCCATGCCATCGGAATGGTCTGCAGAGCCTACGCTTTATTGTAGCCCGCAAGGTGCATCTCAAGGTGGCCTTCTCCCGGATTCTGAACCATGTCTAGGTTGAGTAAGTGGCTACTTAGGGCAGTGCCCTGATGACTTTTGAGGTCTTTACCTTCTCACCTCCTAGGTCCAACTTGACGAACCCCGATGTGTGCCTCAATGTGTACCCAATTGGTGCGCACTATGCACAACATGCGTAACATGCACATCCAATCTGACAGGGTAACCACCTAAACCGGAGTTACTTACAGAGTAGGCGGAGACGGCTCATAACCTGAAGGTCGTAGGTTCAAATCCTACCCCCGCCACCACTTCCTTCTCATTGCCGGAGAGGAACTTACGCCAAGTTGGCGGCCGCCCGTTTAGGGTGCGTTTTTGCCCTTGTGCTCTATCGAGCCATGTTTGTGTCAATCGCGTCAGGGCTTTGCCGAGCACCATGGCATCAGTTTACAAACGAGGACGAACCCGATGGATCAAGTTCCAGAGACCCAGCGACAGAATACTCTGCTGTGAGAGTCTCGGTCGTATCGATTCCTCCATGGCGGAACTTATCCGAAGTGCTTCCTCCCTATATCAAACATATAGCTGTCAAAAACTCCATCGAGGCAGTGGGGCATCATCGGTTCGAGAAAACACACTATTGGACTTCCGAGCCCCCGTGGTAAGGATGGCAAGTAGGTTGCGGCTATACTCTGACAACCCAGAAAATAGGTCTTTTACCGAAGCTGTTGGATCCGAAGCTATTCTAAGCCGCATTATTTCTTCCATATTCAGCAGTAAGTGTAATTCGTTCACAAACACATCTGGCATGGCAGGCATCGGTTGGGGAGAAACTCTCGCTCTGTGGGCAAGGATTGCATCCACAGTTTCCTGCTCATCGGCATAGTAATGAAGTGTATTGGAAGAATGAATATAGTCACCGGGCCTTACGCCGATACGAATGGCCAGATATTCGTGCAACATAGTGAAGACAAACACATCATAAGGCATGATCGCGGCGGCGGACTGCGATCTCATGGTCGTGACACAGACAAGGGTGTCGGAGCGGATGAAGTAATGGAGCGCAAGCAGGCATGGAGTATCCCGCGGAGAGGTGATCAGATCATTGGGGGAAAAGACGGATATCGTGGCGCGGCGACTGGAACGATCATTGGCAAGACATCTGATCACATGTTCCAGTTGATCCCCTTCCAGGGCTTTCCTGATTCTTGTTCCAAAGGCACAACAGAATTTGCCAGCTTCCATGAAGCTTCTTCCGTGCTGATTGTAAAAGCAGATCATTTCGGGATCACGGGCTCCCGTCATCAGCCATAAGAAACTTGCCACGGCATAGGAGAGGTTGACCATTTTTCCCTCTCTGTGAATCAGGCGACTGCGGATATCGCTCAGGACAAACTGGCAGGATAAGAGTTCCCGCGTACCTCTGGCTTGCGTTCCAAACCGGGAGCCTGAGCTGGTTGCATCATTAACGGGATCAACATCGCTTCCTTCATTTGAGAGCGATTGCAAAAGATGCTCGAAAGCCCCTTGAAATGTCGTAAATGGAGCATTTGGCGATAGGGCAGTAGACATACTCATAACTCCCCGGTCATCCCATTGCTAGCAGTGGAAGGAGATTCATTTTTGGAAAATAAAACCGGAAGTGCTAGCGCGCGCTTCTCCACAAAGCTGAGGAACTCTACGATAGGCATGGGTCTTCCGTACAAATATCCCTGCACATAGCGGCAACCCAGGGAATGCAAATAATCGGACTGGGACTGCTCCTCGACTCCCTCTCCGATGACAGTATATCCGAGATTTTTCCCGATGCCGACGATTGCTGCCAGAAGCGCATTCTTTTTGGAATCACCGCTAATGACCCCTTTCAGAAACATCCTGTCAATTTTAATGATGTCGATGGGGAGAAGGGAGAGATGTTGAAGGGTGCTGTACCCGGTGCCGAAATCATCCACGGCGATACAAACTCCCTGTTTGCGAAGCACCTTAAGGTTATCAAGCAGTGTACGATTGCTGGGGATCAGATTGCTCTCGACGATCTCCAGGGTCAGAGACTGCGGGGAGATCCCGGCAGTTTTCAACTGCTCAAGGCAGAGTCCCGCATAGCCCTTGGTGGAGAGAACCGCCGGGCTGACATTAAGCGCCACACGGAAGCCCTCAGTACAGAGGAGAGAGCGGGCGTTACCTCTAAATATATGAATGGCTTCACCAAGAACCCACTCGTCCACTTTGGGAAGATATTTGGTGCGTTCAATCGCCGCCATGAAGTTCCCCGCTGCCAGCACTGTCCCATCTTTTTCAATAAGCCTCAGGAGCGCCTCGGCTCCGCAGATGGTATTAGTCTGAAGATCAATGAGTGGCTGAAACACAAGGGAGAACCTGTTCGAGGTGAAGGCATCCTTGATTTTGCGATCCAGATTCCTTCGCGCCTTGAACTTGCGGATGAGCTCTTCGTCGGCAATACAAACCCCCTTCCGTTGGCCGCTTTTTACCAGATACATGGCTTCCTCTGCCCTGCGCAGGACTTCAGTAGGATTGATATCCGGCTCTGAAATCACGACACAGCCGATACTGGCTGTAACCATGATTTCCAGGTCTCCCATCATAAAGGAGCGATCAAAATCCTCCTGAATTCTGGCAAGAAAGGGATGGAGCTCTTCCTTCAAATTGAGATGGCGGATCAGCAGGGTGAACTCATCGCCGCTGAGTCGGCCAAGAAGATGTTTATTGCGGCTGATTCCGTCGAATCGCTTGGTGATTTCAATCAGAAGTTCATCTCCCATATCGTGACCGAAGTTGTCGTTGACCTCCTTGAACCCATCGATGTCAATGTAGAGCAGGACAGAATCGGGGCGTAGAGAATCAACTTCGTTGATAGCCTGTTCCAGCTCTTTCAGGATCACTGTGCGGCTTGCAGCCCCGGTGAGAAGATCGTGATCCGCCTGATGGCGGAGGTCTTCATTAATCAGTTCCCGTTCGGCGACGATGGAGAGATTTGTGGCGATAAGGTCAAAGACCTCCATGATCCTTGGATCAAGACAATGATGGTCGGGGTAGAGAAACTCCAAAACGGCAATCAGCCGATTCCTGATCCTGACAGGAACCACCAGATAGGAGTACTCAGGTCGCCGGGGTGCGGAGCTGATAAATTCCGTATGCGTGATTTCTGCCAGCGGATGGCTGGGAGTGCTGTCAATGGCAGTCCAGACGGAGGGAAGTTCGGGATCTCTAGGGATGCTCTCGTTGTAATAAACCCCTGTCGTCCCACCCGTCTGCATGTTGCGGATGCGGGCGGAAAGCCATCCGAGATTGCAATCGAGATCACCGACAAATGAATTGAGGGCATTGTCAAATGTCGGGGCTGTTGTGACCAGTTGAGATGTTGCCTTGAGCAGCCCGTTATAGACCTCTTTCTCCAGATGGAGAAGCTGAGTCACGTTGGTGAGGCTTTTGTGAGTCTCCAGATACTCCATTGTCACCAGGGAGAGCTTTTCAAGCATGGCAAGCTGCCTCGCTGTCAGTTCCTTCGGCCTTCTATCGATCACGCAAAAACAGCCGATGGGAACGCCATCGTTGCCAAGGAGCTGCGTTCCGGCAAAAAATCGGATGTCGAGATCTCCGGCACCCAGAGAGTCAGGGGAAAAGCGGGAATCACGCCGAGCGTCTGGGAGAATCAGCGGCTGACCTTCCTTGGCGGCACTATAGGAAAAAACGGAGCCCTTAAGGTTTGTTTCCTTGAGTTCGGTGCCATAGGCGGATTTGAACCAAACCCTCTCTCTGTCGGCCAAAGCAATGAGGGCAACAGGTGTCTCAAAGAAACCAGCCGCCATCTCCGTCAGCACATCCAGCATGGGATCGGCTGGGGTATCGAGAATCTGAAATCCAAGCAGGCTGGCGATCCTCTCTTCCTCGAAGTTATCAGGAGATGGTTCGCTCATCTCGCTTGAGCTTGAATGAGAAATTTTCTCTCTCTCAGGGAGCCGGGGTGGTAATCTCATGGCCGCCGGGGTTCATGAGCGGATGCGGGTGAGGCACGCAGGGCAAGTATTGTAAAGGGAAGTAACAACCAGATAATCCAAAGCGCGCACACCGTGTTGAGCAGGTAAAAGCCAGTATGTTCCCCTCGATGAAAAAATCCATAGACGATGCCAATCAGTGAAAGCACCATGACGAAGAGATGCGCCAGAACATGCTGCACCCGATCTCCCAGAGATAACTTCACGGAACTCTTTCTTGTCACCACATATCTGGGAATGTGACGGCGGGCTAACAGGGCCGATACAATAGCCGATAAAAAGACCATGAAGAGCCCCACCTGAGCCCGGAATTCCTTCACGGTATGCCGGCCATCAGTGATGAGGCGATTGAAGAGGAGGAAGGCTAGAAAGTAGG
>Ga0302200_10004280_pt1 | contig 11571 bp, 9 predicted proteins | sample II_Bog_N3_1_FD_194585 | JGI IMG/M metagenome (GOLD analysis project Ga0302200, IMG submission 194585) | Peat permafrost microbial communities from Stordalen Mire near Abisko, Sweden - II_Bog_N3_1 | ecosystem: Environmental > Terrestrial > Soil > Wetlands > Peat | place: Sweden: Abisko, Stordalen... | reverse complement strand
CCTGGTCGAGAATGGCGCGATCAGAGAAATTCACGATGAATGCAGCATCCTGCGAATTTGAGGCTTTCAACAAGTCCAGCGCTGCTGCGTTAACCGCCGCGCGCTTGTCGCGCATCGAACCTGAATTATCAACAAGAATGCCCATTGAGACGGGCTGATCCTGATGCAGAAACGAACTGGTTGCCTGAGGTACGCCATCCTCCCAAACGCGGAAGTCACCGCGGCTCAAATCCTGGATTGGCTGACCTTTTTCGTCGACTACAGCGCAGGTTAAAAGAACCTCATCCACATCCTTGTGCATGGTGTAGCTTCCGTCCTGGCGCTTCTGAATCGCGCCCGGACCGGCTGGGGAGAGAGGCGATGTCAAGCTCACTGGCGCGATTACTTCGGAATCCGGCGAGACGATCGGATCGTGATCGGTGTCTAAACGCTGTTGAACCTCCGGAAGCGTTGGATCGCGCATGGGAACATGCATTGTGGGCTGCGCCTGTGTGGACGCTGCGGGCAGGACCTGGCAAAGTAATGACCGAGCACTAAAGCCCAGCAGGACCAGGCCCGCCAATGCCATGCCCGAAGTCGCAATCAATCTCGTCATTCCTCTTAAACGCAACGCAATGTCGCTAAACGCGAGTAACCGTATTTGCCTGTAAGCCGATTCCATGACAACTCCGAACGATGACAGAGATCTGTCCTTCGTGAAACTACGAGTTTGCAGTGTGGGCCTATTGTTCCACGCCATCAAGCTGTCCTATCAACGCTCCAGACTACTGAGAAATTGGACTCGAGGCGATAGCCGGTGGTTGCTTCGCTGGGCTGATCTGATCCATCGGCAATTCCAGCGAAAACATAGAAGTTGAGTCCCGATCAGCCTGCACCCAGATGCCGTGAAAGGCATCCCGCAGTTCCGGGTGCAGTGCCAACAGTGCAATCATCAACTCTGTCACCTGCTTTCGGGCGGTTGGTGGATCGCGCAACTGGGCGGCCTGATTCGTGTCAGGAATGTAGTGGACTTCGAGGTCCAGCGGACCCAATAGAACCGTGGTATCGATTGTCGTCACTTGAAACACAGAGCCAGGCGCAGCGAGCATCAGTGGCTTGGTATCAGGAAGATCTCCCGGACGAACGTGATCGACTTCCCGTTTCAGTTTTTCGAGGTTAGGACTCGACAGGAAGTCCACCGGCTCGAGACAATAAGCCGCTACGCGATAGTAGAACCATGCATCCCACGCCATGCTTTTCTGAGCATAGTCACGCGCCGTCACCCAATACCATAGGCCATTGTGACCGGCTTCGATCATCGGCCTGCTGAAGAAGCCCCCAAGCATCCAGCGGTGCTCAGCCGTCTCAGACAGGATCAGTGAGATCTGCTGCGGCTGCGACACGCCTGTAGCGTGAAGGATGGTCAAAGCATATTTTCCTGTTGGGAGGTTTGTAAGATTGAACACGACGACTGGCGATCCACAATAGAAATCTGTACGAGCTGCGTTCTGGGGTTCCGTCGAAGCATCCAGCAAATAGAGGCTATCTACAGTGATGGCCGCCTGCTGCACAAGAGGCTTCAAAGTTCCTACTGAACTAGCGATTCCATCGAAATCTTCCGCCACCGCAGGAATCGTACTCTGGCGAAGCGCTTGAACGTCCCCACTTTGCACCTCGCCGACCATTGCGCGAGCAGCGCTCACCAAGGCATCACGTTCTGCTGCCGTCATTTGCGACTGCGTCTTGCAGGAGGCTGCCTTGACATTGAGGGGCAACATCAATAATCCAGGAGCAAGAAGCAAGAACATCGTACACGGCAAGTACCGGTAATACGGGAACATGGCTGCACCCTTCAGTGAAGTCGTCTTGCAGGCAAAGGTGATCATCGAGCCGGCATACTAATATGATGCGAGAAACCACTAGGCAGGGCGTAATGCCGGCGGGATCTCGCGAAGTCTCCGCGGCACGGCTGGATTGAATTGCCCAATAGATGTTCGGACTTCTGGTATGCGGATTTGATCTACGGCTCAGTTTCCGGCGAATTCGAAAGAGATATTGCAAGTCTTGCCTACAACTTTGGTGGGCCCGCAATTAGCTTGCCTGCGCGGTCATGTCTTGCTCACGAACCTTGGATCACTTTGATTCTGTTGTTCTAAGGGGAACATTTGAAGCAGCGTCGATTCAAATACCTCACTTTTCTAAGTGGCCACTTAGGAGACTATCTATCTTTGGTAATCATGCACTTTCACCGGGATATTGCATACTTATAGACACAACTAACTCATTTTCTGCACCTTAGAGTTATTTTCGCTATTTATTGAATTATTCGCATTACGCCCCCAAAAAGTGTACTGTTTTATACAGACATTCGGTTAAATATATGCACCACGGTCTGGAATTCGAGACCCAAGCGGAGAAGCCGATCAGCCGCCAGCCACCTTTTTGACGAATACCAAAAAGGCTCGTTAGCGTCTGTTGCATACCAGAGCTAGATCTCGGCTCGTATCTCCTTTGCCTTTGCATCCGCCGAATGAGGAAAGAGAAATGCTTGCTTTGTCAGGCCTTGGGCTCATCTGGAGGAGCTGAAACGTCTTGGTGGGCATCAATCGCGGGATTGATGAGATCACTTCGTTGATTCCACACTGTTTGGCCGACTCGTTTCGCCGCCAGGCGCCAATGAAGCAAGAAAGAGAAGCTGCTCTGCGCCGAGAAAGAACAGAAGGAATGGACGCACTCTGTCGGTGCCCTTCCTCCCGGCATTGATCAAAAGCGATGCATATTGGCGGATCCTGCGCTTGCGTTGGGTCCACAGGGTAGTTGTGTTCGCAAATCCCGGTCGAAGGAATTTTCGTGAAGATTTTTCGTTACTTCGCATTTTTACTCCTGATGCTCTCCGGATGTGGAGCAGCAGTCAATATGCCCATCTCGCCCAAAGCCGCCACTCAGACCACCGCCCAAGCCAGAACGGTGATCTCCAACATCCAGACTGCAACGGGAAACTGGCGCAGTTGGGTTCAGCTGCCACCAAACTCCGCTGACTGCCTGACACCGTGTTCAGGTACCTCAATCGAAGAGATATTCAAGGTCGCGGATCCATCTTTGAGCGGGGACGCAACGATGTTCGAACTGAACCCTGCCAGCCCGTATGCGGATGCACTGTTCTCCGCACAGTTGATCGGCCAGAATTCCCCGCAAACGCCGGACTCCGGCCACACTCTCTTGCCCACTATTCATAACTTCATTTATGACAGTTACTTCTATGTGACGAAGGACAGTATCACCCAGGTGCTGGAATTCGATATAAGCATGTACATGAACGGCGCCGGAATGATCTGGGGAACCCAGTGCAACCACCTCGGGGATGGAGACTGGGACATCTGGGACAATGTAAACAACCTGTGGGTTTCAGCGGGCGTACCATGTCAGTTCGTCAACGGCTGGAACCATGTCACGCTCAATCTACAGCGGGAATCCGACAATTCGCTGCTCTACGAGTCCATCGCTCTGAACGGATCGACTTACGCGCTCAACAAGACCTATCCTCCGGGAGTTGCCGATCCGTCCTGGTGGGGTGTAACGGCGAACTACCAGATGGATGGGAACGCCGCGTTTGCCGCAAATACAACGTATGTTGACAACTTCAGCGTTACCTATTGGTAGACGCTCGTTTTCCACGCCGCTGACATCTGAATCGCATTCGGTGGTTTCTGATGAAACACTCGGGAGCGATCGCACACCGCAACCGTATTCATGACGGCCCGTTCCTTTCAATGACAGCCTGAATGCAATGCATCTCCGGACATTTCGAGCTCACGATAACTAGTCGTGAACGTGAGTGTAATTTCTACACGGTCTTCAACTACTTTCTCGATGGATCGAGCACAATTTACCTCCGCTGCCAAGTGGTTGGTCATCATTTGTATTTATTTCGATTATTTATTGATAAATACCGCGCCGAAGCCCAAATAAGTGTACTGTTCTATACAGACATCCAGAACATGACCTTTATCTTGGGCTAAAGCGCATTACTTAAGTTTGGATATCAAGTGAGAGCCGGGGCCGTAGGTGAGCATGCAAGGGGGCTCAGTTAGATATCTCCGGCATCGAGGCACAATTGTGAGGCGTATCTATTCTATCGGTAAGCTTCCGCAAGCGCCGAAACCGAGATAGGAAGTGCTTTCAAGCGTTCTTGCACGGGTTGGGTTTTGTTCCATCGGATCCAGTCATTGTCGCGCACGCTTAGTTCATTGACAGCAATTATGCTTCTTCCTCGCACCTGCTGTTTTGCATCGTTGATTTAAGCCAAGGTGTTCTATCTCCATTCTGACGGAGCGCAGCAGCAATAAGCTGCGCAAGGCGACGGCTGACTCTTAGCCCATGAGGGAAGCCTCGTGGGACACGATCTCGATCGCCCCTGTCATGGCTGGAAGCTGGGAATTCATCAGAATCCCGAGGACGCACGGTTGAAGACTTTCTGCCACATCACATTGATTCTCGCCATATTCGCGGCGCCTGTATTCGCAAGTGTCACCGTCAGCAGCCCGGCGAACGGTGGAACTGTTGCCTCTCCGGTGCAGTTCATCGCTGAGGGAACCACAACTACTTGTTCAAAGGGCGTAGCGTCTTTAGGCGTCTACGTGAACAGCCAACTCGTTAGCGTTCAAGATGGAATCACCCTGAACGCAGCAGTTTCTCTTCCTCCCGGCACGTACAGCACTGTCGTCGAGGAGTGGGATTACTGTGGGGGTGCCACCTTTACACCTGTGGCCATCACGGTCACCAATAAGTCCGGAGTCTTCGTGACCTCACCGGCAAACAACACTACTGTTGGTACGCCGACAAACTACATAGCGACAGCAGCCAGTGCCAGTTGTTCTAAAGGCGTAGCGTCCATGGGCGTTTACGTGAACAACCAGCTGGTTACCGTCCAGAGCGGAGCCACGCTAAACACCCAGGTGAACCTGAGTCCGGGAGTTCAGAACACAGTAGTGGAAGAGTGGGATAACTGCGGCGGGGCGTCCTATGTACCTATTACCGTAACAGTCCAGCAGATTGGGACAAAACTCTCCAGTCTCCAGACTAGCAGTGGATGGAACAGCTGGGGACAGGGGCCGCCCAACTTCGTTGATTGCTCGCCTTCACCGTGCAATGGCTTTCAATTCTCACATACGCCAAATGTCTCTTCACCCTCGCTCAGTGGAAAGGCAACAGCGTTTACTGTCGGCGGAGCAAGCGGCACTACGCCGTGGGGCGATGTGTTGTTTTCCCTTCCGCTCCTCGGCCAATTCTCAACGCAGGGGCTTCCTGATACCGGCCACACGCTCCTTCCCACCCTTCACAACTTCACCTACGACAGCTACGTCTACGTCACCAATGCTTCCATCACTCAAGTGCTGGAGTTCGACATCAACTTGTATATGAATGGCGTTGGAATGCTGTGGGGCACTCAGTGCAATAATCTCGGCGGAAAAGTATGGGATATCTGGGATAACGTGAATGCCAAGTGGGTTTCCACAGGCGTCGCATGTAACCTAATCAACAATGGCTGGAACCACGTCACCATTCAAGGGCAGCGTGGCGCGGGTAATGCGGTTATCTATCAGACGATTACGCTTAACGGCACGACTGCCAACATAAACTCAACCTATCCTCCATTCACCGTCCCTGTCAGTTGGTGGGGAGTCACAGTTAATTACCAAATGGACGGTAATTCCACACAGGCTGCGAACACAACCTATGTGGACAATTTCAGTCTGACTTACCGGTAGAGTGCGCAAGGCCGTCGGCTACCTAGCTCGGCCTTCAGGAGTCGTCTCGGTCCAAGGCATATCGGCACTTCAACAACGGGCTCGCTGGGGTTACGCCCTGTCGAGCCCCGCCAATTGGATGCTATCAGCGTTCACAGGCGCGTCGCCTTTGCTCTTCCCGTCGAGAGCTCTAAACGATATTTTCTCGAAGGCAAGTCGGAAGATTGCACGCTTGACTTCCTGGATCGGCATTGAAGGTATCACGGAGATCCCGCCGATTTGATCGCTGAGTTCCAGAAACGACTGCCGATTGGTATGAAGGAATTCGAGAGGGTATTCAGGTTTTCGCTCACGAGCCTTCGCCGGGTCCGCATCGAGAAAATAGCTGATTTGGGGTTTTGGAACAATCTTGTTGATCAACCGAATATACATACGAATTGCTGGATTGCCCAGGGGCAAGTTCGCGAGTTCGTCATAGCTGTATCGATCGAAGATGACTAGATCGGCGTCCGAGCGCAAAGCCTTTCGAACCGCCGCCCTCAGCGAAAGAGCGTCCAGGAAGTAAAGAATCAACCTGACCCCCGTCATGAGAGATGACTTGACGTTCTTGTCTCTTCGGTTGATTGGTAAAGCGGGCGTTCCAATCCCATTGTCACCCTTGAACAGTCTGTGACCAGTCGATTCACGGAGTGTGGTCAAACGCGCAACATCATCCCAGAACCTGATTACAAGAACCTTTCGGCTGTCCTCCCTAAGCCATGTACAAAGAGCCTCGATTTGAGTGCTTTTCCCTGCGCCATCAATACCGGAGAAACTTACAAAGTTGGCTAGATTATTCTTTCGGAACGAATCCATCACGGCTCTCCAAAGTTCCAGAACTTGCCTTGGTTGGAATTCAGTTAGGGCCTGCTCGGGCTGCCATGGGAAAGTGCGACGACAGTTCCAATGGCAACCGCCCCGCCTACCACGATGCTCACTCTGATCAGGATGGAACGCGCTCGCCGCTGTTTTGCCGGTGCGATCACTGCTCCCGCCGGCCTGGATGCAGCAACTCCGGTGGTCCTCTCAAAGGGAGCTGCGGCAGCACCGACCGGCTTTGGAGTGGCTTCTAGTTGTTGCTCTGAGGCGGATTGTGCCGCGGAGGGTTGTCCGCTCTGATCCGCCGTTTGCGGTTGAGTTGGAGCTGGACTTTCAGGAAGTGTTGCCTCAGACCTGCTTGTCTCAGGAGCCACACTTTCCACTTGACTGACTGAGCCTCCTGATTGGTTTTGACCGGCCGGTAGATTCTGCGGCGCCTGACCACTGATAGACTGTTGCGGCGATGCCGTGGCCTGCGCTATCGGCACCGCCAAGATCATCACAAGACCAAAAGCGATCTCGCTTCTCAAGCAGCTAGCGAAGATTCTCATTTATGCACCCAATCTTGTTCTACCTTGCACTTCAGAACATCCGTTCCAAAGCGGCTATGCTACATTCCCAAAGGACCGGTGAGCGCTGTCAGGCCAGGTCCGTGCGACATGCTCTCCGCAGAAAGTCCGCGGAAGCTGTTTACCGCTTCAGCATTCGTGTCAAACATCTCAAATAGTCTGTCCACTCCGGTGAGCTTGAGAGCAGATCTTGCTCCCGGAGGGACCGCTGCAAGTTTGACGTCGCCGTTGCGCTTTATCGCTTCTTCAAGGCAGCAAAGCAGAAGTTGAATCGCGGGCCTATCCAACTGGTTTACCTTGGAGCAGTCAAGTACGATGTACGGGCGGTCGTCATGTAACTTGCTTTGCAATTCGCCTAAGAAGCGCTGCCCCCGGATCGCATTCAATGGGTCCGGAAACTCTTTCACCTCCAATGTGCATGCTCTACTTTTCATTTTCATCTCCTGTGATCGGTTTCTTGTTCCGTCCCTTTGCACTTGGCGATCTTCGTAGATTTCAGACCGTTGCTACTGATGTGCCCTACAGCGACAATCACCAACGCCAACCACCTATGTTGAGTTCTGCATTATCTGTGCAAGCTCAGCCTCTGGATTGCGAATCGCGCCTGTGAGTTTGTTTATCCCATATCGGCAAAGAGTTAGGAGGTTCGTGTTGTACCAACAGCACTCTGCCATACGCGGCGACAACCCGCACAGAAAGCGAAGTTTCTTTACCGCACTTGGTGTTGATAGCATCGCCGCGACCAGCCGATGATTTCCATCCACGATCGTCATGCGTTCGTTTTCGTTCAGGCCAATAAGAATCACGGCGCTAAAGCCTGGCTCGTCGAGACGAAGCCGATTGCCAATCGATAATATCTTCAACAGGAAAGACAAATCGACCAGGTCCTTACGCGTCCGCACGCCTTCGGCAACTTCGGTGATTGAAAAGTTGCCGCGGGCGATTCTGCGCCAGTGGGCCCGTGGGAATGCCTGGATCTGTCCGAGATTTGCTTCGTCGATCTCCATCTCATACCACTTCGTCCCCGCGGGGATCTGTTTCCACAAGGAAAGGTGGCGAAGATAGAGGAGGGCCCGCCGCTTTGCATTTTCACCAGCGTCGTCAAGATCTGGACTGTTGACTACTTCACGCAAGCTCTCCCGGTATTCGCTGAAAGCCGGAGAGTGAAAGTCGCTCTTGAGAAACTCGGCAATCACTTCGTCCTCCGTTGCGCGCCGAATCAACCTCGCCGGCTGGCCCCTCACGGGCCGCATCACTTCTCCCGAGCTTGCGAGCAGATCGACAAGGAATGGAGCGGCCACAACAGCAAGTAGAACTACCATAAGGATGAGTTGTACGAGAATTACTTCGCGCAACGACGAATGGAAGATGCAAATTCCGGCTATGACGACACCGCTTAACGCCAACTGCACCCAACTTGTGTTGGCGATCTTGTAGGACATTTCGAAAGTGATAATCACGACACTGAGCGAGTAGATTATTGCCGTAATGGCATATAGAGCTAAGAGATAAGGCAGGTTGTACTTGCCAACGATCTGGAATCCTGCGCCGAAGAACGTTGTCCAGATTCCAGAAGGTGCGATGCCCAGGCCAAGGACCAGAATCGTGCCGATGCCCAACACCAGCAAAAGCGAGGTTGAGATTACCCGCAGATCCCGCCTCTCCTCATCGCGCGTACCGGCCACAAGCGGAAACATGGAATTGACGACAGCGGAGGAAAAGGAGAATATCACCCTGCCAACCATGGCCACGGCCGCATAGAGTCCGGCCTCCTTTGCAGGAAAGAAGTGCTCCACCAGCACAATATCGCAGTTGTTTATAAGCACCTGGCCGGAGAAGAACACCATTGCCTGAGAAGTCTCGCGAAGCGCATACAAGAAGCGAAGAGGATTTGGAACCTTGGTAGCCAGCTTCGGTGCGGCAGCAAGGTAAGCCACAGCAACCGCTGCTGAGTTGGCTGCGATCACTCCAGCTACACCAAAGCCGAGCAGGATCAAGAGGAGCGATCCGCCGAGCCGAACAACACCTTCAGCGACAAGGTTCGTGGCAAGACCACGAAATCCGTAGGTGCCTTGAATGTAGCCACGTCGGCATCCTAATGGAACGTAGAATGCAGCGCCGACGGCGAGGAGAGCCACCAGCGCGGAACCCGGCAGATTTAGATAATCTGCGATCGGCCTCTGAAACAGTAGCAACATGAGCGCAACGAGGATCCCACATCCCCACGCGCTTCGATGAAATCCACGATAGGCAGCGGCTTTCTTCTCTGGAGAGCTCTGCTGTGCGACCACTTTCGCGGAAACTATTTGAAAAGAGAGTGTCACAGCGGATATCAGGGTAAGAATTGTGTAGACAGCCGTGGCGTGTCCAAAACCCTGGGGTCCGAGGAAGCGCGCGATCGCAATGTTGTAGGCAAGGTTGACAGCAGTCGTAAGACCGGATCCAGAAAGCAAAATAACGCTTCCGGAGACAATGCGGGCCTGCAGCGTTTTCACCTTGTGGACCAAACCAATCACCGCATTCTTGAATCCCGACTCGCATTACAGAAGTGAACCTACGCCAATCAGACAATAGGCTCTAATTGCACCGATAGATTGTAAGATGCGGCGGGTGGAGCGTCGGCTGCTCAGAACGGATAACTAATGGGGCATTCCTTTGTATTGATGACAACCCAAGACGCTCCCAATGCCTCTAACAGAGAAGCAGATGCTAAATAGCGCACGAATTGCAATCCTTATCTTTCTCCTGCTTCCCCATGGATGCTCTGGTCCCGGGTCGAGTCAGTCGCTACGACTAAACCATCGGGCTATAGGGACCACTCCGGAGACAATTGCCTTGTACGAGGCATGGTTTGGACATCCCAAGCACATCTCAGTCGGCTACTCTTCCCATGATTCTGCTGAAATCAAGAACCAGATCGCCCAGGCCAAAGTGATGGGAATATCCGCATTTGTGGTGGATTGGTACGGCGACCGCGAGCCTTTCATCGATCGCAGCTATGCCTTGATGCAGATGATCGCGTCTGGCAACAATTTCCATGTGGCAATGATGTACGACGAAGCCGACGAGGAGGAAGGCGCGACTGACCAGGCGATCGCAGACCTGACAATGTTTCAGGACACCTATCTTTCTTCGAAATCGTCAGGACATCAGGCATACCTCACTTACGAAGGCCGGCCAGTGATCTTCATATTTCCCAAGGGGGGTTACACGAACTGGGACCTCGTACGTGCTCGGTTGAACAAATGGAATCCTCAACCCTTGCTTATTTATGAGAACCTGCCCGGCAAGTACGCAGACGCGTTTGACGGCTTCTATGCGTGGATCAGTCCCGGAGAAAAGGGCTGGGCGCCGGATGGCAGTAACTGGGGAGACCAATATCTAAGCGATTTCTATCTGACCATGGGTACAAAGTATTCTGACAAGATTGTTGTCGGGGGAGCGTGGGCAGGATTCGATGATGTCAAAGCATCGTGGGGGCTTAATCGGCATATCTCTGCGCGCTGCGGCCAGACCTATACTGACACTTTGAATTTTTGGCACAGGTATTTTCCACCTGACGATCCTCCACCCTTCATCATGATCGAGACATGGAATGATCACGAGGAGGGTACGGCGATTGAGGACGGCATTCCCAACTGTGGACTCGGAGGCCCGGAGCCAGCTTCGACTCCTGCCTCAGGACAATCTCCGCCTAAGAACTAAAGCGACTGCCGATGGGAGAGCCGAGAGCAGTCCGTATGCTCGCCTGTTGTCTTAGCAAGTGTTGGATCAGGTCGCGGCTCTGTGCGCGGACCTTGAAGATTATGTAAGTATGAGCTTCCTTTTAAACCTATGTGCGAGGTGATTCAACGTGCAGAAGCAGATAGCCTCCGGCTTTCGCAGGAGGCTATCCAAATCTCTACGCCGCATCGGTGACATCCCGGTTTTGATCGTTGCCGGCCTGTGCTGCAACGATACCTAATTGCGGAACGCTCATGGCAGGGGAACGGTGGACGGTGCTGACGATCGAAAGCGGCCGGCTGCGCACCTCGTCGTACACGCGCCCAAGATATTCACCCAGTACCCCCAAACAGAGAAGCAACAGGCCGCCAACAAAGAATACTGAAGCGGCAACAGCGAATCCTGCGGTGTCCACTGAGCTCTTTGAAAGCAACATAAAGAATGCCATAAGCCCAGCTACGCAGGTAGAAAAGCAGAACAGAGCAAAACTAAGGCGCAAAGGTTTATAGCTGAAGCTGGTAATCGCATCCATCGCATACTTGATGCGGCTCATAAACGAGAGCTTGCCTTCGCCGGCCGCCCTGTCCTGCCGGTCATAGTAGACCACCGTATTCCGATAGCCGACCCAGGCGCGTAACCCTGGCAAGTACCGGCTTTTCTCTTCCATCGCATTCACCGCGTCAACAGCCTTTCGA
>Ga0302200_10004272_pt1 | contig 11586 bp, 9 predicted proteins | sample II_Bog_N3_1_FD_194585 | JGI IMG/M metagenome (GOLD analysis project Ga0302200, IMG submission 194585) | Peat permafrost microbial communities from Stordalen Mire near Abisko, Sweden - II_Bog_N3_1 | ecosystem: Environmental > Terrestrial > Soil > Wetlands > Peat | place: Sweden: Abisko, Stordalen... | reverse complement strand
GACTTATTTTAATCGGATTTTTCATATTTTTGATCAAGGGCATCCAAGGGTTTTAGCGTTTCGGATATTCGTGGTGAACTACTCCGTCCAGCGTGGCCGGCCCGGAATGTTTGATTTTTTTGGCCTTATGACCCTGCTCATCGAAAGCGCCCCATTGCTTGAAAAAGAACGGGACACCGGCGGTTTTGCAGGCAACACGGATGTCAGTAGCCCACACCTTAGCCATAGGCCGCGCGTTGGGGCCGCTCTCGCCGCCGACAACGACCCAGGCAATTCCTTCCATGGACCCGAAGTCAATCGGCCCGAGAAGTGGCTCTACGCTAAGCCAACGAACGGCCGCCTTGGTGTTTCGCAGGTGCGGCATGCGTTCGTCAAATGAGGCCTGGTTTTCGGTTGAAGTGCCCAACCAGATGTTGTTGGGCGGCGCCTTATCCGCATAACGCTTTTGGGTGTATGGCGCCATGCGTTCGGTACGTTTCGTGAGAACTTGGAACGTGTGCCAGTGCGCCAATTCCATAACGGTGAAAACGTCGTTTATGAATTCATCGGGTACGCCAACATGGAACAGATCGGACATGGAGTTGACGAAGTACATTTTTGGAACGGGGTCGAGTAAAGGCTCCGCCAGCTCTTCCGGCGCCAACTGGATTTTGCCGGTGAAGGCGTAGGTGATCGTGCCGGCGGCTGTTGTCTTTTTGACGGCCAGCCCCGGGTACACGTCGGCCAACCGTGTGGCCGTCTGCCGAGCAGCATAACAGTTATCGCATCCGCTGCTCGCCCGGGTACATCCGTGCAGTGGGTTCCACGTTTTTTGAGTCCAAAGGATACCTGTTGACCGGAGAATCGCGGCGCCAATGTCCTTGACCGTCTGGAACAGTTTTTCAAACACCTGCACAACTTCGGTGCCCACATTGCTGGATAACTTGGACTTCGCGTTTTCGACAGCTCCAATGAATTTCGCCGCCAGCGCGGTCTTGGCGGTATCCTTTTCATCCCGGGGTCCAGACGGTGGATACAGGAAAGTCCGGGCCGCCAAAATTAGCTTGCTAGGGGTAGTGAGCAAATTGGCCACCTTCTTCCACCCTGATACCTTTGTTAAAACAGCGTCCTGCTGCTCCTCGGTCAGCGTGAGCAACGGCCGCACGTGAGAATCCGCGGGCAATAACGCGGCTATGTCTCCGATCGGGGACAAACGATCAAGGATTTTACCCATCTGGGCCAGGCGTAACGAGGCCGACCGACTCAAGTCGAACTCGGCTTTGAAATAGGCCGCTTGCGTCGGATAATCGCAGTACAACTCGTCACGTTGCACTTCATAGCACGCCGCGACAAGGTTGTGAAAATCTTTTGCCTTTCCCGCCCGATACTGCCGAATCGTTGCAGCGCAACGAGCTTCCGCCTTCCGTTGAGCCTTGGTCAGCTTGCTCGGCTTGCTCGAGATTTTCGCGCCGTTGCCCGTTTTGCCGGGGTGGCCGGTAATGGTTTCCGATGGCAAGGCCTGGGCTACGGTTTCGTGCAGTGGAACCGAAGGAGTCAGAACAATCGATTTACTATCGTTGGCTGCAACCACGGTTGTGGGCCGTGATGCAGACGGAGCATTCATGGATACCGTCGGCGGGTGGTTGATTTCACCGGGGTCATACACGGAGGTGTTGCTGGCGGGTTCAGTTTTTGGGGTTTTCATGTTTGTTTTTGGCTTGATGGTTGCATTATCTCTATTAACGGTTTTGTTGGTTTTCATGTAGTTTTATTGGTTTGGTTGGTGATATCGGGGCGTTGTGCCGTGAGCTGGACTAAGGTAGCCGCGGTGCCTGTGACAGACCCGGATGTGTGGCGAGCCTGCCGCTGTTGGATGTGGCGATCAAAGCCTCCACGGATGGCTGCTGCGACCTGTTCTGCGGTCAAGGTGTGGGACTTCAGCAACGTCTCGGCCAGATGTTGAATGACAACCCAGTGCATCGGCTTTTCCACGAGGTTCCGGGCTTTCGCCTGCAGGTACCGCCACACATGCGGTATTTCCTCCGGGGTATGGAGTTCGGCCAGGATGGCCAGCGCAGCCTGATTATCGCTACAGGCTTGATAGGAACGCACGCTACCGGGGCTGTAGTGCCGCTGGGCCTCGTGCCCGGCCAGTAGGGCGACGACTCGCTCATGTAACCGGCCTATCTTTGCGCCCGACGGTCTGCAGTCTTCGAGCGACTGAAAAATTTGCAAGCCGGCGTTACATACCACATGGCCAGCACTGTCGCCCGTGAGTACAATGGTCGCCTTTTTGACGCTGTGGCCGAAATGCCAGATGGCGAAGGCATGGCCGGCCTCGTGATGGGCAGTTGCGTGTTGGTGCCGGGTCAATTTCTGATTCCCGGGTTTGGAACGGTTGTTATGTGACTTCAGTTTTTTCATTGGTTATTTGGTGTTTTTGTTTTCGTTTTCTCGGGGGTAGATGTTGTTGTTACCCCACCGAATTGTTAAATTCTTTGGCGAATTTTGCTCCAGTCGCGTCTTATGGCTAGCGCCCGCCGCACCCGACGGTTTTTTTGAAAATTCACCTGCCGCCGCCCGTCGGTCGAAAACCGCGAGCGATTCGAGATCGACGTAATTCTTACCGCAGATATTTACCAATTTGATCCAGCCGCGCCGGTACCAGCGCCACAGAGTGGTGTCGGAGATACCCCGATCGAGGATTACGGCACGCGAAGCCCGGAGGCCGACACTTGGTGCGGTTTTTTTTCGAATTTCGTTTTGCGTTTCATGTCGCTGCATGGGGGCATTCTGAAGAAACCAAAAAGTTGGGGAAGTCGTTTACTCCAAAGTCCCAGCTCAGTAGTTGACCCGGGACTTATCAAAAAACCAATTGACAATCGAAGTTTGCCGCTATGGGCACCGAACCGCACAATAGACAACCAAACCGAAAAATGATTTCGGAAATTCTCCTCAGATCCGCCAGTTCGCAATACCTTTACTTCGTCATCCGCACCAATTTTAAATCTATTTCAAGCCGCTTGTCTAAATCTGGGTGATTCTTTTTTGTCTGCGCGCTCCATTCCATGACTGTCGTGAGCGGCGGGGGCGGTGCTTTAGTTGCTTTAGTTGCTTTAGTTGCTTTAGTTGCTTTAGGTGGTACGCCTAAAACAACCGCGAACTTCCGCTCAATATTATAGAGAATCCTTCTTTTCCGGTCCTGGGAATTTCCGGCCTCGGACAGAGCTAAAAGCGTCGGGGCAACGGCCTCCAATGGCGCATCGGATTCCGGGTCAAGCGCTGGATAACTTTCCAGCAGAAAATGTTTAGCCAATTTCCACCACTTTTCAGCAGCCTTAGGAGCCATTTTTACATCAGGCAGGCACGCTGCCTGACTCAGCAATTCCGTAGTCCTAACGACGGGCCCTAGTCTGCCGGATAAATCTATCTCGGATACGTATTGCCCTATCAGGCGAATATCTCTCACGTAATCCAGCAGCTTTTGCGCAACTTTTATGGCTCGGTTTTCAGGATTGTACCTTTTGTCGGGGGCCAGTTTCCGTTGCGTTTTCTTCCCCAAATTCAGTTTCCTCAGTATTCCATCTTCATCGTCCGCTCTGATGGGATTTAACTTTTTATTAAGGGACTTTAAAAACGGCCAGTAGATTTGCTCGGTGGCGATCGGCTTAAAAATGTCGGGATTTTCAGCGACATATTTATTCACTACTTTGGTGGCCTCAATGGCCAAAGTAGCCAGACTCCTTAAAGCCGCGGCGAACGCTTTCGGCGCGTCATGCGCTTCCGGGCCCTCAATGGCGATTCGTTTCAGGCGCCAGAAATACTCATAAGCTTTTTCACTGAATGCCTGGCAGGCTTCGGCATCCCCATCCAGAGCCAACCGATAAAGCAATTCCGCTTGGTAGCAGCCAGCCCATTTAACCTCGTGGTTCAAACGTGTTATCCAACCGTCGGGTCTTTTCCCATCCGTTTTCTTCACCATTTCAAGGAGTCGAATCTTTTCGCGCAGTTCCCCGGCGGCCTCCCGCAGCACTCTGGCACGAGCATGATTTTTTTTGGGGATTGTAATTTCGACAAGGCGCGCTTTTAAACACTCAAGGTCGGCGTCATATTCTTCGAACACGCTTAAATCGTAATCAGGAAATTCGGGCTCCAGATGTTCGATCAGAGAAAATCGATGCCGCAGCTCCTTCGGATTTAATACAACCGTGGGGTGGTCGGTGGCGGGCGGGATAAGGGATCGCGCAGTTTTTTTAGTTTTCTTCATAACTCATATTCGCCTGAGTAAGTTGATTGTCCATCAGCTGGTCGCTGGTGGTGGCGTGGCTGTGCTGCCCGGGCCAAAGTTCATTCTCGCCGCCTGCTGCTGCGCGTGTTCATTGCTCAAATGTCCATACACTTTGCCGATGAGAATGCCGCCATCTTTGTGGCCGACCCAGCGGGCGATCGTCATGTAGTCGATTCCGCTCATCACGGCGTAGCTGATGAAATGATGTCGGCAGTCATGAAACCCGAAATGCTGTAACGGCGCGGGCAACACCGGCTCTTTATTTTCCAGCCGCGCACCGTGGCATTGCGGGCACTCCGGCGGAAGTTCGGCACCGAACATGATGTGCTGGCAGTCCAGGCACAGACGCCCGCCTGCGGCCCGGGTCAGCAACAGCGATTCGCGGAAGGTTTTGGCCCGGCTATCCTCCTTGCCGCGCTGCGGGCTGGGAAACAGCCACTTCGTATCCGGCGCACGCCGCGCGTGCATGGTCTTGAGGTGGGCTTCCAGTTCGGCGTTGAAGTCCACGCGCCGGGCTTCCCGGTTCTTGGTGTCGCCCTCCGCGCCGATGGTCAGCAGCTTGTGCGTGAAATCCACATCGGCCCAGCGAACCTTGATGGTTTCCTGCTCACGGGCACCGCACAGCGCCAGCAATCGGATGTAGTCGGAGAACTCGACGCCATTTTTGGAGGCGGACAGCGAAGCCCGGCAGAACAAGTCGATGTCTTCGCGCGTATAGAGATGGCGGGCTTTCTTCTCGCTGCGCTGCCACTCGATCCCATCCACCGGCAGGCTTTTGACATACCCATCAATCTTCGCGTTCTTGAAAACATTCCGGAGCACCACCAGCGCCAGATTGCAGGTGCGGTTTGCTTTGCCCAGCAGTTTGAGTTTCTGCAGGTGGCCGGTGATGTGGTGGGGGCGGATCTTGTCGAGGGTCAGGTGCCCGATGGATGCGCGCAGTTGTTTCAGGTGAACATGCTCCGTAACGAGCGTGCCCGGTTTCTTGCCGGCGGTGGCCAGCCGCTGCTCATACGTTTTATCGACGTAGTCGTCGAATTTCGGGCATCGGCCGACGTGACGCAACCGGTCCTCCTTCCGCTCCACGAGCACGGTCCGCAATTCCTCTTGGGCCGCCGCGGCGGTGGCGGCTTGCAGCGGCACCCATTTGACCTGCTTACGTCCGGCGTCATCCTCGACGGTGATCCGGGCCAGAAACTTGTTATTGCGGCGCCATAGGCCGCGAATTGCGTGCTTGCGATTGTCCAGCACCTTGGTGTATTTATAGCGGCGTGAACTTGGACTTGAACCAGAATCATTGCCCGGCGTTGCCATGCGTTTCATACGGCAACACTGTCGCAAATTCTGTAGCAGGGAGCAAGCGCACGGTGGAAAATAGTCGTAAGTTGTTGTAAATCACGCTGCCCGCGTGGCGGAATTGGCAGACGCGCTAGATTCAGGTTCTAGTGAGTAACATCGTACAGGTTCAAGTCCTGTCGCGGGCACCACTTTTATTGGGGAAATCACAGAGCATTTGACTTCCCGCACAGATTCCGCACAGAATACTGGGACATCCGGACAAAAAATGCGGTTCCCATTGATCATAAAATTTCGGCGATCTGAGGCGACGATCTACGGCAAGTCGGAGAAATACCCTTATTACAGGCTGGCCTACCGCGCCGCTGGCAAGCGCATTGTTCGTTCGTTCGCAACCTATTCAGAAGTCAAAACTGAAGCCGACAAAAAGGTCAGGGAACTCGCTACCGGAAATCAAGGCGTGGCGTTGTCGGCCAAGGAAGTTGCAGACGCGCTGGCAATCCGCGACGCCTTGGCAAACTTCAAACAATCCACCGGGCACAGGCTAACCGCGGTTCAAGCCGTCACGGGATACCTCGATGCTGTGAAGCTTTTACCCGCAGGGTACAATGTCGCGGATTCAGTTCGAGGTTATCTGTCAACAATTGCGGTCGTGCAACGCAAGCCGCTGGCGGACGCAGTCACCGATTTTTGCGAGGCACGGAAGGCAAAAGCCGTGGCATTGCCGGGAAAACGCCCGTCGTTGAATCCGGTTTACGTTGCGGACACGGCCCGCCGGCTAAAGGAATTCGCCGGCACTTTTACTGGAACATCCGTGGCCGATCTGGCGAAGACACACATTGACGCCTTCGTCGCTGCGCATAAAACGCTCTCAGCCAAAAGCCGCAACCATCTCCGGGCCACATTGCGGATGTTCCTCGGCTGGTGCGTTCGCCATGATTACCTGCCAGCCAACCACCGGCTGCTTGAAACCGATGGGTTACAGAATGAGCCGCTAGACACCGCGCCGATTGATTTCTACCGTCCAAAAGAACTCCGTGCCTTGCTGAAACATTCCTCCGCCGACATGCGGTCCATCATCGCGCTTCAAGCACTAGCCGGGCTGCGGCTGCAAGAAGCCTTATGGCTCGATTGGGGCGAAGTATTTGGCATAGCCGGCCACGTTGAAATCAGCACGTCCAAGAGCAAAACCCGGCAGCGGCGGCTCGTGGAAATCTGTCCGGCGTTGGAACAGTGGCTCGCTCCGTATCGGGGCAAGGAAGGCAAAGTTGCTACACAGACGTTGAATGGTTATACAGCAGCGTTTATAGTGCTGCGCAAGTCACTAAAAATTCCGTCGCGCCGAAACGGATTGCGCCACGGTTTTGTCACCTATCATTTCGCCATGCACCAAAATGAAAATTCAACCTCCGCATTGGCTGGCAACTCGCCGACGATGATTCACGGACATTACAAAGGACTGGCCACGAAAGCCGAGGCGAAGAAATGGTTCAACGTGCGTCCCGCCAATGCCGGCGTGAAAACCGCCTCGTTTTCCAAGCAAGCTGGCGCATGAAACGGTGGGTTTGCGGGGTAAAAACTATTGTGAACAAAGCATTTGTGAGCAATACGCCATGAGGCCAAGACACAGTGGACGGCCAGAACAAGGATTTGAAAACTATCTTGTTCCAGTGCGTCTGTTGCCCAAAAAGGCGCGTTAAACTGGTTTTATTAAACGCTCCCGCACATCCACGCCGTGGAGTCATGTGGTGAGTTTGCTCTATGCCCAAACTGACCCATGCCATTGAGCTCAACGATGTCTGCGACGCTCTGTGCCTGTATTGAACCCAGCCGCTGCGCGGCGGGCCTGGCGGAAGGTGGTCAATTCGGGAGTCAGGCTGTTGCCTTCGGTTTGGCCGGCGGCAGCGTTTGACTGGACATGGTGCTTTGGGTCAGTCATCATGGCCATGTTTTCGGATGCAGCCGACCTCGGTGAGAGTGTCCCGAAATGATGATTTTTTGCGCAAGCGCTTGATGCCAAGGGACGGCGAAAAAAGCAAAAGGCATAATAGAGCCGCTTCACGAACCTTCGACGGGCTGGTTCAACACCGGATGGAATTGACGCTCCGCGCGACCACCCCACACAGACATGAGGACACCTCACTCGCGCTCCGGTTAATACCATCCTTTAGAGATTAGGGACCGATCTGGGCCGTGTGCGGCGCGCCTCCGCCCAGCAATAACGCTCTATCCATCGCCAACCGTGAAAGGTCCGCCCAACAGGCCCATGATCTCGTCTACGCCGTACTTGACCACCTAGAAACGCTCCACCCCGTTTTTTGGGCCGGGATTCCCGACCTTGGTTTGCTTTCCGCTTCAAGCAGGTGATTCATCTGGTTGATGCCAACACAATCCAGCCAGCAAACCTTCCTGCCCCGCTTCGCTCTCGTGGACACCGCTGGCGAACTCTAAAGCCTTCGCACCCACGAAGTGTGCTACGACGTTGCGGTCCTCCGGGAGATTGTCATCTTTGATAAGGCTTATAAGTGGAGTACATCCATCTGGCCGACCTTTCTCAAACGATATGTTCTGGGGCATTCGGCTATGGTTTGTAATCAGATCTCGTCTGCCACAGTTGCAGTCACTTCTATTCCACTCACCCAGCAGGTAAATAATAAACACCAACATCGGGCGATTCAGCATTGTAAATTGAAGGTAAAAGACGGTTTGGTTTAATCATCATGGCTGTCCGCTATCAGTCCGCTATCAGTCCGCGTTACTCCTCTTACGCTTTTGCGTGATAATAGTATCGTAATACTACTTATGCACGACGAAGAGCAAAATATAAATGTCACGGCAAACACATTAAGTTCGGCCGAGAATGCGGTCACGAATCTTACACTTCCATCAGTCGACGAGGTGTTTGTGGATCTTGAGATAATTCTTCCCAGATTGCCAATCTGCGAACGAGTGGCGCGAGAGTGGACCAGGTTAGGCAAGATCCCCTCGATCAGGCTGCCTGGAAGCCGCCGAATACTATACCACTGGCCGTCGGTGCATGCGGCACTACTGCGGATGCAGCGAGGAGGCCCCCAATGATTCCATTCGACTGCTTCAAGTGCATGAGCACCACGGTTGGTGGTATCGAGGAAGTCTTCGATCAGAACCCCCAAGACAAGTAATTAAACAACAAACAAAAAACTGACCTATGAAAAAACAAAGCACACCTAATACAAACAGCGCCAGCACCGACGAGACCGTGGATCTCCCAGGCGATGTCAATCTGCCCGCCCCGACACCGTCGGCACCAACGGAGAATCCCCATGACTCATCGCCGCCTACGCCCACGCTCACCATGGAGCAATCCGAAAATACCGAATCGCCGGCAGTAACAGAGGCTATTGGGTCAGTCGATGCCCAACCTTGTGACCTAATTGAGTCGAATGATTCAACTGATTTATTGTCATTAGATTCTTGGCGTATCCGGATTAATTCGGATGCGACCAGCATCGTCCAGAGCGTGCAGGGAAGTGGCCGCACGTTGATAAAGGCAAAAATGAGTCTCGGTCATGGCAACTTTTTATCCTTGTTCAAGGATGGCAAACTTCGGGTCGATCTCCGTACCGCCCAGCTACTTATGAAGATTGCGAGAAACGAGGCGCTTTCGAATACGAACAATTATGCGTATTTACCGCCAGCTCTTAATTCACTCAGTGCGCTCGCTAGTTTAGACCAGCGCAAACTCCAGCGGGCGATCGATGCTGGCAAGGTTACGCCCTCAATGACCATCGCCGACGCAAAAGATTTGGTAAAGAAATCCGATGGAAAGAAACATGATAAGTCAACTAACGCCACCACCGCGAGTGCGGTTGAATCGCGAACACCCGAAAGCGATTTCGATTTGGACAATGCCTTGAAACGCCTCATCCAATTCGTGGACGAGCAGTATCGTCTCTGCCCGGATGCCTTGGTCGACCAATTGTTGCGCCGCCTTATTTCACATATTGAATTACTCAGCTCTACACTCTGAATCTATGAATATGAAAACAAATTACGGGCCATTCCCGATGGTTACATCGGGCGGGACCATCGCACATCCCATCCGGGTTGAAATCGCGTGGCAAAAAACCATGTTTTGGGTGGAGGTCACACCGGCGGCGAAAACGGGGTACGCACAGTTATCGCAGGACCTCATTGTGCAGCAGGAGGCTATCTCGATATGAAAATCCTGATCACAAACGACCTACATCAAAAGATCTCGAAGTGGACGGATCTGGTGAAGGTGATCTTTAAAGATGAACCGCGCTTCGTCCTGATAGCCGGGGATATTCTCCCCAAGGCCGAGTATGCTGCCCAGAAACAGTTCTTTCCAACCCTGCGGGGCTACCTGCGGATCATCCAACAGAATACCCAGGCCACGGTTTTGACGTATTTCGGCAATGACGATTGCCATATCCTCGAGCCGGAACTCGACAAACTGGAGGCCGACGGTCTCTGCGTCAATCTGAATGGCCGGGTGCACCGCGAGGAGGGCTTGGTTTTCTGTGGGATGAACAAATGCCGGGATTATCCATTCGGCTACAAGCACTGGTGCGCGCCGGATGGAGATTATCTGGCCTGCCCAGTCCAATTCGGCCAAGCGTTGACCTTTGACGTACATGGCGATCGTTTACCGATTGAGAACCTGGAGCAATATCTGGCCGCCAAACCGTCCATCGGACAGGAATTGGAGCAGCTCAAGCATCAGTTAGCCGACGGTGAAATGCGTCGGAGCATTTGGATGATCCACCAACCGCCGGCGAATCTGGAAATGGACATTTGCCTCAACTGCGAACGGGTTGGCTCCCCCGCGGTGCATCAATTTGCCGTGGATAACCAGCCATTGCTTGGCTGTAGCGGTCACATTCACGAGTCGCCTCACATGCGGGGCGGACGCTGGATAGCAAAGGTGGCAAACACGACCTGGCTTCAACCGGGCCAGTATTTTGATGCGCTGCATTACGTGACCCTGGAAATCACGGGAGATTTTCAGGTTGCCAACGCCAGCCACAGCGTTTTTGACACCACGGAGCCACAGACCGGTGGTTACGGAGAACTCCCCAACTACTGAAATCAATATGCGAACCAATCTCGAAGCTGCACGACAATATTTGGCCAAGTGTCCGCCCGCCATCAGCGGCCAGGGCGGCGACAAATACACCTTTTGCATCGCGCTGAAACTGGCGCGGGATTTTAACCTGACCGAGGATGAGGCACTCCGTGTGATGGCTGAATGGAACCAACGGTGTGTGCCACCGTGGACCACATTTGACCTGCTCCGCAAGCTGCGTGCCGCGGATGCAGTCCCGGTTAAGACGGACAGGCTAATGTCGGACACCGAGGCCAGTGGTCGTGAGTTACAGAAGCCGAAGCCGCACAAGTCCGCCTTCCGGCCAATGGTGTCGAAACGGATTGCGGCTAAGACCGCGGCGATTCCGGATATACACGCATTCTTGGAAAACTCGTCGCCGGTGGTGGTGGGCGAACTGGATACCGTGGATGTGCTACGCCAGCTCTATCCCACCGGGAGCGGCGAAAAGGTGTTGGTGTTTTCGAACATGAAATCGCAGGGCCAGTTCGTATGGGTGGCCGACCATAGCGAAGCGATACAGGCGGGTGACCTGCCGGCGGGGCCGGATGGTGTGTGGATTTTGCCCCAGCCGGTTACCGGGAAATATCATCCCAATCCGCGCATGGACGGAAAGCCATCGCGGCGGTCGGAGGAGGCGGTGACGGCATGGCGCTACGCCGTGCTGGAAAGCGACGAGGCCGAGCCAGAAAACTGGTTGCGGTGCCTGGTCCAGTTGCCGTTGCGAATCGCCTGCATCTGTGAATCAGGCGGACGATCCATCCACGCGCTCGTCCAAATCGACGCGGCGAGCAAACAAGACTGGGACGCTAGAATCGCGACGATCAAGCCGATCCTCGTGACCCTCGGGGCGGATCCCGCTGCGTTGACAGCGGTGCGCCTGACGCGTTTACCCCAGGCCCGGCGCGGCAATCGG